>Ga0316613_10001598_pt1 | contig 15387 bp, 13 predicted proteins | sample OWC_soil_day10_C_2_FD_207647 | JGI IMG/M metagenome (GOLD analysis project Ga0316613, IMG submission 207647) | Wetland soil microbial communities from Old Woman Creek delta, Ohio, United States - OWC_soil_day10_CT_b | ecosystem: Environmental > Terrestrial > Soil > Wetlands | place: USA: Ohio...
GCAAATTCGGCGTGCCGATCAAGAATCTTGGCCTGGTGATGGCCTACCCGGAAATCCTGCCCATCATCCGCCTGGTAGGCCGTGCGGTAGCGATGGAAATCCTGCTGGAAGGCAGAATTTTCGATGCGATGGAAGCCAAGGATAAGGGCCTGGTAACGCGTATCGTTCCGGACGGCATGGTCGAGCAGGAGGCAATCGCGTCGGCGAACCGTATCGCGGAAGGCGCTCCGCTGGTCGCTCGCTGGCACAAGAAGTTCGCCCGCCGGTTGACCGATCCGGCGCCGATCACGCCGGAAGAGTACGCTGAATGTTTCGCCTGTTTCGATACCGAGGACTACAACATCGGTTTTCGGAATTTCCTGTCACGGCAGAAGCCCCGTTTCGTCGGCAAATAAGCCCTCTGTCGATAGCACGAGGCGGCTTGATCCCGCGCCGATCGCGTCCGGCAAGCGCCATTCGGTCATGCTCAACGGCAAACGGTTTTTCAACCCGATAAAGCAAAGTCGCTCGCGAAGCCGAATAGAATTTGCGCTTTCGCAACAAACACACTGGTTTTTGGGCATCTGCGCGAGCGAATTTTGAGGAGTATGGCATTATTCCGGCTGATGCCAATGATGAATCGGCTTTACCATCCCCGAATACACGACGGTGTATAATATTTTCTTCTAAAAGCGCGGAAAGAGTGACACGAAAATCGCTTTTTTTCCTATAATCCTGCTTTTTCCAGGACGATCCTCTTAACCGAGGCACCTTTGGCTGCCGCCCCACCAGATCCGCGCCCTGCCTTTCCCATCCGACTTACTTGGAGACCGCGATGAGATTTCGCTTTCCTATTGTTATTATCGACGAAGATTTTCGCTCCGAAAATACTTCCGGACTCGGCATTCGCGCGCTGGCAAAAGCGATGGAAGACGAAGGGATGGAAGTCCTGGGCGTCACCAGCTATGGCGACCTGTCCCAGTTCGCCCAGCAACAGTCCAGGGCGTCGGCATTCATTCTTTCTATCGACGATGAGGAATTCGGCGCGGGCTCCACGGAAGAAATAGACGACGCACTCAAGCCGCTGCGCGAGTTTGTCGAAGAAATCCGCGCCAAGAACGCGGACATTCCGATCTATCTGTACGGCGAAACTAGGACGTCGCGACACATTCCGAACGATCTCCTGCGCGAGCTTCATGGCTTCATCCACATGTTCGAGGATACGCCCGAATTCGTCGCGCGCCATATCATCCGCGAAGCCAAGGCCTATCTCGACAGTCTTGCTCCGCCGTTTTTCCGTGCCCTGATGCATTATGCGCAGGACGGTTCGTATTCGTGGCACTGCCCTGGTCACTCGGGAGGCGTCGCTTTCCTGAAATCGCCGATCGGACAGATGTTTCACCAATTCTTCGGCGAGAACATGCTGCGCGCCGATGTCTGCAATGCTGTCGAGGAGCTTGGCCAGTTGCTCGATCATACCGGGCCGGTCGCTTCCAGCGAACGCAATGCCGCACGCATCTTCAATGCAGATCATTGCTACTTCGTCACGAACGGAACCTCGACGTCGAACAAGATGGTCTGGCACTCGACGGTCGCTCCCGGCGACATCGTCGTGGTCGACCGCAACTGCCACAAGTCGATCCTGCACGCGATCATCATGACGGGCGCGATCCCGGTGTTCCTGATGCCGACGCGCAACCACTACGGCATCATCGGCCCGATCCCCAAGGAAGAGTTCGAGCCGGAAAACATCCTCAAGAAGATCGAAGCGAACCCGTTCGCGCGCGAGGCCAAGAACAAGAAGCCGCGCATCCTGACCATCACCCAGTCTACCTACGATGGCGTGGTGTACAACGTGGAAACGCTGAAGAACATGCTGGACGGCGAAATCGACACGCTGCATTTCGACGAAGCCTGGCTACCGCATGCCGCCTTCCACGACTTCTACAAGGACATGCACGCCATTGGACGCTATACGCCGCGCGCCAAAAAATCGATGATCTTTTCGACCCAGTCGACCCACAAGCTGCTGGCGGGCCTGTCCCAGGCATCGCAGATCCTGGTGCGTGAGTCGGAAACGGTCAAGCTTGACCAGGACACCTTCAACGAAGCGTACCTGATGCATACGTCAACGTCGCCGCAATATTCGATCATCGCGTCATGCGACGTGGCTGCCGCGATGATGGAACCGCCGGGCGGTACTGCACTGGTCGAGGAATCGATCCTGGAAGCGCTCGATTTCCGCCGCGCCATGCGCAAGGTCGACGAAGAATGGGGCAAGGACTGGTGGTTCAAGGTCTGGGGTCCTGACAACTTTGCCGAGAACGGCATCGGCACGCGCGAGGACTGGATGATCCGCGCCGAGGACAAGTGGCACGGCTTCGGCAACGTGGCCCCCGGCTTCAACATGCTCGATCCGATCAAGGCGACCGTCATCACGCCGGGCCTGTCGATCGAAGGCACGTTCGAAAAGACCGGCATTCCCGCATCGATCGTCAAGAAGTACCTCGCCGAGCACGGCGTCATCGTCGAGAAATGCGGCTTGTACTCATTCTTCATCATGTTCACCATCGGCATCACCAAGGGCCGCTGGAATACGCTCGTGACCGCGCTGCAGCAGTTCAAGGACGACTATGACAAGAATCCGCCGATCTGGCGCATCCTGCCGGAATTCGCCGCCGAAAACCCGCGCTACGAGCGCATGGGCCTGCGTGATCTGTGCCAGAAGATCCACGACTTCTATCGCGACTACGACGTGGCAAAGCTGACCACGGAAATGTACCTGTCCGACATGATCCCGGCCATGAAGCCGTCGGACGCCTTTGCCATGATGGCGCACCGGGAAATCGAACGCGTGCCCATCGACGAGCTCGAAGGTCGCGTGACGTCGATCCTGCTGACGCCCTACCCACCGGGCATTCCGTTGCTTATTCCCGGCGAACGCTTCAACAAGACCATCGTGGATTACCTGAAATTTGCCCGCGACTTCAACGAGAAATTCCCGGGCTTCGAAACTGACGTTCACGGGCTTGTGACCCGCGACGTCGACGGCAAGCGTGGCTATTTCGTCGATTGCGTGAAATAACGAAAATGGAAGACAAGGGCCAGGCGGCAAACCCGGCCTTTTTTTACGCCCGGCTCGCTATGAGCCCTGCTCGCTCATGTAACGGGCGACCTCGGCACGGGCAAGCCGGCCATCGAAACCGCGATCACGCACACCGTTGAAGAACTCGCCGTGGCTGAAGACAGCAGGATAGAGGCTTTGAAGCTGCTGGTCCCGTTTCGCCTTTTCCAGCGCGGCAACCGTTTCCTTCTGCGCCTTCTTGACCAGATTGCCCGCATCTCCCACCAGGATCAGGCCCCAGAACGCGCCAGCCACCACCCCCGCCACCGCGCCCGCCAGATTGAAGAACTGAAACCCCATTACCGCCAGCAGGATGACACCTGCAACGGCCCAGTAACGCCAGGATTTCTGTGTGGCTGCGATGCTTGCATCGCGAACCTGCCGCTCCGCTTTGCGCACTTCCATGCCGAGACGCTGCTTGTTGTGATCGTCCAATGCCATTTGTGCGGCGATCAGATCGGACAGCAGCGCCTTGTCGGTTACGGAAAAATAGGCGGCCCTGATCGCCTGACGGTACCGGTCGTAACGGTCGGCCGCATCGGTTTCGGAAATGTCGACGATGGTCGCTTCATCGGAATGCGGCACGGCCTCAGCCTGTTCATAAGCCGGCCTGAGGGTTTGGAAGATGCCCGCCCGCTCCTCCAGCAGCGCGCACCGGTCGAGGAGTTTCCTGCTCTTCTCGTCGTATTGCTTTCTCTCCTCTTTCCAATCGGCATCCGTCCCCATTCCTGCCTCCCGCCAAGTCGCATACCGCTATAGACATCAGACACGGGATGCGGGTTCTCGGCAAGACGTGATCTACAGGATTATTTGCAGAGAATTTTCCTACTGTTTTTTGGACTGCGAGCCTGTCTCCCATCCTCCGCCAAGCGCAAGGAACAGGCCGATCTGTTCACTGGCGAGTTTCGCACTCGATGCGGCCAGCGTGCTCTCATCATTGGCCAGCGTACGCTCTGCGTCCAGCGCCGTCAGGAAGTCGGTACGCCCGTAGCGGTACAGCGTCTTTGCCTGCTTCGATGCAAGAGCGCTCTGATCGCGCGCAGCCTTGAGCAGCCGGTTGCGGTCCAGTTCGCGCGCATAGCTTGTCAGGGATGTTTCCGTCTCGCGAAGTGCATTCAGCACCGAAGCATCGAATCGCGCCAGAGCTGCATCGTTGCCGGCCTCGGCCTGCGCGATGCGACTACGGGCCGAACCGGTATCCGGAAATGTCCACGAAATCAACGGCCCCAGGCCCCAGCGGAATGCATCCACATGGCCCAACCTGTCCATCGGGCCGGTACTGCCGACGGAAAAGCCAAGAGAGATGTTGGGATACAGATCGGCCGTAGCCACGCCGATCCGTGCCGTTGCTGAAGCCAGTGACCTCTCAGCCTGGCGAATGTCGGGCCGGCGTTTTAGCAGGGACGCGCCATCCCCGACCGGAATCGGATTGGCCAATTGAGGAATCCGTTCGCATTGTCCGATCCGACCGACCAGCGCTGACGGCACCTGCCCCGTCAGCACCGCAAGGCGGTACAGTGCGCTTCGCCGTTGCGCTTCGAGTGGCGGCAGGGCGGCGCGACGCTGTTCGAGCTGGCTGCGCGCCCGGCTGGTGTCCAGTGCCGTGCCGCGCCCAAAACGGACCATGTCCTGCGTCGAGCTCAGGAATTGCTGCTGCAGATCCACCGACCGCTTTGCAACACGGATCTGGTAGCCAGAGGAGCAGGATTCCGCGTAGGCGCGCGCCGTATCGGCCGCAACGGTAATGCGCACGAGGTCGTAGGCGGCCTGCGCGACCTGTTCGTCGGCTGACGCCGACTCGATGCCCCGTGCAATCTTGCCGAACAGGTCAATCTGATAGGACACGCCAACCCCGACATCTTGCGACCACATGTCGGGCAGGCGTTCGGACAAACCCTTTGCGGCCGCGGATGCACGCCCGTATGCAGGAGCCGCGCTAACGCTGACCGAGGGCTGGAGCGGCACTTGCGCCTCCTCCAGCACAGCTCGGGCACGAGCCAGGTTGGCCGATGCGATGCGCAAATCCGTGTTGGCGGCAAGCGCCTGTTCGATCAATCGGTCCAAAATTGGATCATCGTACAGCCGCCACCATTTCGCAGGCAGATCTCCCGCAGCATAAATCCTTTCGTGCGCGGAAAGAAACGGCCTGGATGCATCCTGGTTATTGATTGCAGCCTTTTCCGGCACCTTGTAGTCGGGCCCGACCGTCGTGCAGGCGGAAACGGCCAGCAGCACGGCGCCAGCCAATGTGGCCATACAAATCGCATTACAGGTCTTCGATGAACGCATGGCTCTACTCATCCCGGTTGCTTGCCATTGACCTGCGCCGTGGGCGCCGGCGAACCAAGCACTTCCACTGTGACCGTCTGACCGGCGACCAGGCGGGTATCTTCGGGCATCTTCGTAATGGCAATACGCACCGGAATACGCTGCACCAGGCGGACCCAGTTGAAGGCCGGATTAATGTTCTGCAATAAATTGCTGCTGGTGGATCGTTCCCTGTCGGCAATACCCCGTGCAATACTCTGGACGATTCCTTCCATGGCCTTGTTCTCGCCCATCAACGTAACACTGGCGCGGTCGCCGATATGAATCCCAGGCAATTTGGTTTCCTCGAAATAACCTTCGACATAGTAGGAATGGCGATCCACCAGCGCCATGACCGGCTTGCTGGCCGTCACATAAGCGCCTGACTGAAGATCAAGGTTGGTCACCATGCCGTCAACCGCGGCGACGACCCGTGTCCGGTCCAGGTTCAGCCTGGCCGTATCGCGGTTGACGATGGCCAGCGCAAGCGCCGCTCTAGCCTGCTCGACGCGCGTATCGCCCTGCTCCCTGACCTCCTTGGCCACCAGGTCTTTCAGCTCTGCGTTGCGCTGCGACTCGCGGATGGCCTGCGCCAGCGCGATCCGGGCAGATTTTTCAGATGCCTCGGCTTGCCTCAATGCGAGTTCGAACCGCGCCTGATCGATCTTGAAGAGAACGTCGCCTTTCGCAACCGGCTGATTGTCATGGACGAACACCTTGGTCACCTGTCCGGTCACGTCGGGGGCAATCTGGATGACATCCGCCTTGATACGCCCGTCTCTCGTCCAGGGGTCGTTCTCATAATATTGCCAGAGGCGCCATCCAATGGCGGCGGCGATGACAACCGCCAGGATCGTAATCGCGAAACGACCTGCCGAGCGTAAGGAAAACGGGAAATTCATATCAAATTCTGCCTTTGGAAAAGAGCGTGAAATACAAACCGAGCACAATGAAGAACAAGGCAACGTCGAACAATGGGGGATGCCAGATATGGCGGTAGAAGCCCTTTCTTGCCAATACGTAGCTGATGGCGCGCGTGGTTAGCAGTGCCAGCAGCGAGAACAGCAGTATCCAGGGAAAATACAAGCCAAAGAAATTGAATTCGCCAAACATCGCTTTTCCTCATTGTGGCTGGGGTTCAGGCTGATAGGGGACAGCCTCCGGAAACAGGTCGCGTCGAATGCCCGCCACGGCTGCAAGCGCTTCGTTGCGCATCGGGAAAGGAGGCGTGCTGCATATGCCTCGAAGCGTCCGGTCGATTTTTTCGAGCAATTTCGGATCCCTTCCCGGAGTCTGCAACGACTTGTTCCGATAATGGTCGGTCAATTCCTGCAGCAGAGACTGCACATCCACCGAATTCCTCTCCAGACGGTTTCGAACCCGTAACAGATGCGCCAGGTTCAGGCCGGTGCGCATATCCTCCAGGACATGCCGGGCAGTCTGTTCCGCTTGCCCCCCCACCGTCGCGAGGCGCGGCGTCAGCAGGCTGACACGATCCACCATGCGCACGGTGACTGCGGTAACCGGCGGCGTCCTGACGGACTGGGCAATTCGCGCGATTTCATCCCAACCGGCCCGCAACAAGCGCAGCGCGACCAGCCTTGAATTGACATTGCGGAACAGGCTCGTAAACAGCACGGCCAGCCCGACCCCGATTCCTTGGCTGATCTGACTGTTGATGAATGAAGTCATGTCGGACGACCCCATATCGAACATGGTCAATGTCGCCAGCGTGGAAAACCACAGTGGAATTGCCCTGGCAACCGTGCTTGGCCTTCCTACGTAAATGCCGCCAATGAGCATGAACGGCGCCATGACCAGCATCAGCATCTCGAAACTGTGCGCGCTGGGCAGCAAAAACAGCAGATACAGGCCGGCAAACGGCGTGGAAAGCAGCGTGAAAATCAGGCTGGTCTTCAATATGGGCACCGGATCGTCGAGCGTGGCAAAGAATGCGCACTGCATGCCTGCCATCATCGGCGCGGCAAAACCGAGCGGCCAACCGGAAATGATCCAGAATGCGCATGATCCGCTCAGCGCCATGAAAGCGGCAAATGCAGACATGAGCGCCAATCTCCGATCCGTATGCAGAGCCCTCGTCGGAATATGGCTCAACTGCCGTGGATCGACCGGACTCTTGCCTTCCAGACCAAGTTCTATCTGACGGCGCTGGTGAAAACAATTCTCGCAGGCATCGATCAGTCTGCTCAGGTGTGCCGCCAGGTTGACTTCGATCACCTCGTTCCATGTCGACCGGCCGTCGACGACAGGCGTCATGGCGGCGATTCGTCGCTGCAGCTGGATTCCGCTTTCGGGCGTGCAATTCTTGTCCATCAGCGTCCATTCGGCGATATCAATCAGCAATTCCTGCCATTTTGGCGGCATGCCGCGGCCGTCAACTCCGCGCATCAGGCAAATGCGGTCTTCGACCGCCGTCATGAACGGCACCAGGGAAGCGAGCCTATCCTGGAGCACGCGGATCGCATTGGCCGTCCAGCGCAAATTCGACGTATCAAAAGGAAGATGAGTCGACAACATCCTGAGTTCGGTAACGTCTTGCGCCAGCCTTCGATGATCAATGGCGTTCTGTGTTTCATCGCCCAGAAGGAATGCATGCCGGATCCAGACCATGGCGTTTTCCAAGGCACGATCCATCCGGCCAAGGATGACCGGGCCGATGCTCTGAGGGAACACCAAACCATGAACCAGTGAGGCGCAAACAACCCCGAGGGTAATTTCCTCAACCCGCGCAAGGGCCGTATCGAACATGGTGGCATACGTAAAAGCACTCGCGTCGACCAGCGCGGGGAAGCCGATGATCGCGGGCGTATACCCGGCCAGGATGAATACGTACGCACGCGGCGTGCGGTCCAACAAGGAGAGATACACGCATAATCCGAGCCAGAGCGAAAGCGCCAGTGTCAACAGCACCGAATAATTGATCAGGCGCGGAACCAGCATGACCGTGACTGAAGCGCCCAGGATCGTTCCGGAAATCCGGTAGAGAGTCTTCGAGCGCACCGCACCGGCCATTGGCTGCGAAACGACGTACGCCGCCAAAGGCGCCCAGAATGGGCGAGGCAAGCCGATCCGCATGGCCAGATAGAGCGCCAGCATGGCGGCGATGAAGCTTTTGACGGAAAACAGGACCTCACCAGCGGTCGGCAACTTCATGATTCTTTTCCGCCGCTCCTTGTCTCGTCATACTCGGCAATCGACCTTGCCAGCGAACCGAACAGGCGCGTGCATGCCGCAATATCGTCAATACCAACATCCTTGAACAGTTCCCGCCGGAATGGAATCAGCGCGCTTTCGATTTGCCCTACCCGCTCCCGCCCTTCTTTGGTCAGGGACAGTTTTTTGGCGCGGCGATCGCTTGCATCCTCATGACGCTCGACCAGGCCGGACCCGATCAGCTGGTCGATCAGTCTGACCACCGTGGAAGGCTCGACCCCAAGCGCTTCTGCAACGGCGCCAGGACGAACCCCATCGCCTAGCCGGCCGATCATGACAGCAGGCCAGGCGACCGCCTGCGTCAGCCCGAATCTGGCTGCCAGCTTGTCGCAAGCAGCCAGATAAGCTTTCGACACCCGCGCCATCGACATCGTCAACCGCATCAACTCCTGGTCTATGTCTTCCATGGATTCATATAATTACTTTGAATGTGAAATATTAGCATACAAAGTAATTACCGTAAAGACACCCGCAACCAGGATAGCTGACGACATCGCTTAAGCTTGGGTAAGGCTTGCTTTTCCTTTATGAACAAGGCAAGCGAGAAAGGGACGGGGAATAATCAGCAAGGAGAAGAGAAACAGGGCGGCCGAGACCGCCCTGCACAGCTCAGGAGATGACTGCGGCGTTTCGTGGAAACTGGGCGGTGAAGGCGCTGCCTTTTCCGACTTCCGACGAGATCAGCAGTTTCGCATTGTGGCGCAACAGGACGTGCCGCACGATGGACAGGCCCAGCCCGGTTCCTTTGGTCTGGCGGGATCGGCTCTTGTCTACCCGGTAGAACCGTTCAGTAAGGCGCGGGATATGTTCCGGCGCGATTCCCTCGCCGTTATCCTGCACGGAGAAGCGCGGCCCGACGTCGGTCACTGTCCAGCAGATATTGATCTCGCCCTGCTCCGGCGTGTAACGGACCGCGTTGGTGGCCAGATTGCTGAATGCGGTGCGCAATTCGTCCGGGCTGCCCATGATGTCCGGCCCATCCACGGTCCAGCTTATCTTGTGTTTTCCTGCTGACAGCGCGGTCGCATCCTTGGCGATCTGCTCCATCATCTGCTGCATGTCTATTTTTTCGCTCTGCAGCGGAAAATCGACTGATTCCAGGTTGGTCAGGACCAGCATGTCCTCCACCAGCGCCTGCATGCGCTGTCCCTGCTCCCTCATCAGGTTCAGATGAGACTGGAGCGTATTTTTATCCATATCGGGATTGGTGGCATCTATTTCAAGAAAACCGTTGATCACGGTCAGCGGCGTGCGCAGCTCATGCGATGCATTGGCAATGAAGTCGCGTCGCAGTCGGTCTATCCGATCGGCCTCGGTCACATCGTGCGTCACGACAATGCGTCGCCGATTCTCGAAAGGGATCACTTGCATCAACAGCTTGCGATCCTGCAACGTCAGGGTCAGCGGCTGATCGAAACGAGCCAGTATGATGTAATTGATGAAGTCCGGATGGCGAACCATGTTGGTGACGCGCATGCCCTTGTCTCTCTCCATGGACAGACCGAGGTGTCTTTCCGCTGCGGGATTGCACCATTCGAGAAACAGCGTATCGTCCATCATCATCACGCCGTCCGGGAGCATACTCATCGCCTCGCGGAAGCGTGCCAGCCATTCTGACATTTCCACCCGGTTCTTTTCATTGTCGCGGATCAGCCGGTACAGCCTGGCATAGTTGGCCGCCCATGCGCCCCAACCGTCCGGCATTTTTGCGGCGACAGGATCGTCGAGCCAGATATCGAGCTGGGAAAGATAGTGCAGTTGCATCACGACCAGTATCGTCATGACGGCCATTCCCAGAATCAGGCCTATCTCTGGCCCGAAGAAATACCAGATGATACCGGCGACCACCCAGATAATGCCAAGACGCAGGGCGGCCGGAATCCAAAACAGCACATGCTTGCTCATTTACGCTTCTCTTTCCGAAAACATATAGCCGATGCCACGCATCGTCCTCACCAGGTATTCCTTGTCCTTCAAGGCCTTTCTCAGCCTCAGCACATGTACGTCCACCGTCCGCTCTTCGATCGCCGTATGCTCGCCCCATACCTTGTCGAGCAACTGCCCCCTCGAAAACACCCGCTCCGGATGCGCCATCAGAAACTTCAGCAGCTTGAACTCCGCATTCCCAACCTCGATCTTCCGCCCATCCAGCTGCACCGTGCAACTGGATGGATCCAGCTCCAGCGTACCCGCCTTCATCACGCTTTGCGACCGCTCCGGCGCCTTCCTCCTCAACAGCGCATTGATCCTCGCTGTCAGCTCCTTGGGCGAAAACGGCTTGGTCACATAATCGTCCGCTCCCCGGTCCAGGCCAGCCACCTTGTCTTCTTCCATGCTCTTGGCCGTCAGCATGATCACCGGCAAGCCTTTAAGCTGCCGATTGTCGCGCATGCGGCCAAGCAGCTCAAGCCCGCTCTGGTCGGGCAGCATCCAGTCCAGCAGCACCAGCCCAGGCAGCTCACCCTGCAACAGACCCCATGCCTGGGATGCGCTCGTTGCCACGGATGTGTTCCATCCCGCCGCCTTTACGGCGTACGTGATCAGCTCCGCTATCGCGGGCTCGTCCTCCACTATCAATATAGTGGCTGCGTTCGGATGCGTCATGGCGTCAGTTGGTGTGCGGCGGCGATATGTCGATAGGTTCGTAAATCATGAAGCATAGCACTGGGCTGCCAGCCAGACCTCAGACCGGCCTCTCCGGAAACATTTTCATTCAATCCTTGTGCCGAATGTCCCTTGCCTCCGCCACGCAGATCACATATTTGCTTCTGTTCGTCGAGCGGCCGTTGTCGCTTCAATCTGGCAGGCACCCAATGAGCGAATAATAGATCAGGAATATGACAGAATTATGACTGAAGATTATTCCTTGAAGGATAAACAGACAAGTCATTTAAATGTGAGACACACACCCAATCTTTTGAATACCGCCTTTTAATCGTGTATTGTATATTTTCTCGCATTAAATCTCATTCATTCACCGCAATCGATTGAAACAATATTTATGTCATTTATACGATTAACTTTATTAAAAATAAAAAAAGGGTTTTCACCACCGAGTCCCACACGGCAATAAAAACCCTTCAAAAGGAAAACGCTCTATGGATTGAGTCTCATGCACAGAAAAACTGTGAAAAAGGATTCAATTCAGGTTCGATCGGTTCAAAGCGTCACCTTAAAACTTGTGTCTGATACCAAAGTTAATGGTGGAGGGGTCATAATCATTATTAATGGTACCCACAGCATCCTTGATAGCCAGTTTTGCTGCCGCATCGTTTGTCAGCTTTGCATAAGACGCATAAAGATTCGTGCGCTTGGACAGATCGTAGGTGTAACCGATTGACCAAATGTTGGTATCGGCATTCGATGTCAACTTGTTATCCTTTCTCATATAAGAGGCCAGAACGCGGGAAACGCTGTTGACCGGCACGGTCACGCCAACCATCATGTCCCTGGTATCAAGGTTGTCAACTCCACTCAGGTTTTCGCCCTTGTTCCAGGCATAAGCGGCATGTGCTTTTACCATTCCGAAATCATATGTACCGCCGAGCATGGTTGTCTTTTTGTTTCCGTTGTCGGTATAAGGCGTCGTGGACGAGGTCAGATCAGAATGGTGATAAGCCAGCACGACGTTGGCCGGACCTCTCGTATAGTTGGTTGAAAAACCCCACTGTTTCCCGACCGAGCCAGTCGTGGAAGGGTCCTTGCCAAGGCTGTATGCAACCTGCCCCGAGAATCCATGCATGTTCGGCAGCGTGTAGTTGGCCATATTGTCCGAACGCTCACCATGCGCATCGAATATGGTCAGGATATTGCCGGCGAGGCCAATCTCAAACGGACTCACGCTTTCCAGCGCGGTACGAATCGGGTTATATTGCCGGCCCATCTTATACGTACCCCAGTCGCCGCTCAGTCCGACAAACGCTTGCCGGCCGAACTCCCTGGTCTTGTCCGTGCTTTGGCCTAATGAACCATCGCTGGTATTAAAACCGTTTTCCAAGGTAAAGATCGCTTTCGTACCACCGCCTAGATCTTCAGTTCCCTTGAAGCCGATACGGCTGCCGGATTGAAGGCTGCCCATTCCCCAGGACGATGAATCCGAACCACCGCCGGTTTTCGAATAGTTGATACCTGTATCGACGACACCGTAAATCGTTACATTCGACTGCGCGAGTGCGGCACTTGCAAAAGACGCGGTTATTAACGTTGCCAATAATTGTTTTTTCATCTAATCGCCTCGATAAATATTTACAAAAATGTTTTCTGATAATGAGCGATCTCTTACACAACTCAGATAATTCGTTCATGAATACAGGTAATTGATCAAGGCATATGTTATTTTTCAAATATTTCAAAATCATGAAATATGTAAATCAATGAAAATTTGTTGTAATTTTTCACAAAAAAATTTATTTGTTGATGTTTTTCATAAAACAGCCTAAAAAAACATCAACCAGGTAAAACCATCCTCACCAAAAAGCCATCACAGCGCCTTAAAAATATAGGAAAGCTCTTCACCCCTTATCCGACCGGACTGGCGTTTTACCGGTTTATTTTCATCCTTTATATCCGTCTTGTTTTTCTCGATGCCCAATAGCCCTGAACCATCAACACCATCGGTTGGAAACGGTCTTTGAATTTGTTCATTAACCAACAGAAATGCAAATGAAAGCGTCAAGGCAGCAAATGCAGCTCCCAACGAAACCGTGCTTTTTTTCAGCTTGTTCATGATTTTCCTTTCATGACGTTTGAGTATTGAGTAAGTGATATTGTCTTTTCCGGCTCAATGAAATAGTAGGTTTCTTATATTTCACTGAAATGACAATTTCAGATTCAATCCGTCAGTGAAGAAAAGCTGAAATAGCCTGCTTGCGCTATGCTTGCACCCGACCTTAATCCGCGCACACTTATCGCATCGCGAAAGCCGGATCTAGAAAAAGAGCCGTCGGAAAGCATGCGGGTCAAGCCGGTCAGGAGACCGGATAGAGAGGGAAACGTTGGTGAATGAAGATCACGCAAGCGGGTCGCTGCGCGATACATTCATCCACCTGTATTACGAGGATGTTACGGGCAGATGAATGTGAAATGTCGGCAGCGATGCCGCCCACATGGAGAGCCTGATCAAAGCCCGAGCTTTTCCTTGTTGCTCAATTTATCCTTGATCGCAGGATAAAGGTTGTAAGTCGGGTAAAACTCCGTCCGGAACGCTTTCCAGGCCGTCTTCTCGATCGCCAGATTGACATCCCGCAGCCTGGCCGCAGGAACTTCCAGCACGACCACCTGACCAATGCCCATCATGACGTACCAGCCGACGACGGACGTGCCCGGCGGAGGAAAACGCTTGTAAAAACCCTGTTGCTCCTGGATTTTCTGAATCTCGTCGACATTCATGCTCTGGTCGTGCTTGAGAAAGACGGTCAGAAGAATTGTGTCGTTGTTCTGCTTTGTCCTGACCGGTTGCTGCCTGTCAGGAGGATTTGCGGCACGCGCTTCCTCGAAGACAGGCTGCGCGTATGCAGTAAAGGAAGAAGCCATAATGAGCGAGGCAATCATTCCTGCAAATTTCATTTTCAAGCCTTTCTATTTATCAGTGACGCTGGATAAGAATTACGCCGCCTCGACACTATTGACAGGTCCGGTGGCGACCAGGCCGACAGGCGAATGCACGCCCTTAGCAGACATTCGCCCTCATTATTGGCTTATCTCAACCATGGTGAATTTACCATCAATCTTGCCGCGCACGGTTGCGAAATTCCTGATATGACGCAAGATGAAATCATCCTTTTTACTCTTTACTTCTTATATGAACCGGAATGATGCTCCGGATGAATTCAACGCGAATACCGAGGGAGAAAGCATGCGTAAATTGATCATTCTCATTCTGGGCGCTTTACTGGCAGGTAACGCCGCCTATGCTGCAGACACCGATTGCGCTGCAAAAGCAGCTGAAAAGAAGCTGGCGGGAGCGGCCAAAGCCAGCTTCATGAAGAAATGCGAACGCGACGCCATTCAGAGTTCTTGCGACCAGCAGGCGGCGGATAAAAAGCTGGCAGGGGCGGCAAAGGCCAGCTTCACCCAGAAATGCGTGACGGATTCCAGTATAGCTGCCGTGCAAAAGAGCTGCGACCTGCAGGCCGCCGACAAAAAACTGGCAGGAGCGGCAAAAGCCAGTTTCACCAAGAAATGCGTGGCGAACGCCAGCAGGTAAGCTTGCCTTTCATGAACATGCCGCATCCATGGGCAAGACCTGCCCATCAAAGGGGCGGCATTCCATCTCCTGCTTGATCCAGCCGTCCGGCTTGCATCGCCTTGTTACAAATGCTTACGCTTGATACATTTTTATGTCTATCATCGAAGCTGGTACACAGGTAATCTTCTTTCCATACGGAAACTTACATGTGTATTAGATAATGGAAACAAGCCAACCAACCAGACGTATTCACCCGCTTATGGCAGGTGCGGCCGTATCGGTTATGGTCGTCAGCATGGCTGGCGCAGCGGCTATTTTCGGCTGGTTGCCTAATTCGCATGGAACGGGGGCTCCGGCCACAACCGCCCCGGTCGCCGCCGCGCAGCCGGCATCTGGTGCGCAGCCTGCTGCTGACAATAATGCAGCAACGCCCGCGGCACCGGTGGCTTCTGCGGCACCGGCTACGAACCGCAAACCGGCTACGGCCTATAAATCCGAGCAGGTTCATTCGCAGGCGGCGCCCAGCTATAGCCAGCCTGTTCAGCATCATCAGGTC
>Ga0316613_10001601_pt1 | contig 15374 bp, 13 predicted proteins | sample OWC_soil_day10_C_2_FD_207647 | JGI IMG/M metagenome (GOLD analysis project Ga0316613, IMG submission 207647) | Wetland soil microbial communities from Old Woman Creek delta, Ohio, United States - OWC_soil_day10_CT_b | ecosystem: Environmental > Terrestrial > Soil > Wetlands | place: USA: Ohio...
CGACGCGACGATCGCCGCCGACACCGTGTTGTCGGGCCTTGCCAAGCGCTATCTGAAGGAAGTGCCGCGTCGGCGCATCCGGCTTCTGAAGGAAGTTGGGGACTTCGCCGCGTCGCGCCGCGTCGCGATCGAAGCGTCTGCGCGCTTTCCAACGGACGAGGGTTTTGCTGCCCTCGCCGCATCTCCGGGCTAGAGCATTGTGCGGAAAAGTGGGAACCGGTTTTCCGCAAAAGCAATGCGACAACAAAGACCTAGGGCAACGATTTGCGTTCGTCAGAACGCACGTTGCTCTAAGCCCGATTGTCCAAGATCCGCCCAATCACCACGGAACTCGCATCCCGCCTTGAAAATCCGGTTTGGCTCCCCGGGGTTTTCAATCGTCTCAGTGCACCATCATCGGCGTCAGGTCGGCCTCGGCGGCGTTGGCGATCGCCGCCTCTCGGCTGTCGGTCAGCATGATCGGCTGGCCATCGGCCGAATGCAGTGCCCACAGCTTCATGCCGGGCCTGAGGTCGAGATAACCGGGGTGAGCGGCCATCACGTCGTCGGAGGAGACGCGGCGCAGATAGGCGACCGTGCCGCCGCCGAGTTGCCGAAAGGCAGCGTCGGGCATGATCTTCCGATCATCGGCGGGAATGTCCTTGGTGAAAGAAGCCATCGCATCACTCCTTTCCCCCATCGCCGGGCTTGGCCGAACAGGGGGAAGACGCCGTTCGCCGACGAAGGCGATCGGGTCTGAAACTGAGTCTATCGGGAAAAGGTGACCGGCACGTTTACCGTCAGTCCTCGGCATTGATCTCGATCCGGCGGATCACTCGCTCCAGCGGCGGACGCACGAGATCGATCGACAGCAGGCCGTTCCTCAGATCGGCACCGAGAATCTCGATGCCCTCGGCCAGCACGAAGGTGCGCTGGAACTGCCGCGCCGCGATGCCTCGGTGAAGGTAGAGGCGCGACTTGTCGTCGGCTTGCCGGCCACGGATCACCAGTTGGTTCTCCTCGACGGAAACGTCGAGTTGGTCGCGCGTGAAGCCGGCGACGGCCAGCGTGATGCGGAGCACATCCCCTTCCGGGGCGTCGCGCTCAATACGCTCGATGTTATAGGGAGGATAACCGTCGTTCGCTGCCTTCGACACCCGGTCGAGCGCCCGCTCAATCTCGTCGAAGCCCAGGAGAAACGGGCTCGAGAAGCCTGCCAGTCTCGTCATCTTTCAAAGTCCTCGCAAGGAAGCGACCTTGACCAGGCCCCGAAGGCACCCGGTGTTCAGCGTTCTATATGGCCCCGCCACCATTGCGGTTCAAGGCCGGCCGGCTTCCCCGACCCGGCGTCGCGCCTCGCGACCGAGTTCGGCGACGAGGGGATGAGCGTTGATCCCGAGCCGCCGGTCGATGTCGCCGCAGGCAGCTTCATCGAGCCGGGCGAGCTGGCGGATGAAATAGATACCTTCGCGATTGAGCCGTGCGGCGAATGCTGGCGTAAGCCCGGCGAGCGTAAGGAGGTCCTCGGCCGGGACGGGCGACGGTCGCACCGGCGAGCCGGCGTGGCTGGCGATGAAATCGGCGACGCGGGGAAACACCGACGCGCGCCAGCGGGTGCCGCTGAACAGGGCGAAGCGGCCGGCGCCCGGCTCGGTATGGCGACAGCCTTCGGTGGGCGCGCCGGTCATCAGGTGGGCGGCGTGGGTCTGGCCGCCGCCGCCGAAGGCGTCGAGGCCTGCCTCCACCGTCATCAGTGGCGTACCGGCCAGCGGCGGCGTTGCGCGCGAGACGCTGGGCTGACCGAGATCGGGAGCGAAGGGTCGATCGATCAGCACGGCCTCGATCCATTGCAGCGCGAATTCCGCCGGTACGTCCATCACCGCCAGGAACTCGCTGAAGAAGCCGCGGTGCCCGTCGGCGTCGTCTCCGTCACCGGCGACGAGGCCAAGGAACAGATCCTTGTGGTCGGCAAGCGCGCGGTCGAGGCCACGCGTCAGAAAGCCGGTGAGCGAAAAAAAGCCGGGGAAGACTTCGCGGTAGGCACCTTCGAAGGCCGGAGGCACCGGGGCAATCACCGCCCGCACGAACCAGTCGAGCCCGCGGGCGGTGGCGTCGGCAGCAAGCCCTGCGTGATCGGCGCGGCAGTCAACCGGACCGCCGATCAGCGTCAGTGTGGCAGGCGGCATGCCGCGTTCACCAAGCAAGGCGGCAGCGGCGATACCGACGACGCCGGCCTCCATAACCGCCACCACGTGCACGGCGCCTCCGATCTCGGCGCTCATGTCGGCGACCGCTTCCGCCGCTTCGCCGAGTCCGAAGGCGCCGGCCGAGAGCGGCACGTGTCGGGCATCGGCCCAGGCAGCGACATGTACCGCATGACCGGGCAGCAAGGCGGCGACGGTATCGCGGACAAGCGTCGGGCAATGGCCGGCATACGGTGGCAGGACCAATACGGAGGGAGCGGAGATGTCTGGATCGGGCGGCAGGCGGTCAAAAGCGATGAGCGTCCAGAAGGGGGTGACGCGCACAACCCGTTCGAGGACGGGTCCGCGCACCCCGGAAACGAAGGCGGTGCCGAGATTGAAGGTGGGATGGCGATAGCGACGCGCAACGCGGGCGTAAAGGTCGGCCGATGGGCCGGACGCCTCCGGCGGCCAACGGTCAGGGGGCGGCCGCTTGTCGGGCTCGGAGCCGGAGTAGCTATGATAATACCGCACGTCATCCTCCAGGCGGTTGCGACCGCCCCCCGCCGGTCCCCGCCGTCTCTCTCGACCAAAGGAAAAGGATAGCGCCCGTCCTCGCCACGGCAAGCGTCGGCACCCCCCTCCTTAGTCGCGACCGCGCCGCCAGAACGGCTTTTTCGGCATAGACTTCCGTCTGTTCACCGTTCGGATGAGGCGTTCAGAAGGCGCCCATGTCGGGCAACTGCGGATCGATCAACTGCTGGATGCGTCGCGCCGCCACGTGGGCGAAGCGCAACGTCATCGCCCGGCGCGTCGCGGCGGCCAGCCTGTGGTCGGGCGCTTCCCGAAGAATGGCGCCGCCATAGCCATCGGCGATGATCAGACCGGCGTCGTCGGGGAATATCTCGGCGGGCACGCCGGCGTGGGTGGCGAAAAACAGCCGGTCGCAATGGAGCCGGTAGTCGGGCCACTTGCGGTCGGCGCGCAAATCCTCGACCGACGACTTGATCTCGACGATGACGATATCGCCGCTCGTCCCCAGGGCCGCCACGTCGGCCCTCCGCCCGGAGGCGAGGGGCAGCTCGTAGAGGATGGAGAAGCCGTGGCCCGACAGCAGGCGGCCGACGCCACGCTGCACGAGCCGGGCGGCTTCTGATTGCCGGCCGTCGTTGACGAAGGACTCGATCGGTGAGGAAAAGGCAGCGGTCGGCACGATCATCGGTCTCCGCCACTATTGTTCATGATTTGTTTCTAAAAATCAACCGCCATGCCAGACCCGACGGCAGAGCGAATGCCGAAAGCGCAAGACCTGTCGGCGACCGAAGCTGAAAAGAGCTGAAACGGCGATCGCCTTCAGGCGGCGTCGGAGCGGGCGTTCTCGGTGAGCAGAGTGTACATCGCCGCGGCGTCGTCGGTGGCCCTGAGTTTGGCCGCCGTCTCGGTATCGCGCAGAACGCGAGCGATGCGGGCGAGCGCCTTGAGGTGGTCGGCGCCAGCGCTTTCCGGCGCCAGCAGCAGGAACATCACGTTGACCGGCTCGCCATCGAGCGAATCGAAATCGATCGGCCGGTCGAGGAGCGCAAAGACGCCGATCAGCCGGTCGAGGCCGGCGAGCTTGCCGTGCGGGATGGCGACGCCATGGCCGACGCCCGTCGAGCCGAGCTTCTCGCGCTGCATCAGCGTTTCGAAGATGTCCCGCTCATCGCGCCCGGTGAGAGCCGCAGCCTTGGCGGCCATCTCCTGAAGCGCCTGCTTCTTGTTGGCGGCCTTGAGCCGCGGCAGGATTGCATCGATCACCAGGAGGTCGCTCAGATCCATCGTCTTGTCCCAGGTTTGGCGGAGGGTCAGGTGGCCCCGACCCTCGCCTTCATATAGGTCTGTACAACGAAAGGACAGATGGGATGAGCCCCGTCAGCCGGCGATTTCGTTGAGCGAGGGGTCTATCCAGCCGATATTTCCGTCGTTGCGCCGGTAGACGACGTTGACGCCACCGTTGCCGGCGTTGCGAAACATCACCAATGGCGCGCCCGTGAAATCGAGCTCGCTGACTGCCGAACCAACACTCATCGTGCGGATTTTCTGCGTGGTTTCTGCCACCACCGCCGGCGCGAAGTCGTCGCCGAGCTCCTCGTCGTCGAAGGCGGCAAACACCGTTGCCTGGGCGTCAATGTCACCCCACGACCGACCACCCGGCGTCTGATCGCCGGCCGCCGACTCGCCACCCTTGAAGTTCTTCAGCTTGCGCTTGTGGCGCCGCAGCCGCTTGCCGATTCGCTCTACCGCCTTCTCGGCGGCCGGATAAGCCTCGAAATCCTCGCCGCGCGATTGGAGCGTCGTGCCGGACGCGAGCTGGATCGAGCAGTCGACGGTATAGGCCTTGCCCTCCTTCTGCACCACGACGTGGCCGGTGAAGCCCTCGTCATAGTATTTGCCGAGTTCCTCGGCGGTGCGGGTGGTGATGTGTTCGCGAAGCGCCTGGCCGATGTCGACGTTTTTTCCGGTAATACGAAGCGGCATCAGAGTCCTCGTTTCTCGCGCCTTTCTGGACCGATCGGGCCGGCGGTGGAAGGCTCCGCCTGACACCCGCATCTCCGGTTGCCCGCTCCTGGCGGGCCTCCGGTCGGCGCCGACGAGCGGGGGCGCGGCTTTCCGTCTCGCCGGTGGATGATTGTCGCCGCTTCACCCGTTGCCCCGCCGGCATCGGCCGGGACGAGCGTCGATCGGGTCGTGAAGCGGAAAGCCTGAGAACCTCCCCGAGCTGGCGTTACCGGGCGACGCGCCCGCCTGCTTGAGATGTGGCGTCGGTCGGAAGTGATATCAATCCATCTTCCGGATGAGCCGCGATTTAGGAAAGGTTACAGTGATTTCAGGCGCGGGCAAGCTGCTTCAGGCGCCGACGCTGCACCGAGGAAGGAATCCGCAATGCTTCCCGGTACTTGGCCACCGTTCGGCGGGCAATGTCTATGCCGTCGTCACGCAACATTTTGACGAGCGTGTCGTCCGACAGCACGTCATCGGCGGTCTCCGCATCGATCATCTGCCGAATGCGGTGGCGCACCGCTTCCGCCGAGTGGGCGTCGCCGCCCTCGGACGAAGCGATCGATGAGGTGAAAAAATACTTGAGTTCGAAGATGCCGCGCGTCGTTGCCATGTACTTGTTCGAGGTGACGCGCGACACGGTCGACTCGTGCATGCCGATGGCGTCGGCGATCATTCTGAGGTTGAGTGGCCTGAGGTGAGCGACGCCGTGGGTCAGGAAGCCGTCTTGCTGACGGACGATCTCCGTCGCCACTTTCAGGATCGTCTTGGCCCGCTGATCAAGGCTTTTGGTCAGCCAATTGGCCGACTGGAAGCACTCGCCGAGAAAGGTTTTCTCCTCGTCGCGTGCCGTCTTCGACACTTCAGCATAATAGGTCTGGTTGACCAGTACTTTCGGCAGCGTGTCGGTGTTGAGTTCCACCGTCCAGCCGCCATCGGCAGCCGGCTGTACCATCACGTCAGGCACCACCGTCTGCATCTGTGTGGTGCCGAAGGCGTGGCCTGGCTTGGGATCGAGCGCCAGGATCTCCTTGATCATGTCGCCGAGATCTTCGTCGTCGACGCCGCACAGGCGCCGCAGCGCGGCGAGATCGCGCCGGGCGAGAAGGTCGAGGTGGGAGGTCAACGCCCGCATCGCCGGGTCGAGCCGGTCCTTCTCGGCCAGCTGCAGTGCCAGGCATTCGGCAAGGTTCCGGGCGCAGATGCCGGTCGGCTCGAAGGTCTGGAGTATGGCAAGCACCTTCTCGACGTCGGAGAGGGATGCGCCCAGCCGCTCGGCGGTGGCTGCAAGGTCAGCTCTGAGATAACCGGCATCGTCCACCTGATCGATGAGATCGTGGCCGATGAGGCGCAGCGCAGGATCGGTAATGGCGACGGCCAACTGCTCGGAGAGGTGGTCGGTAAGGCTGATCTCGCCCGCGACGAAGCTCTCGAGATTATAGTCCTCGCCGGAACCGCCGCGACCGACCGACGACCAATCGCCACCGGCGAGTGCGCCGACATCGAGCGCTGGTCGCTCCGATGGGCCGGCGTCGTCCGGGTAGACATTGCCGATGTCCGTATCAAGCACGCTGGCGACCCGTTCAGAGCTCGGTGCGCCTTCGGTCTCAAACCAGTCCGGCGAGTCCGCTTGCGACGGCAGATCGGCGTCGGAGGACTCTATGGCCGGCGCCTCTCCCTCGCCGTCGTCAGCTCGCTCGAGGAGCGGATTGCGCTCGAGTTCCTGCTCGATGTAGGTGACGAGATCCATGTTCGACAGCTGAAGCAGCTTGATCGCCTGCATCAGCTGCGGCGTCATCACCAGCGACTGGCTCTGCCTGAATTCAAGCCGCGCCGACAGCGCCATCGAGCAACCCCTGTTCATCCCGCATCAAGGCGGAAGCCATGAAAGTCAATGAGGCGGCCGGAAGGTGGTCCGCTTCTTGCTTCATACCCTAGGCAGGGGATCGCATCAAAGGGTAAATTGCTCGCCGAGGTAAACGCGGCGTGCTTCGGCATCGGAGATGATGTCGTCGGGCGTACCCTCCACCAACAGCATGCCGGAATGCAGGATATAGGCGCGATCGATGAGGCCAAGCGTCTCGCGCACATTGTGGTCGGTGATCAAGACGCCGATGCCGCGTTCGGTGAGATGGCGCACCAGCGCCTGAATGTCACCGACCGCGATCGGGTCGACACCGGCGAAGGGCTCATCGAGCAGCATGAACACCGGCCGGCTGGCCAGTGCCCGGGCAATCTCGGCACGCCGCCGCTCGCCGCCGGAAAGGGCGATTGCCGGTTGCCGGCGCAGATGGGCTAGGTGAAATTCGTCGAGCAGCGCGTCGAGCTCGGCCTCGCGGACGTCGCGGTTCGGCTCCACCAGCTCAAGCACGGCGCGGATGTTGTTCTCAACCGTGAGGCCACGAAAGATCGAGGCTTCCTGCGGCAGGTAACCGATGCCGAGCCGGGCGCGGCGAAACATCGGATATCCCGTTATGTCCTGTCCGTCGAGGAAGATGCGACCTCCGTTGGCCGGGATCAGGCCGGTGATCATGTAGAACAGCGTGGTCTTGCCGGCGCCGTTGGGGCCCAGGAGACCAACCGCCTCGCCGCGCCGCACCTGCATGGAAACGCCGCGCACCACCGGCCGCTGGCCGAAGGTCTTGACGAGGTCGAAGACGGCGAGGTCAGAGGTATCAGCCGCCTCGGGCGGAGGCGCGCTCTCGGTCTGGGCAAAGTGCTTCAGCAAGGCTGTGGTATCCGGGAGGAAGAGGGCGTCAGCCCTTGGAGTCGAGCGACTTCGGCGCAATCAGCATCTGCACTCGTCCGCCCAGCATCTTGGCTTGGCTGGTTTTGATATCGATCAACAGCTTCGAGCCGCGGATGACATTGTCGCCTTGGGTGAGGACGACGTTGCCCGTGAGCATGATGGTGTTGGCGGCCGTGTCGAAGGTTGCGGCGTCACCACTGGCCGTCTGGTTGGCCGAGGTGACGAGAACGCTGCCCTTTGCTTCGAGGCGACTGACCTGCTGCGGGCCCTCTCCGGTGGGCGAGCCCTGATAGAATACCATGAGTCGATCGGTCTTCAGGACGGTCGCCCCCTGCCGGACGATGACGTGGCCGATAAACACCGCCGTCTTGTCCTGGTCGTGCACCTCGAGCTGTTCCGATTCGAACTGGATCGGCTCTTTGGAGGACATGCCAAGGCCCTGGTAGGAACTGGCCGGCAGCTTGGCTGTCTGCTCGGCGGCGAAAGTCGGCGTAGCGGCGAGGACAACCAGCAGGCCGGCCACGGTGGCCCGGCGGAAGAGGCTGGAGCGAGGCATGCGGACCGTCATCTTCGTTTGCCTTCTGCCTCGTCGAGGCGGCTAGAGCATATTCCGCTCGGGTCGATATACGCCGAGCCTGCCGAATATGGTCAAGGATTGGACTCTGGAGCATTTCCTATCTGGTCAGACGGCTTCGCCTGATCAGGGGATGCTGTGGCCGCACCGCTCGGGCGGGCGGCCGGATCGATGGTCATGCGGACGCCGCCGGAGAAGGTGACCGTGCCGGCCTTCTTCTCGACGCCCATCTTCTCGGCGTTGATCTCGCCGAGGCGGGAGGAAAATGCCACCGGGCTGTCCGATGTCAGCGAGCCGGTGGCGAGATTGATCTCGGCACGGTCGAGAGCGCCGCCCGAGCCATCGGAATTGGTCAGCCGGATATTTTCTTTGAGCACCAGCGTCTGAGCAGCGGCGTTGTAGACGCCGTTATCGGCCAAGAGGCGGGCACTGCTGCCGTCGGCCTGGATCACGCTCGCCTCGATACCCTTGAGGCGGATCACTTGGGTGTCGCCAAGGTCCTGAACGGCGCTCTCGGCCTTCACCGCGTAGGTGCGGCCTTTGCCGTCGCTGCCAGACAGGCGCGGCGCGTCCATGGCGAGGCCCTCGGTGGTGATCTTCAGATCACCGACGCTGAGACTGATGGAAATGCGCGTGATCACCGTGGCGCCGATCACCACCACGCACAGCAGCGCGCCGAGGGCTGGCAACAGGACGCGGAGACGACGGACCCGCCGGCTTTCTCGTGCCGCCGCAGCGAATAGCCGCGCGCGCGCAACGGGACCGTCGAACGGTCCCGTATCGCCGCCATCGAAAGCGCGGTTCGCCGCGATGCCAGTCATCCTTCGTTCTCGTTCTGCGGACGGGACCTGCGTCCTCCGCCTCGAATGACGCCGCCGGTCGGCGCCCTGTGGGCAAAGAGCCGGTTTTCTCTCGTACCCGGCGCAACTCTAGACACAAAAGATAAACCAACGCTTGCCACGCCGCGAGTGGGCGGCGATCACATTCAGGCAATCGTCTGAAAACGATTGCGCGACGTCCCCTTTGGCTCGGTCGTCGGCGACATCCAAAGCCGCTTATGCGGCCTCAAGCGCTTCAGCTATGCGCGAAGATGTCCTCTTCGCCCCAGCCGGCGAGATCGAGATCGGAGCGGGTCGGCAGGAAGCGGAAGCAGGCTTCGGCCATGTCCAGGCGCCCTTCGCGCTCGAGCATGGTGAGAAGCCGCTGACGCAGAGCATGAAGGTTGAGAACGTCGGAGGCGGCGTAGTCGAGTTGCGCCTGCGTCAGCGTCGTCGCGCCCCAGTCCGATGACTGCTGGGCCTTGGAAATGTCGATGCCCAGCAGTTCCTTGGTGACATCCTTAAGGCCATGCCGGTCGGTGTAGGTGCGGGTGAGGCGCGAGGCGATCTTGGTGCAGAACAGGGGGGTGACGGTGATGCCGAAGGTGCGCTTCAGGACGGCGATGTCGAAGCGGGCGAAGTGAAACACCTTGATGCGTCGGGGGTCGGTGAGCAGCCGGACGAGGTTGGGCGCCGCAGTTTGCCCCTTGGCGATCTGCACGACATCGGCCGAGCCGTCACCGGGCGACAGCTGCACCACGCAGAGCCGGTCGCGGTGCGGGTTGAGGCCGAGGGTCTCGGTGTCGATGGCAACGACATCGCCGTAGGCGTTGAGGTCGGGAAGGTCGCCGGCGTGAAGGCGGATTGTCATGGCGAAACTCTGCATGCTGGCGCATCCCGTTCGAAAAGTCGTCCGGCTTCTCGAGTGGATAGATGCGTGAAGAAACGGTCGGCGGCAAAGCCACCGACCCTAGGAAACGATCCGCCGTATATGTGGACGCCGGGCGGGCGAGTGCAAGAAAATTATGCCACCGCCCGTCGTCTGTCTGGGGCTCAGGCCGCCGCCGCGTCGGCGGTCCTTAGGCCGGCGATATCGTCTGCGAGGCGGACGATCTCTTCGAACGCTGCTTCACGCGGCAGACCTTTGGTCATGACCGGTTCCAGCACGTCGGCCTTGAGGCGGGGCAGCAGGGCAATCACCTGGTCGGGCAGGTTGCCCTCCCAGCCGAAGGAACCCATCACCGCCACCTTGCGCGTCTTGGGGGCGAGCGCGTTGATCAGGATTGCCGCCGCGGCAAGGCTTGGATGCGGGCCGGACAGCACCGTCGGTGACGCGAAGACGATGGTCGAAGCGTCGACGATGCTCATGGCAAGCGCGCCGCTGTCGAGATCGACGACGTTGACCGGCTGCGCGGCGATGCCACGCTCGGTGAGGCGGTCAACCAGCACGGCGACCATCTTGGCCGTACTTTCATACATCGACACGTAGGGAATGACGACCAGCGGCTTGACCTGATCGGACGTCCAGCCACGATAGAGATCGAAGATAAAAGCCGGACGGTCATGCACCGGGCCGTGGCTCGGCGCCACAAAGACCGGATCGAGCGCCTCGACCTTCTCGAGCGCCTCGGCCGAGAAGCTGCGGTAAGGCATCATGATTTCGGCATAATAGCGCTTGGCGGAGATGGCGACCTGCGCCTCGTCGCGGGCGAACAGCTCGGTGGTGGCGAAATGAGCGCCCAGGAAATCGCAAGTGAAGGCGATCCGGTCTTCGACCGCGAAGGTCACCATGGTATCCGGCCAATGGACCCAGGGCGTCAGGTGGAAGGACAGCGTCTTGCCGCCGAGATCGAGGCTGTCGCCGTCGCGCACGGTGATGAAGGCATCGCGGTCGACCGGCAGCGTGTCGAGGATGAAGCGCTTGCACTTGGCATTCGTCACGACCTTCGCCTCGGGGAAGAGGGCAAGCAGTGCCGGAATCGAGCCGGTGTGATCCTGTTCGGCGTGGTTGGCGACGATGTAGTCGAGCCTGTCGACGCCGGCTGCCTTCAGCGCGGCGATCAACTCTTCGGCCTTGGGTGGGTAGACGGTGTCGATCAGCGCGGTCTTGTCCCGCCCCCGGACGAGATAGGAGTTGTAGGTCGTGCCCTCGGGCAGAGGCACCAGTTCGTCGAACAGCTTGCGGTCCCAGTCGATGGCGCGGAAAGAATGGATGTCATCGGTAATGCGCTGGGCAATCATCTTTTTGTTTTTCCTTGGAGACGGCGGGCTCTCGTCACGGCCCCACGCCGCGCCGCACCGACGCATGTCATCGTTTACCGGCAAGGGATTAGGAGCGTTTCCACCCCGGGGCAAGCCTGGAACATTTCTAAAACGATCCGTTGCAAGGCTGCCCCGCGATTGGTGGCGGGCTCGTCATTTGGTCGCACATCCGGGCGTTGCGTCCGCGCCACTCCCATCGCCGTGACGCTGCGTCCGGCGACGTGACCAAGCAAAGACCGGATGCGCCCCGATGGAGTCTTCAGGCCGGCTCGACCGCGACGGGACGAATATAGTCCGCCACGTGGGCGCCGAGTTCGGCGACATGCGGTTGCTGCAGCATCTGTCCATGGGTGCCGTCGATCCAGCGCAGATCGACGCCACCGGCCGCAACACCGCTCCAACCGTTCCCCTCGTCGCCAGCGATGCCGGGCGCCGCCGCCGTGAGGATGCGGGGGCGGACCAGCAGGATGCGCCCTTCGGTTCTCGGCGGTCGGTAGCGCACGGCGGCGAGCGCGTTGTTCTGGAACACGCCGAGCAACCGCCGCATGCCGGCGCGATCGGTGTGATCGGGCAGGAGTTGCGATCCCTTTCCCCGCTCCACCAGGAGGTCGAGCCGCTCATCCGGCGTCAGCGGGCGCAGGGTGTCGGCGTCGACAATGCCCAGCTCGGAAAACAGGGCCGCGAGATACTCGGCTTCGTCCTTGCGCAACAGGTCTCGCACCGGGTCGGGCACCGCCACCGAATCAAACAGCAGCACCGCTCGCACATCGCTGCCGGTGCGCCGCATCTGCTGTGCCGCCTCGTAGGCGAGAAGGCCGCCGAAGCTCCAGCCAGCCAGGACCACCGGTCCCGGCGGCAGGCTCTCGCGGAGGGCGGCAAGATAGGTGGATGCCATCTCCTCGACCGACGACAGCAGCGGCTGGCCCTCTTCCAGTCCATAGGACTGCACCATATAGAGCGGCTGGTCGGTGCCGAGCAGTTCGGCCAGCGGTTGGTAGCAGAGGACGTTGCCACCCACCGGATGGAAGCAAACGATCGGTGGCTGCGAGCCACCGCCATTGAGGGCAACCACCGGCTGCCACTCCGAGTGACGTTGACGGCTCTCGATGCGGCCCGCCAGCCGCGCCAGCGTCGGATAAGCGAAAAGATCGGCAAGCGGCAGCCGCAGGCCGAAGGCGCGCTGCATTTCGGCGACGATGCGCACCGCCAGTACGCTGTGTCCGCCAAGAGTGAAGAAATCGGCGTCGGCGTCAGCGACCTCGATGCCGAGAATATCCGACCAGATGGCCGCGAGCCTACATTCGATGTCGCCGGCCGGTGGCCGCACTGATCGCGACGGCGCCGTCACTGCCGGTGTCGGCAAGCGGGACTCGTCGGTCTTGCCGCTCCGGTTGAGCGGAATTTCGGCAATGGCGATCAGCCAGGATGGTACCATGAACGGCGGCAGGCGGGCGTCGAGTTCCGCCTTGCAGGCCGCCGCGTCGAAGCCGGGGCGCGGCACGACATAGGCCACAAGCGACAGGTTGCCGTCGCCGCGCGAGTCGAAGGCTGTTACTGCCGCCTGGCGCACCAGCGGATGGGCGGTAATCGCCGCCTCGACCTCTCCGAGCTCAATGCGGTTGCCGCGGATCTTCACCTGCCGGTCCACGCGCCCGAGATAGGCGATCAGGCCGCCCTGGAGCCGGCGGCCCATGTCACCGCTCAGATAGCGGCGGCCATCGCCATCATCGACGAAACGCTCGGTGGTCTGATCCGGGGCGTTGAGATAGCCGCGTCCAACGCCCGCGCCCCCGATGCGGATTTCCCCGGGAACGCCGTCGGGGAGCGGTCGTCCAGTCTTGTCACAGATCACAATGTCGGCGCCGCGGATCGGGATACCGATGGGCGGCGGCAGGATCTCGCTCCAGCTCGCCGAGGTCATCACGTGCTGGCAGGCGGCAACGCAGGTCTCGGTCGGTCCGTAGGCGTTGACGACACGACAGTCGCCGTGGCCGGCGATGGCGTAGAAGCGCCGCAGCAGGTCGGCCGGTACCGCCTCGCCGCCCAGCAGGAACAGGCGGGCGGAGCTGGCGGCCCCGCTGTCGCAAAGATGATCGACCAGCAATGCGAACAGGCTCGGCGTCATGTCGCAGAGGTCAAGCTGACGCGCCTCGATGAAGGCGTGAAGCCGGGTCGGATCGCGCTTGGTCTCGTCGTCGGCGATGTGCAGCGTATGCCCGTTGATGAGCGTGGTGAAGATCTGCTTCACCGAGCTGTCGAAGGCAAAGGACGAGACGCAGGAGACGTTGAGGCTCCGATCAGGCGGCAGAAGGCTGAACAGGCTGTCGGCGACATGGCGGGCGAGGTTGATCACCGAGTGGTGTTCGATCATCACCCCTTTCGGATCGCCGGTGGTGCCGCTGGTAAAGATCACGTAGGCCAGCCGGTCGGGCGTTGGTGGCGACAGCGCGCCGGCGGGCGTGGCCAGAGCGGACGAGCCGTGGCGATATTTCCGGGGAACAGGGGGAGCGTCGGTCCCACCAGCTGGCCGGATCACCACGTCATAGGCATAGGCGGCCGGCTCGAAGCCCTCCGCTTCGACGGCGCTGAAGGCAACCGTCGGCTGGCCGCCGCGTTCGATCGCCCAGTCGTCGAAGAAGGCGTGCGGCACGAACAGGTCCTCGGGGAAGTCGAGAAGCGTCTTCAGACCTTCGCCGGCATGTTCGCGCGCGAAGCTGCGAAGATCGCCAACGTAGGCATCGCGGCGGTCAAGATCCCAGATGCTGCCGGCGAAGATGGCGCCACCGGGCCTGAGCAGCGCCAACGCCTTGTCGAGCACCTGGCGCAGGTAGGCGAAACCGGGGAAATTCTCGATGACGGAGTTGAGGACGATCAGATCGAAACTCGCCGGCGGAAAAACGTCGATGTCATGGGCGGCGAGCTGGCGGGTCGTGACCTGCGGCAGACCATGGGCGCGGGCCCAGGTCTCGACGCGCTCGACATTGCGGCGGGAGATATCGGTGGCGACGTAAGCGGCGGCGCCCGGCGCTACGTGGCGCATGGTAAAGCCCGAAGCACAGCCGATTTCCAGCACTCTGCCGCCGGACGGCAGCAGTGGCGCCGTTTTGCGCCGAGCATTGTCGCCGAAGGCGGCCATGGCGGCGGTCGGCAGCGGCTCGCCGGTGAAGGCGCTCTTCCAGCCACCGGCGGCGACGTCGTCGGCCGTGTCGCCGGCCAGATGGTCCCAGAGCTCGCCGGTCATCATGATGCCGGCTTTCTCGATGACGTCGTCGACGGCGTCGGCGTCGACCATGAGCACGTCGCGAAGCTGAGGGCACTGCCACTGCAGGCGGTGCAGGTCGCGGCAGAGCGCGGCTTCGGAAATCAGGAGCGGCGCGGCGCTGAGGTCGAGAATCCGCCGCCGTCGCTCGATCGGCAGCAGCGGATCAATCGGCACATAGGCGAAACCCGCTTGGAGCACGCCGAGTGCGGCGGCGACGAAGCGCCGGTTGCGGCCAAACATCAAGCCGACGGGCGTTTCCGGCAACAGACCGAGCTGGGCAACAAAGCCGGCGATCCGCCGGGCCTCGGCTGCGAGATCGGCATAGGTGAGGCTCGACTCCTCGTCGGCCACGGCGACGCGCGACGGATGCCGCGCCGCCGTCGCTGCGAAGGCCGAAGCGATGGTCTCGGCTTCGATCTCCCGCGACGGCGCGCCGCGTACGGTTTTGGTCGTCTCAAAGTCGAGATCGCCGATCTTCACGGGCCGTCCTCCTTGCCGCCCGGTTCGGCGGTGACCGCATCCGAGAAGCGGAGCAGGTAGCCGAGCCAGCGTTCCGCCGTGGCGGTGTCGATAATATCGGTGTCATATTCCATGGCGAGCTCGGCGTGGTCCCCGTTCTCCACCAGGAACAGGATCAGGTCGTGCTTGGCCGAGGTGGCGTCGATCAGCGGCGCGAGTTCGCGGTCGAGGCGATCGGGCGCCAGATCGGCGGCGCGCAACGGCAGGCCGCTGGCGGCTGGATCGGCGAGCTGGCCGAAGCGCTGGTATTCGAAGACGACGTTCACCAGCGGCTGCCGGTTGGAGCGGCGTTGCGGCGCCACGTCGCGGACCAGCAGATCGAAGGGATAGTCGCGGTGGTCCATGGCCTCAAGGATGGCCGCCTGCGCCGTATCGATCAGCGCGGTTATCTCGGTATCTTCGTCGAGACGAAGCCGCAGCGGCAGCACGTTGACGAAGAATCCGATCAATCCCTCCAACTCGCCGCGATCGCGCCCGGCCACGCCCATTC
>Ga0316613_10001602_pt1 | contig 15370 bp, 10 predicted proteins | sample OWC_soil_day10_C_2_FD_207647 | JGI IMG/M metagenome (GOLD analysis project Ga0316613, IMG submission 207647) | Wetland soil microbial communities from Old Woman Creek delta, Ohio, United States - OWC_soil_day10_CT_b | ecosystem: Environmental > Terrestrial > Soil > Wetlands | place: USA: Ohio...
AACCCTTTAGCTTCTTTCCAATCTATGAGAAGATTGTATCGGCTTGTTGTGAAACGTAAAACACAGTAATTGGGATCATTCCATCCGCTGAAATGATTTTCCAGTCCACGGTACCACATTTCTTTTTTTATTTCAGGGTCTGTTATTACTTCTATTGTACCCACTAATGTGATATTATGATCAATTGAATTGAAACAAACACTGGCCTTGCTGCACCGATCGATTCGTTTGGTTCTATTACTTCCAAAACCGGTACAAAATGTGAGCCAGTTAATGCCGTCAGCTTTTGATACGGATATTGTTGAGGTTGTTGGAAAGTTGTCAGTGTCCATTAGTGTTAGGGCGCAGTATCCTTTGTCTTCACCTGCGGTGTTTGTGGCAATGATCTCTCCTGCTCTTGCAATGATTTCTTCGTTCATTTGATTTTCCTCCTGATTGGTTATGGGTATGGGTATAGTATAAAATAATAGATAGGACAGCTGGGTGTCATGTTCAGAACGGGGGGTAAAAAATTGGGTCCGTAACTCCGTCGCGCTAACCTCGATTCCGCTTACGCTCCATCTCGGTCACGGGCTTCGCCCTATAAAAATAAGTGCCAAAAAGTCCGGTTGAGAGCAAGCTCTCCCCCGGACTTTTTGACACTTATTTTTGCACGACTCATTGCTATCGTGTACATTATCTACTATTCAACGCCGCCTGTGCTGCTGCCAGTCTTGCGATCGGCACACGGAATGGGGAGCAGGATACATAGTCAAGACCAATCTTATGGCAGAATTCTACGGAAGAAGGATCTCCGCCGTGCTCGCCACAGATACCAATGTGCATGTCTGGACGAACTCCCTTGCCTAACTTGATCGCAGTCTCCATCAGCTTGCCTACACCGGTCTGATCCAGTTTTGCAAATGGATCATTTTCAAAGATCTTAGTATCATAGTAAGCGTTTAAGAACTTACCTGCATCATCGCGGGAGAAGCCATAGGTCATCTGAGTTAAGTCATTGGTACCGAAGCAGAAGAATTCTGCATCTTTTGCAATATCATCGGCTGTCAGTGCTGCTCTCGGAATCTCAATCATAGTTCCTACCTGATAGGTTAAGCTGCTGCCTGCTGCTGCAATTTCTGCATCTGCAGTCTCAACAACAATCTTCTTCACAAATCTTAATTCCTTCTCATCACAGATCAGAGGAATCATGATTTCAGGACATACGCTCCAGTCTGCATGTGCTTTCTGAACGTTGATAGCAGCACGGATTACTGCTTTTGTCTGCATTCTTGCAATCTCCGGATAGGTAACGGCAAGACGGCAGCCTCTGTGTCCCATCATTGGGTTGAACTCGTGAAGAGAATCAATGATTGTCTTGATCTGCTCCACAGTCTTGCCCTGTGTATCAGCCAGCTTCTTGATATCATCTTCCTCTGTTGGAACAAACTCATGAAGAGGCGGATCTAAGAAACGAATGGTAACTGGATTTCCTTCCAGAGCCTCATAAAGAGCTTCGAAATCGCCCTGCTGTACCGGAAGAATCTTCTCCAGAGCTGCTTCTCTCTCCTCAACAGTATCAGAACAGATCATCTCACGGAATGCATCAATTCTGTCACCTTCAAAGAACATATGCTCGGTACGGCAAAGACCGATTCCCTCTGCACCAAGTTCTCTTGCTTTTCTTGCATCAGCAGGTGTATCTGCATTGGTTCTGACTTTCAGTTTTCTATATTTATCAGCCCATGCCATAATTCTTCCAAACTCACCAGCAACGGTTGCATCAACAGTGGGAATGATTCCGTCGTAAATTTTACCGGTTGATCCATCAAGTGAAATCCAGTCTCCTTCATGGTATTCCTTACCTGCAAGAACAAACTTCTTTGCAGCTTCATTCATGGCAATTTCAGAACAGCCGGATACACAGCAGGTTCCCATTCCTCTTGCTACTACAGCTGCATGAGAAGTCATTCCTCCTCTTACAGTCAGAATGCCCTGAGCTGCCTTCATTCCTTCAATATCTTCAGGAGAGGTTTCAAGACGGACTAAAACCACCTTCTCTCCTCTTTCTTTCCATGCCTTTGCATCATCGGCTGTGAAAACGATCTTACCGCAGGCAGCTCCAGGAGAAGCAGCAAGTGCCTTTCCAACCGGTTCAGTCTTCTTTAATACTTCTGCATCAAACTGAGGATGAAGCAGAGTATCTAAGTTTCTCGGATCAATCATCTTAACTGCTTTTTCTTCTGTAATCATAAATTCGTCTACTAAATCACAGGCAATCTTTAAAGCAGCTTTTGCTGTTCTCTTACCGTTACGGGTCTGAAGCATGTAAAGCTTCTTGTCCTCAATGGTAAACTCCATATCCTGCATATCTTTGTAGTGATCTTCCAGAATACTGCAGATTCCCACAAATTTATGATAAACCTCAGGCATAACTTCTTTTAACTGTTCGATCTTCTGGGGAGTACGAACACCGGCAACTACGTCTTCTCCCTGGGCATTCATTAAAAATTCACCCATTAAGTGTTTTTCACCAGTTGCAGGATCACGGGTAAATGCAACGCCTGTACCGGAAGTCTCACCCATGTTTCCAAATGCCATCATCTGTACGTTGACAGCGGTTCCCCATGAATAAGGAATATCGTTGTCACGGCGGTAAACATTGGCTCTTGGGTTGTCCCAGGAACGGAATACGGCTTTGATTGCTCCCATTAACTGCTCCTTAGGATCAGTTGGGAAATCGGAACCAATCTTTTCCTTATATTCTGCTTTGAACTGTCTTGCAAGCTCTTTTAAATCGTCGGCATTCAGATCCACATCCTCTGTAACACCCTTTTTTTCTTTCATTTCATCAATCAGCTCTTCGAAGTATTTTTTACCTACTTCCATAACGACATCGGAGTACATCTGGATAAATCTTCTGTAGCAGTCATATGCCCAGCGTGGATTGCCCGATTTTTCAGCAAGTACTTCCACTACGTTCTCATTCAGTCCGAGATTTAAAATCGTATCCATCATACCAGGCATGGAAGCTCTGGCTCCGGAACGAACGGAAACAAGAAGAGGATTTTCGTCATCACCAAATTTCTTGCCGGTGATTTTTTCCATCTTTTCGATATGATCCATGATCTGCCCCATGATCTCGTCATTAATCGTTTCCCCATCTTCATAATACTGAGTACAAGCCTCAGTCGTAATCGTAAATCCCTGCGGTACCGGCAGACCTAAATTAGTCATCTCTGCCAGATTCGCCCCTTTACCACCTAACAGGTTTTTCATATCTGCACTACCCTCAGTGAACAAATAAACCCATTTTCTTGCCATAAGTAAAATCCTCCTCAAATGTGTAAATTATGCTGCTCCCCCGCGCTTTCCAATGCGGAAAAGCCCTGAAAGTATTATAGCACAATTAAAAGGGTAGTAAAGAGGTTTTCATAGATTATTTAAAGTAATTATCTCTTTTTTAAATACAATTGCATTGAAAGTACTTACAAAGTCTGTCTTTTTCCGATATGCGATTTGTGTTCGTATATACGAAATCACGCTCGACAAAAGCTCTGTTTCTTTAACATAATTCGACACGCAAAAAGGGTCAGCATCTCTGTCACAGGCATGACCGTCCAGATTCCGGTAACTCCCATAAAAATTGGAAGAATAAAGACCAGAATACTGTTTAAGATAATACCCCGAAGCAGACAGATCTTTAATGCATTTCCCGGTTCCATCACGGACTGAAACCAGGTGGTATACAGTACATTCAGCCCCATTGCTGCAAAAGACAGGAAATAAATCCTGATGGCTGGAACTGACATAGCCAGAATTTCCTTTTCAGGTCTGACAAATGCTTCTGTCACAAGCGCCGGAAATAAAAGTCCTGTTACAGCAAACAACACACCGGAAAAACAGGCGGTGTGCTCTGCCAAATGTCTTACTTCCTTTAAACGGTCTTTTTTTCCCGCACCGAAATTTGTCGCCAGTATGGGCTGGACTGCCTGTGAAATACCGTTATTGACAGATGATGCAATATAGGCACTGTTTGAGATAATACCGTATACCACCACGCCAAGTTCACCTGCAACAGAAAGGATCTGACGGTTAAATAAGAAGGTTACGATTCCATTGCACATATCCAGTAAAAAGCTGGAGAACCCATTTTTCACTACAGCCACAGCCTGAATGAAATGAAATCCAGAAACAAATTTTAAAGTGTTCCCTTTTGAAACCAGATGGGTCAGCAATATTACGAGTGTCACACAGGTTCCGATGACAGTTGCAGCGGCAGCCCCTGCCATTCCCATTTTTAAGGGAAATATTAATATATAATCCAGAATAATATTTAAAACTCCTCCGCAAACCACTGCTGTCATAGCCAGGCGTGGAGCTTTATCGTTGCGTACAAAAACCTGATAAAAAGAAGCAAATAAAAAGGCGGGAGCTCCTGTTATGAGGATTCTTCCATATTCCTTCACATAAGGCGTCATGTTTTCATTTCTCCCCAGAAATCCCGTAACAGGAAGGAAAAATGCATGTCCCAAAACTACATAAATCACGCTCATTCCTACAGCCATGATAAATGCTACTGTATAATACTGATTTGCACCTGATTCGTCTTTTTTTCCCTTACAGACGGACAGAAGTATGCCGCCGCCTGCCCCAAACAGCATACCGGTTGCAAAAAAAAGGCTGAATAACGGCAGCAGTATATTTAAAGCCGCAATTCCAATTGCTCCAACTCCTCTTCCAATCATAAGAGTGTCTGCTAATATATAAATGGAGGTAACCATTGTTGCACTAATTGATGGAAGAAGATAACCTGCAAATAATTTTTTAACAGGATCTTCCAGTAAATTTACTTTTTTCATAATTAAGTCTCCTTTTGTAAGTCTTAAAATAGTTTACCATAATTTAATTAAATGACAAGGAAAAGAACGAAAGTGTGATTTAACATTTAAAAGTTGGGGCATATATATTAAAATGACAGAATTTTTTATCTTAGTTTTTATGCAAAATATCATGAATTAAGATTGTTTCCAACGCTGAAATATGATACATTAGTGTTATCTCTGAAAATATATTAATAACAGGAGGAAAGATCGTATTATGAAAAAAAGAGCTCTCGCATTAGCCATGGCAGTTATGATGGCTGCAACACTCAGCGCATGTGGTTCCGCTGGCAAAGGAACTGCAACAACGGCTGCTCCGTCTGCAGAAGCTACAACTGCTGCAGAAAAAACAGCTGAGACTACAGGTGCTACATCCGTTAAGACAGAATCTTCAACCGGATATGAACTGGCACTGGTTACAGACCTTGGTACCATTGATGACAAATCCTTTAACCAGGGTGCATGGGAAGGTATGAAAAAGTACGCTGAGGAGAACAAAATCTCTTATAAGTACTATCAGCCACAGGAAGGTACTACTGATTCTTATTTAGAAACTATTGGACTTGCTATTGAGGGCGGTGCAAAATTAGTAGTATGTCCTGGCTTCTTATTTGAAGAGCCTGTATTCCTTGCTCAGGAGCAGTATAAAGACGTTCACTTCATTCTTCTTGACGGAGTTCCTCATAACGCAGATTACTCTGAATATAAGACAGAGTCCAATGTTATGCCAATCCTGTTCCAGGAAGATGAGCCTGGATTCTTAGCAGGCTATGCAGCAGTAAAAGAAGGCTACACAAAGCTTGGTTTCTTAGGTGGTATGGCTGTTCCTGCAGTTATCCGTTATGGTTACGGATTTGCTGAAGGTGCTGATTACGCTGCTAAGGAAATGGGCATTGATAACGTTGAAATCATGTACAACTATACTGGTGCTTTCGCTGCAACTCCAGAGGCTCAGTCTATGGCTGCATCCTGGTACCAGAACGGAACCGACGTAATCTTCGGCTGCGGCGGTGCTGTTGGTAACTCTGTTATGGCTGCAGCTCAGGAAAAGGGCAAAAAGGTAATCGGTGTTGACGTTGACCAGAGCTATGAATCTGAGACAGTCATCACTTCTGCTATGAAGCAGCTTTCCGTATCTGTATACGACGGCGTAAAAGCTTTCTATGACAACAAGTTCCCAGGCGGCGAGACAAGCATTTTCTCCGCTAAGAATGATGGTATCGGCCTTCCGATGGAAACATCCAAGTTTACCAAATTCACAAAAGAAGATTACGAAAAAATCTTCACTGAATTAAAGGATGGCAAAGTAACCCTGGTACAGCCTTCTCAGGATAACAACGATCCGAACAAAGACTTAAAGCTTGAAAAAACAAAGATTAACTTTGTAGAATAATCCGCGGGGATAGTGCCCTCCGGGCATACCACGATGTCAGAATTCTGACATAAAAAAGGAAAGGAGATGCCGTTTGATTCACCAGTCAGTAAAGATCTGGTCTCTTACGGCATCTTCTTTTTGCTTTATAACTTTATTAACCTGGTACCGGGTCCCATAGATAGGTACCGTAGCAAGGGGGATTTTATGGACTACATTATTGAGATGCTTCATATCACAAAAGAATTTCCCGGTATCATCGCCAATGATGACATTACACTTCAGTTAAAAAAAGGCGAGATACACGCCCTCCTCGGAGAAAACGGAGCAGGCAAATCCACTCTTATGAGTGTATTATTTGGATTATATCAGCCGGAAAAAGGCTCGATCCGGGTTCGTGGTAATGAAGAAAAAATCACAGGTCCGCTGGATGCCAATGCACTTGGTATCGGCATGGTGCACCAGCATTTTAAGCTGGTAGAGAATTTCACAGTCCTGCAGAATATCGTACTGGGCATGGAGACGACAAGACGGGGCTTTTTGAAGATGGATGATGCCCGCAAAAAAGTAATGGAATTAAGTGAAAAATATAAATTGTTCGTAGACCCTGATGCGCTGATATCCGATATTACCGTAGGAATGCAGCAAAGGGTTGAAATTTTAAAAATGCTGTATCGTGATAATGAAATCATGATATTTGATGAACCTACCGCAGTCCTGACTCCTCAGGAAATTGATGAACTGATGCAGATCATGCGGGATCTGGTAAAGGAAGGGAAGTCCATACTGTTCATCACACACAAGCTCAATGAAATCAAGGCGGTAGCAGACCGCTGTTCCGTCCTGCGCCGCGGTAAATATATTGGAACCGTAGATGTTGCTGATACTACGCGGGAAGAGATGTCAGAGATGATGGTTGGCCGTAAGGTAAACTTAACCATTAGTAAAAAGTCATCCGAGCCTGGTGAAGTAGTTCTGGAAGTAAAAGATTTATCCGTAAAAGCCAAACGGGAAGGACAAACCAAAAAGCTGGTTCATGATGTGTCATTTCAGGTAAGAAGAGGTGAGATTGTCTGTATCGCTGGTATTGACGGCAATGGACAGACAGAACTGATTCATGCAATAACCGGTATTTCTGATCCCAGCTCCGGTACTGTCACCATTAACGGCGAGGATATGACGAAAAAAAGTATCCGCTACAAAAATACCCATGGTCTCTCCCACATACCTGAAGACCGTCATAAACATGGTCTGGTGCTGGAATACAATCTGGCATACAATCTGGTTCTACAGCAGTATTTTGACAAAGAGTTTCAGAGCGGTACATTTTTAAAGAATGACCACATCTATGACTATGCACAAAAACTGATTGAAAATTATGATATCCGAAGCAGCGAAGGGGCATTTACCACTACCCGCAGCATGTCCGGCGGCAATCAGCAGAAAGCTATCGTGGCAAGAGAAATCTCCAAAAGCCCTGATATTCTACTTGCTGTTCAGCCTACCAGAGGTCTGGATGTTGGTGCCATCGAATACATTCACAACCAGCTGGTAAAACAGCGTGATGCAGGTGCCGCAATTTTACTGGTGTCTCTGGAATTAGATGAAGTTATGAATTTAAGCGACCGGATTTTAGTCATATTTGAAGGCGAAATCGTTGCCGACTTAGATCCTGAGAACATTACCGTTCAGGAATTAGGTCTTTATATGGCAGGCGCTAAGAAAGAAGGTGGCACACTATGAAACCGAAACAGATAAAAGATCATACTGGCATCCTCTCTTCCATATTCGCTATTATTCTGGGACTCATTGTAGGGCTGATTATCTTGTTTTTGTGTAATCCAGAGCAGGCACTCCCAGGATTTGCTACTATTTTGAGCGGAGCCTTCACCCATGGAGCCAAAGGCGTTGGTCAGGTATTTTATTATGCTACACCGATTATTCTTACCGGTCTTTCCGTTGGGTTTGCATTTAAAACCGGACTTTTTAACATCGGTACTCCCGGTCAGTTTATCATTGGAGGCTTTGGGGCGGTTTATGTAGGCATTCTATGGACCTCTCTCGGTCCGGCTCACTGGATTGTGGCTCTGGCAGCAAGTGTAATCCTTGGCGCTTTATGGGGGCTGGTACCAGGAATTTTAAAAGCGTACTACAATGTGAATGAGGTTATCGCCTCTATCATGATGAACTATATTGGCATGTATCTGGTAAACTGGATTACAAAAAGCTATAAGCCTTTGTTTAACAATTTAAGGAACGAATCTAAGAATGTAGCAAATACTGCTAATATTCCTAAGATGGGACTGGATAAGATTTTCCCTGGTTCCAGTGTAAACGGGGGAATTATCATTGCGATTCTGGTGGTTATCCTTATATGGGTTATTTTAAACAAGACCACATTCGGATATGAATTAAAGGCAGTAGGTTTTAACCGGGATGCCAGCAAATATGCCGGAATCAATGAAAAGAAAAGCATTATTCTTTCCATGGTAATCGCCGGTGCCATTGCAGGACTTGCAGGAGGCCTTTTATTCCTTGCAGGAACCGGAAAGCACATTGAGATTAAAGACGTACTTCCTTCCGAAGGATTTACAGGTATTTCTGTTGCACTCCTTGGTCTAAACAACCCCATCGGCGTTCTGTTCTCCGGTATCTTCATCGCATACCTGACAGCCGGCGGCTTTTACTTACAGCTGTTTGAGTTCTCCACAGAAATCATCGATATCATCGTTGCAGTTATTATTTATTTCAGCGCATTTGCACTGATGGTAAAAATCATCATGTCAAAGTTCGTTGGACAGAAAAATGGAAAAACTGACGAAACTGGGAAAGGAGGAACGAAATCATGAGTGTAATTTATTTTATTTTTCAGCAGACCATGTATTTCATGATTCCTCTCATGATCGTTGCACTTGGAGCCATGTTTTCCGAGCGAAGCGGCATTATTAACATCGCTTTAGAAGGTATTATGACTATGGGAGCGTTTACCGGAATCCTGTTTTTAAATCTTACAGGAAAAAGTATGAGCGGTCAGCTTCAGCTGATTATGGCCATATTAATATCCATGGGCACCGGAATGATCTTCTCCTTGTTCCATGCTTATGCATCCATTAACATGAAATCAAACCAGGTTATCAGCGGTACTGCTCTTAATATGTTTGCTCCTGCTTTTGCAGTATTCGTTGCCCGTGTTATTCAAGGTGTTCAGCAGGTTCCCTTTAACAATACCTTCCGTATCACCTCGGTTCCTGTACTTGGCAGTATCCCATTTATCGGACCTCTTTTATTCCAGAACGCCTATATTACCACCTACGTGGGAATTTTAATCTTTGTATTATCTGCCGTTGTGCTTTACCGCACACGATTTGGATTAAGGCTTCGGGCATGTGGAGAGCACCCACATGCAGCGGATTCTGCGGGTATTAACGTTTACCGTATGCAGTATGCCGGAGTATTGATCTCCGGTGCTCTGGGCGGTCTGGGAGGTTTGGTATTTGTAGTTCCTACTTCCACCAACTTTAATGCTGATGTGGCTGGTTACGGTTTCCTGGCATTGGCGGTATTAATCTTTGGTCAGTGGAAACCAGTCAATATCATGCTGTGTTCCCTCTTCTTCGGACTGATGAAAGCGGTGGCTTCCTCTTATTCCGGAATTCCATTTTTAAGTGCTCTTGGAATTCCAAGTTACTTCTACAAAATGGTTCCTTATATCATTACATTAATCGTATTGGTATTTACCTCAAGAAATTCCCAGGCTCCAAAAGCGGAAGGAATTCCATACGACAAAGGTCAGAGATAACAAATACGCCGCAGGACGGGATAAATCCACTGGATTTTCCGCCTGCGGCTTTTTTCTTTGTCTGATCCGGTGTCACTGAACGATTACGGTACCATATAATACATTACTAAAATGAAAAGAGTGATGCTTCAATGTCTGACTGTAATTCGTTTTGTAACTCCACCTGTCATGAACGCTCCTATTATTCCTGGGATGCCAACGACTACGGGCCTTCACCTCTCATTCTTAATATCAATCATGATACATTAAGAAATCCTTCCTTTCGAACCACAAGATGGACAGGAGAACATATGCAGCTTACTTTTATGAGTATTCCTGTCGGGTATGAAGTAGGTGCAGAAAGCCATCCCAGCCAGGATCAGTATTTTTGCATTGTAGATGGAGATGGTGTAATCTATATGGGTGATAGTCCATATAACCTTTTTTATTCCTATCCTATTGATCATGACTGCGCTGTTTTAATTCCGGCTAATACCTGGCACAATCTGATCAATACCGGTGACCGCCCCTTAAAAATCTATTGTATCTATGCACCAATTGTTCATCAGCCACAAACGGTACACTGGACCAAACGAGACTCAGATCTGGAAAAGTAGGCAAAAAAATCCGGAAGAAAATCGAGTAACGATCCTCTTCCGGATTATATTGAAATACAAATATTAACTTAAACAGGCTCCATTGGAGGCAATTACCTCCCGATACCAGTAAAACGATTTTTTCCGATAACGCTTCATTGTTCCGGAACCATTGTCATTTCGGTCTACATAGATGTAACCATACCGTTTTTTCATTTCTGAGGTGGACGCACTGACTAAATCAATGCAGCCCCAGGAGGTATACCCCATGATCTCCACTCCGTCATGGATGGCTTCTCTCACCTGAATTAAGTGCTCTCTTAAATATTCAATCCGATAATCGTCCTCTACCGTCTTTTCCCCATTTTCCAGTGTCACCAGTTCATCAACAGCTCCCAAACCGTTTTCTACGATAAATAATGGCAGCTGATAACGGTCATACAGCTTATTTAAGGTATAACGAAGACCTCTGGGATCGATCTGCCATCCCCATTGCGAAGCTTTTAAATATGGGTTTTTATAGCCTCTGGATAAATTTCCTCCCGTTGATTCTCCCATTTCCGTATGAACTGTCTCACAAATACTGGAATAATAACTGAACGATATGAAATCCACCGTATGTTTTAAAAGTTCCTGGTCCCCCGGCTCCATCTGAATCTCAATTCCACGATCCTTAAAGTAATTCAAAATATAGTTTGGGTAATATCCCCTTGCATGAATATCCGCAAACAGCATGGTTTCCCGATCTTTCTTCATCACGGCGATCATATCTTTTGGATCGGGAGTCAGTGGATACACAGTGATTCCCAGAATCATACATCCGATTTTAGCTCCGGGCATCAGCTGGTGGCCAAGCTTCACTGCAAGAGCGCTTGCCACCAGTTCATGATGAACTGCCTGATAAAGGTCCTGCTCGCTTAACTCTGCCGCAGGTGTCATAATTCCACCACTCATAAAAGGTGCATGAATCAGGGAATTAATCTCATTAAACGTCAGCCAGTATTTCACTTTATTCTGATATCTGGTAAATATAGTTCTCACATACCGCTCAAAGAATTCAATCAGCCTTCTGTTTCTCCACCCATCATATTTTGCGGCCAGACCAAGTGGTGTCTCATAATGAGAAATAGTAACCAGAGGCTCGATTCCATATTTCAGACATTCATCAAATAGATCATCATAAAACTGAAGTCCCTCCTCATTGGGAGACTCCTCATCTCCCTGAGGAAAAATTCTTGACCAGGCGATGGAAGTACGAAATACTTTAAAACCCATTTCTGCGAAGAGACGAATATCGTCTTTGTAATGATGATAAAAATCAATGCCTTTTAGCTTTAAATTCTCTTCTACCGGAACCTCTGTCCGTTCCCCCCGTAGTCCGTTTGGCAGCACATCCTGTACGGATAGACCTTTGTTGCCCTCATTGTAAGCCCCCTCACACTGATTGGCCGCTACGGCTCCGCCCCATAGAAAATTTTCTGGAAATGTCTGCATCAAAACCTCCCTTAGTAAATGTCAAGCAGTAAATCTCCTGCTTCCACATGACCAGTTGCTGCTGATTTTACTGCCTGGTACTGAAGATGATTGGATATAATTACCGGAGTAATGGTATCATATCCGGCCGACCGGATCTCTTCTAAATCAAATTCCAGTAAGCAGTCTCCGGCTTTCACCTTATCACCTGCTGTCTTTTTTACAGAAAAATATTTACCCTGCAGCTGAACAGTATCCAGTCCGACATGGATCAGCACTTCTGCACCATCTTCAGATAAAAGTCCCACTGCATGTCCTGTCTCAAAAACAGATACCACCGTTCCGTTAACAGGAGATAACACTCTTCCCTCCTCTGGTTCAATGGCAATCCCTTTCCCCAGAATCTCTTCTGCAAAAGTCGGATCATTGACCTGCTTTAATGGAACTACCGTCCCTTTTAAAGGAGAAACCACTTTAATAGCCTTATGACTGACGCTTTCAGATAAAACAGACTGGCTTTCCAGTTTATCCTGGCTCTCTTCCTCAGGATCTTTATAGAGAATAAATGAAATGACAAATGAGATTACCACACTCAGCGCTGCGCCGATACAGGCAAAATAAAAATCATTTAATGATTCTCCGCCCAGATAACTGGGAAGTGTTAAAAATCCTGGTGAACCTCCGGAATAATTTTTTACATTCAGTATTCCCATAAGGAATCCGCTGACACCACCGCCGATCATAGCAGAATATAATGGTGTTTTGAAACGCAGGTTAACGCCGTAAAGTGCCGGCTCTGTAATTCCGCATACTGCTGTTATACCTGCGGAAGATGCCAACTGTTTAATTTCAGATTTTTTACTTTTAAATGCTACTGCAAGAGCTGCACCGCCTTGTGCAACATTAGAGCCCAGCATTCCCGGATAGATTAATGTATCATATCCAATTGTCATACGGTTATTGATACCAATGGGAACCAGACCATAATGCGTTCCGGTCATTACCAGAAGAGGGGTAAGAGTACCTACAAGAGCAGGCACCAGCCAGCTGCAGTACTGATTTAATCCATTAACACCTGAAGCAATCACATTACTGATAATGGTTCCGATGGGTCCAATTATCACGAGACCTGCAGTTCCAACAACAAGAACTGAAATCAGAGGTTTGGTAAAGAACTTAATTGCCTTCGGTGAGATACGGTCTGCAATTGGTTCAATATAGGAAAGAAACCATACAATTAATATAATAGGTACAACAGAAGAAGCATATCCTGCGTTTGTAATTGGCAGCATGAAAAGATGGATTGCTTCTTTGCTTTCTTTCGATGCAGCTACCATGCTCACAAAATTTGGATGCAGTAAAATTCCGCCCAGCATCATTGCCAAATATGGATTGCACCTGAATTTTTTAGCTGCTGAATTCGCAAGTAAAATAGGCAGGAAGTAAAATGCCGCATCTGCCATAAAATTCAATACCTGGTATGTTGAACTTTCTTTGCTCACCAGGCTGAATGCTAAAAGCAGAGAGAGCACTGCCTTAATCATACCGGCGGCTGTAATGGCAGGAAGAATCGGTGTAAAGATACCTGACAAGGTATCAACCAGGCGTTCCAGGAGCTTTTTGTCGTTCTTGTGATCTTCAATAGCCTCATCCTGAATATTTGCCAGCTTTGTAAGAGGCTGATAAACGCTTGCCACATCACTGCCGATAACGACCTGATACTGTCCACCTTTGTTTACAACGCCCATAATACCATCCACTTTTTTCAGTGCTTCAGTCTGGGCTTTGCTGTCATCTTTTAAATTAAAACGAAGTCTGGTTGCGCAATGGGTCAGTCCTGATATATTTTTTTCTCCGCCGACCTTCTCTAGAATTTCTTTAGCGAGATTCTGATAATTCATTGGTATATCCCCTTTCTCTTTCTTTTGATATGGTAACACATCCCAACTTGTTCAGCATTATATTAATATAAAAATGAAACACCGGTTCAAAAGAAACATTCAAAAACCGCCGTCTTTTGAAACAGCGGTTCAAAAGGCGGCGGTTCTATTCTTCTGTTTCACTATCGGAAGGCTGCTTTAAATTCCAATAATCCACTCCGATTCTTAAGGATTCATGGCATACCATTTCCAAAGATGATTTTACATGATTCTCATAGGTCTGGGCAAGCAGCATGGAAAAGAAAATATCCAGTACATATGTGGTCGCAGTAAAAGAAGTAATTACCTTTAAACTGAGAAGAGAATCTCTGGATGGGATTTCCACAATTTCGTCGCACCATTTCCTGATTTCACTGTTATGGCGTCCTACAATTCCAACCACATATGTGTTGGTGGTCTTCTTTAAATACATTGCAGTACTGATCATCCCCTGATTTGCCCCGGTAAACGTTATAACAAACGATACTGATTTCTTTTTCTTCCACGCAGTCAGATAATGGGCGTTCACGCTTTCGTAAGCGGAACATTCTATGCCAAGTGTTGCAAATTTAAAAGCTGCGGACTGAGCCAGGATATAACTGATCCCAGTACCATAAATATCAAGCCTGTCTGCATTGCGGATGCGGTTGGCAATTCTGATCATTACATTCTTATCCATGCATAAACTGGTTTCCGTAATCGCCTTATCATAAAGTCTGGGAAGCGTTGCCACAATATCATGATAGCTGCTTTTTTCTGTAATAGGCTCTTTGCTTAAAAGCTGATTAACCCGAATATTCTGCACCATCTCAGATACCAGCTTTAATTTCAGTTCCTGATAGCCTCCCACCTCCAGTTTTTTGCAAAGGCGAACGACACAGGCTTTGCTGGTAAAGGAAGCCCGCGCCAGATCTTCAACCGACATATTCTGAACGGATTCCATATGCTCCAGTATATAAGTTGCAACAGCCTGCTCCTGGTGGGTAAAACGATCCATCTCCTTTAACCGTTCCAATATCATATGATTCCTCCATATCCATACCACAAAAAAAGTGCAGGAAAAAGGCATAAGGCCCCTTCCTGCACTCTGATTTTCAGTTATTAGAAACGGAACTTATCTTCGAAGTAGCTCTTAAGCTCTGCAATCGGAACTCTTACCTGATCCATGGTATCACGGTCACGAACAGTTACTGCGTGATCTTCTTCGGAATCAAAGTCATAGGTAATGCAGAATGGAGTACCTATTTCATCCTGTCTTCTGTAGCGTTTACCAATGTTTCCTCTGTCATCAAATTCACAGTTATAATATCTGCGCAGTTCGTCAAATACTTTTTCTGCACCTTCATTTAATTTCTTGGATAATGGAAGAA
>Ga0316613_10001604_pt1 | contig 15362 bp, 12 predicted proteins | sample OWC_soil_day10_C_2_FD_207647 | JGI IMG/M metagenome (GOLD analysis project Ga0316613, IMG submission 207647) | Wetland soil microbial communities from Old Woman Creek delta, Ohio, United States - OWC_soil_day10_CT_b | ecosystem: Environmental > Terrestrial > Soil > Wetlands | place: USA: Ohio...
AGCGGACTATACAATGGAGTTTTCGCTTATCTGGCTCGTCAAAAAGGAAAAAAGTGTCTGGTAGTAGAAAAGAAAGATCATATCGGAGGAAATATCTACTGTGAAGAAGTAGAAGGCATTCATGTTCACCGTTATGGCGCACATATTTTTCATACAAGCAATAAAAATGTATGGCAGTTTGTAAATGATCTTGCAGAATTCAACCGATATACCAACAGCCCTGTGGCAAATTTTTACGGAGATATGTACAATATGCCATTTAATATGAATACATTCAGCAAGATGTGGAATATCTCCACTCCTGCCGAAGCAAAAGCGATTATTGAGGAACAGAAGAAATCGATAAGCGGAGAACCTGCTAATTTAGAGGAGCAGGCTATCAGCCTGGTTGGAACCGATATTTACGAAAAGCTGGTGAAAGGGTATACTGAAAAGCAGTGGGGAAGAGACTGCAAAGACCTTCCTGCCTTTATTATTAAACGTCTTCCGGTCCGTTTTACCTATGACAACAATTACTTTAATGATTTATATCAGGGCATACCCATCGGAGGCTATAATGTAATCATTGATAAGTTGTTCGAGGGCTGCGACATTGAAACAGGTAAGGATTATCTGGAGCATAAGGAGTATTACGATAGTCTGGGAGAGAAAATTATTTATACCGGAACTATTGATGCTTATTACAGTTATCAGTACGGTAAGTTGGAATATCGAAGCTTGAGATTTGAGAATGAGATTGTTGATACTGATAATTATCAGGGAGTTGCAGTTGTAAACTATACGGATCGTGAGACGCCTTACACCAGAGTGATTGAACACAAGCATTTTGAATTTGGTACTCAGCCGAAATCTGTGATTACACGCGAATATCCGGTCACCTGGAGCGAGGGCATGGAGCCATATTACCCCGTGAATGATGAAAAAAATCAGGAGTTGTTTACAAAATATGCCGCACTTGCAGAGAAAGAAAATAAGGTAATCTTTGGAGGACGGTTAGGTGAATATAAATATTATGATATGGACAAGGTGATTGAATCAGCGATGAAGACAGCGGAATCAGAACTAAGTTAACCCCGGTGAAACTTCATATCCACTTATAAAAGGTTTGGTATAAGCAAATGAAAGCAGTAAAAAAAGTACTTTTAGTTACAACTGTCAGCGGTTTTGTCCCGCAATTTGAGATGTCAAATGTCCGTATACTTCAAAATATGGGATATGAGGTTCATTATGCCGCCAATTACAAGACTCCCTCTTATGGGACAGATAACCATCGGCTGGATGGTACGGGAATAATAAGACACCAGATTGACTTTGTTCGCAGTCCTTTTACTTTACAGAACATTAAGGTATACCGGCAGTTAAAAAAAGTGATGTCTTCAGAACACTTTGATCTTGTCCATTGCCATACTCCTATGGGAGGCGTCATGGCAAGGCTTACAGCACGCAGTACTCGGACAAGCCCAGTTATTTATACAGCTCACGGATTTCATTTTTTTAAAGGAGCTTCTCTTATTAACTGGCTGTGCTACTATCCCATGGAAAAGTTTCTTTCCCGTTTTACAGATGAACAGATTTGCATAAATCTGGAAGACTATGAAAGGGCCAGAAAAAAATTTCATGCAAAACATATAAGCTACATTCCAGGGGTGGGACTGGATACCGGCAAAATACCACCAGTTATTGATGTCACTAATAAAAAGCTTGAGCTGGGTCTGCCTGTGGATCGCTTGATTCTGTTGTCTTCAGGAGAACTTATCAAACGAAAGAATCATGAAACGGTTATCCGGGCAATTGGAAAATTAAAAGCCGAATGCTCTGATCTCAAATCCGCAGATCACATGCAGTTTCACTATGTTATCTGCGGACATGGAAAATTAGATGGAGCTTTGAAAAAACTGGCAGAAGAACTGCATGTGTCTGACTGCGTCTCATTTCTTGGATATCGAGAAGATATGATGGAAATATATCAAATTGCAGATGTCTTCCTGTTTCCTTCCTTTCAGGAAGGGCTTCCTATGGCTTTACTGGAGGCCATGGCCTATGGTCTTCCTGTGATCTGTTCTAACATTAGGGGTAGCCGGGATTTGATGGGGGCAATTGCCAAAAATTCACTTGATTACTGTGAGGGAGGGATTCTGGTTGCTCAAGCAGATGATGTTGTGTCTTACTGTAAAGCTATTCAACTGCTTTTAGATGACAACAGCAGGAGACAGGAAATGAGTAAAAAAAACAGCTTGCGCGCCAAAGATTTCAGCGTTCAAACGGTGAAGGAATCCATGGAAAAGATATATTGCAAGCTGCTGACATAGATTTGTTAGAAATTTTCCTTATTTTTATTTCTATAGTTGTTTCCGGTAAAATAATTTCAATCTTTACCGGAAACAACTACTAAAAAATTTAAATGCAACCTTACAATATAATAGAACCTATTATTTTTTTATTCAGATTACATATAATTTCTAATTCATTTTCAATATCCTTGTATTTTGAAACTCCGCATTTTTCAACTAAAATGACGCCGTCTACAGCTGTGAGCCTAGTTAATGTTTCAAAATTCCGGTTCATATCTATTCCTATTTCAAATATTAGTTCTGGAAAATGAGCTTTAATCTCCAACTGAATATTTTTTAATAAATCAGGTTCAACTGTTCCGGTTAGAAGGATTGTCTTTTCCATCTCTGTGTAAATGGTAATACCGGCTATAATCCTTTTTATAACATCTCCTTTGGATATATACTCTTTTCCTTCCAGTTTGTTGATCCAGATGTCCAATTTAGACTGTTTTTTTCTCACAACCTCCGTTGAAAACGTCCCCAAAATCTTAGTATTAAAACGACTGATAAACTCTTCTGATGAGCGTAATCTGGGATTCATCATATAAATAATGCAGAAAATGAATGCCACCATAAATGCGCCAAATACTCCTCCTGCAAATCCATATTTAATTGCAGATTTTAGGACACCGCTAAAAGACTCGTTAGTCGGTTGCTGAGGTTCCACCAACTCATCCAGGGCTAGCTGAGTTTCCTCCAAATTTTTCTGCATCTGTGTAAGTTTGTCAGACCTTTCATTCTGAAAATCAGCTAATTTCTGGTCCGCAATCATACTAGTCTCACCATTCATAAAAATAATGCTGTGTATCCCAAGATTACTTTCCACCTCATTCTGACTAGTTTTAATACTATCCAAAATAGTGTCTAATATTTTCTGAGCTCCATTTTCATCTTTATACGTAACTGTAATCGAAATCATATTTCCATTATAATCTGCTTCAATATTAAGTAGTTCTCTTAAATATGATATATCTAAGCTATTTTCCAAGCTTGCTTTCTCAATAGTACTTTTACTTTTTAACATGGAAGAATATGCTTTCACCAAACTATCCGCCGGATCGACCATGTTAATTGAATTATATTCTTCCTCTGTCCGAATAAATAAATTCATTTTCGCTACGCACTTATTGAAGGGATCCAACTGGAATAAAACAGAATTTTTTTCATAATTCTCTTCATAATCAATATTCTGAACAAGCGTATTAATTTTTCTTTCATACCCATCTTTCGTTAAATGGTAACTCTTAAAATCAGAATCATAAGTCTTCTGAAGATCGTCTACATACTGCTTATCGTTAAGGACCCCCCTGCATAATTTATAGCCCCCCAGCACTACAGCCAATATAACAGCAATAAGCAAAATCTGACGCCATCTCTTTACTATGTAAAATATTAAATCCTTTAAATCTATTTCCTGCTCATATGTATTATTCATGCTATGCTCCTTCGTATTTTTTCTTACCTGGATCCTTTTCCGGTTAATACTACCCAGATTGTTAAAATTAAGATCTTAATGTCTTTTAGAATGGACCAATTATCAATATACTGCATGTCAAGCTTTACTACCTCATCAAAGTCCTTAATATCGCTTCTGCCGCTTATTTGCCATAGACCAGTCAGTCCAGGTGTCATGCTAAGCCGGCATTTATGTTTTGCCTCGTAGCGCTCATATTCATCAACTGTTGGCGGTCTTGTACCTACCAAACTCATATCTCCTCGCAAAACATTCCAAAACTGAGGGAGTTCATCAATGCTGGTCTTTCTGATAAAGCGGCCTACCCTTGTGATTCTTGGATCATTCTCCAATTTAAACATAAGACCTTTCACTTCATTATCTTTAATTAATTCTTTTTTTCTTTGTTCTGCATCCTGATACATGGAACGAAATTTATAGAATGTAAATTTCCGGCCATTTTTTCCTATTCGGGTTTGTCCAAAAAATACAGGACCAGGTGATTCTAACTTTATTAAAGGTGCAACAAAAATCGTTACAATCACCAGAATAATTATACCAACCAGACTCCCTATAATATCCAGCAGCCTTTTTGCAGCTATTTGTCTAGTAGAGAAAATATTTCTAGCAAATGTAACAACTGAATATTTGCCAACACGATTCAGTGTCTTCTTCCCCCCCACTGCGATATCAAAAACATCAATATTTACATCTACTATAATACCCATGTTTTCCATTTCTGATATCCATTGTTCCAAAACTTCACTGGAAATTGCAGAAGTATCGTTAATAAATACCTCATCTACATTATGGTGAACCACATAATCAATCAAGGTTTCCTTATCAGCTACAACAGGCATACCACATTGTGCTTCTCCCATTAATGACTGATCCGTTAATGCAATGCCTGACAAAATACGGCTCCATTCATTATATTCAATAACATTTCTTAAAACATCTTCAATTTTTTCTGTAGTCGTAACTACAAGCAGCCTGTTACTGTATTTGCTAGTTTTATAAATTTTTACCATGAAGAGTTTAAATAAAACTCTGCCAATAAATATAAAAATCACACTTAAAACAATAAAACATCCATAAACCAACCTAGATAATTCGCTGCTTCTATGTATCAGAAATAATGTCATAACCCAAAGAATGGATAGTAATGACTGCCCCCTGATCACAGACACTGCTTCTTCAAAATACCCCCTTCGAAAAAAATGTCTGGTTGTATCGGTTAAAAAAATGACCAGTCCATATAATATAGTTGTAATAATTACCTGCCATAAACTATCACTATTTTCATTAATTCCTAATAACAAATCATAACGAAATGCAAATGCCAATACTATACTTATCCATATACAGATAATGTCTATAAACGAGATCAACAAATTTTCTATAGTTTTTCTTTTTTGATACATAAGTAATCCCCTTAAGGTTATTAATATATTAAGCTTGAATGTGGAATATCTAAAATAATTGGATCTCCTGAACCAGTCTGATATTATTTAGTATTCCGGATGCTACTGGGAACCGATTATTCAATAAATTTATTATACTTCATAAAATTTGTAAAAGCTACTTCGCAAGACCAGATAATCTTATTGCTCATTTTATGCCTAATAATTAATCTTTACATTTTTTGTACAAATGATATGTTTCTTCCACAAGGGTTCTCCATGATTTAATCGGAACTTCTAAACGAATATTCTCCCGCATAGCTGATAATGTTTCGTAATTCAATGCGATAACAGCATGCTTCAATTGTTTCACATTTCCTGCCTCAACAATTATCCCACCTGATCCAACTATATCCTTTGCCCCAACATTATTACTTACTATAACTGGTACTCCATAGCTAAGAGCTTCAAGAACAGTGAACCCAAACGTTTCATAACATATGCTTGGAGCTACCAGTATATCTGTTACAGCAAATATTTTGCCTAACTCATCATATGTGAATCCATCTTCCTTAATCGTCATGTATTCCGAAGAATTTCTTACAGGACTATATAAATTTAATTTAAAATCATGCTTACCACTATCCCATAATTCATCCAATGCATTTTTTAATACATAGAATCCCTTATAAGGTCTTGCCGGCGCTAAGCTAGTGATTCTTAATACATCGCCCGCTTGCCAACTGTTTGTTTTTTTATTATCAGCAATATTCTTATGAGTAATGGTTATAATTTCACTCTTTTGGGGCACAAAATATCGTTTATAAATTGCTTCTGTAACTGATGAGTTAAAATGAACAACATCCACATTTTCAAGTATCCCTAAATAAAACCCTCTTAATCTGTTATATTGTTCCGTTTCATTTACAATATCACCCACTGGCATTTTGAGAAATTCCTTATCAGAAAAGAAATCTTCCCTATGGTTTTTCCGCAATAACTTAATGATGCTACTATTTTTCAATTGACGATATAGAGGAGATTGCATAATATATATTTTTTTCAATGATAAAGCAGTTCTATTACATTGAAAACAGTTTTCGCAATTTAAATCATTACATACCTTACCATATCGATATAGCGTCACTTTAGGACATATTCCAAAATAATCATGTGCAGTAAATATTATCCTTTTCCCTAGCGTATAAGCAACATCAAAAAACTCCTTATGTATTCCCATCAATGTATGAACATGTATAACATCCGGTTTAGCATTAACCATAAAAGTCATATAAACATCACTTTCACACGGCTTCATATAATCATCAACCGCCTGGATGCCCTCATCCAATGATACTGGCAATGGATTAATCAGCTCATAGCTTTCAATTCCAGCAAACGCTTTTTTCTTCTTTATGATCGTTTTATGATTCAAAAGTCTCATTTGTCCTGGCCACAATCCCATAACATTGTGACCATCTTTTACCTGTTCAGTCATAAGATCCGTAGCATATTTTGTTAATCCTCCAGTTCTATATGGTGGGAACCCTAGCAAATAATGCAAAATGCGCATTAATATCACTCCTTATAATAATTTTTTGAATAATCCGGATACTATTGATCTTCCGCATATTCTCGTGTCATGCTTTACAACATCATCTTTGCTTTAATTAATAGTAATACACCTTGCCATACATAGTCGTTTCACTATCTTTAACTTACTTACGAAATTCTCCACTTATGTATTTGGCGAAGTATAGTGGCTCAGTTGTCAATACAAAAATCCAAGATTTTTATAATATACTGAATGGTTGATAAGTAACAAGGAGTATGGGAAGAATAGAGGAATACTCCCCAGATCCATATATGTATTAAGCTACATAGGGCAATAGCTTTGCCGGATAGTAGCATTTGGTCGGTGTTTGATAATCAAGTTTAAAATTGACGTCGCTCAAAGTTATAGATTGGATATATCATCCAATAGCGGCACTGGCTTCCTTGATATTATTGTATTATGTCAGATCTTCCTCATACTTAAAGCTGCGAACCATCGCTCAATAATAATGTTATCAGCCCAACGGCTCTTACCGTCAATGCTCTGACTAATTCCGTTTTGTTTTACGAAGCAATGTATTGCTCACTTGTAAACTGGCATTTTTGATCTGAATTTAATATTTGCGGCTTAGCCACTTTCAAAGCCCAACAATGCGGCCGCTGTTCCAGTCGATTATTGCAAAGATACAGGAACCCATGTTTTTGAATAAATAGGAAAGATGTCCATTTCATTCATGTGGCGATGTACCTTGCTGCGACCTACAAGGCATCCACGTGCTTTGCTAGCATCCCATGTCGGATTTTCAGTGCTAAGATAATCAATAATCTCTTTACACGTTAATTCTTCTAATACTTTATTGCCCTTGAAATACCTGCTTGTGCGATTGATATCAAGAAGCTTTGCACCAACACAAGCAGGTATTTCTTTAATCGTCAAAAGACTTTGGACTAAACTTACTATCATAACTGTAATAAAAGTATGTTAATTTATGAGAATTATAGTATCAGTTGTGATCGAAATTTCATACTAATAACATTAAATTCTCCTTGAGCAAGTAATCTTTTATACACCAATATCATAAATCTCAGAAACAGCCTTATTCCATTCACCAGTTTCTCTTAGAAAATGTTCTATTACATCTCTAACAGCACCATGACCACCTTTTACACCACTGACATAATCTGCGATCTCAATAATTTCCTGGCAACTATCTGCTGGACATGCTATAAATTCTGCTAATTGCATAGATGGTAAATCATTCAAATCATCACCAATGTATCCAAGTTCTTCTTTTCTCACATTATTATCTGCCATAAACTGTTTTAGGAATGCAACTTTATCCTTTACATTCTGCTCAATATAATCTGCTTTAAGTTCTGTCATTCTTCTTGTAGTAGCAGCACACTCTCTCCCGGTAAGAACCAAAATTTTAATTCCAACTCTACGAGCAGCAAAAAAACCTGCTGCATCCTTGGTGCAAAATTTCTTTAGTTCATTTCCATTTTCATCATAATAAATACCAGCATCAGTCATAGTCCCATCAACATCTATCACTAAATATTTTATTTTTCGTTCCATTAATTCAACCTCCTTCAGAAAAAGGATTATATACAGAGGGTGTTAAATAAGTAATATCCAATGAAGAATAACAATTTTTCAGTATTTGGCTGCGTTTTTCTGTCTCATAATCATCTTCACGCACTTTTCGCTCTAATCCCTGATCATAAAAATTGTTTACGCCTTTGGTAAATCCATCAAATCCTGCAATATATACTTTTTTCTTACCAAGTCGCTTAATCAAATTTAGAAACATCAGCGTAGAATCATCACAAAACACATCATCGTGATATACCAATTCATTTCTTGACACTATATATTTTGCATTACCAACATCTCCAACTAAATTAGAAGATACAATCATCTTAGAAAAATCCAAATCCATTGCATAACCTAGTCTTTTAGCATTCGAAAAAAAGCAAAATGTGATATCCAGTTTGTCATATACAAAATTTACTGATATAGTACATGAACCCTCAACTATTGATTCTTCGAATTTATAATTCTTAATTGATGCTCCGGGCGCAATAATAACTACCTTTTGATAACCCTCAAACTCTTTTTCCAACTCACGCAATAACTTAGAATCATCGTATTCTACTCCCATATAGTTTTGATACAAATTCTCAATATAAGATTTATTAAATATTTCTGCATTATCTCTATCTATCGAATTTAAAAGTCTACGAATATCTTTGGTTCTCAACCTTTCTTTTTGAGTCAAATATTCTGCATATGTCCTATGTACACTACATTGAGCTGAAATCGCATATGGAATTGAATATCCCCATCCTGTCTGTGCATGAATAGGCATAATAAATTCATCTATTGCATCATATACAGGTTCAGTTGAATAATTAGTTCTGTATTCAATATTTAAATAGTCCATCATCTGCTCAATACACAAATTTCCTGGAACTTTTCCCATTCCAAATAGTGAACCATCTATTGTTATATTTCGAGTAGGCGAAACAATATTTAATACATATTGAGCTAGCGAATATGCAAGTCCTAAATTCTCATGTAAGTGAACACCTAGAGTTATCTCTTTATCAAGATTGTGTTCAATTAGATAATATATACGCCCCAGATCTGCTTGCCGCATTGCTCCAAAAGTATCCACAATAGAGAATCCGTATGGTTTTATCTTATTAACTCTTGTTATTATCTGTAAATATTCTTCATCTGTGAACGAACTTCCATGGATCGGATTAATGTAGCATTTGTACCCTTTATCCATTAGCATTTTTACATTTTTTTCTGACCAATCGAATTCCGTCTTACGGAACGATAATCGAATATATTCAACGGTTCCATCATATGGTTCAAAATTACTCAAATCTACATTGTCAACCATTAAAGAAATCTTCGACTGTCCCATATCATCAGGCAAATATTTTTTTACTTCATCTAATGTTAAAAATCTTGCAGTATCCTCATCTGTTTCTGTATTCCACAAAAAACCTATTTCAATAATATCTATTTTAGCTTTTACTAGATTTTCAATTATAGCTTTTATTACGTTTTTACCAAATCGACCTTGGTTTATATGACCCCCATCTCTTAACGTACAATCCAACAACCTAATAGAACTCATAAATCCTCCTCTTATTCTTTTATTAGAGACATGTATACTGCATTTGCTAAAACAAAATCTTCTGGATAATCAATATCTATGGCTTCTATTTCAGTACATTCACAAATGTATGGATTTTCTCCTGTTCTACCGTGATATTTTTCAAAAACACTTCTTGTAAAAACATACGGTGAAGAAAGTTCACAATAAAACGGCTTCATATCCTGCGTTCTTGGAGCAAAATCTAGTGAAAAATTTAATGGTTTATTATCAAACCAAATAAAATTTTGTAATTTCTTTGCTGCAAAAGCCGAATCATATTTTTCAGATTTTACTGCATTAACACATTCCGTAAGATGCTCTTCTGTAATAAATGGGGATGTCGCATGATACATAACATATATATCTGAATCAAACATATTTATAAATCCTTCAATTATGTCGCCGCATCTAGTTGTCTGTGAATCCAAATAATCTGGTCTTTTAATATATTCTATCCCTTCCGGTATATATTCTTTAATTTCATCTTTGCTGCAAAAGACCACTACATGATCAACAACACCATGTTCCTTTGCCCTTAAAGCTGTCTTTAAGGCTACTTGTAATAGTGGTGTCCCATCATTAAACTTTTTTATATTTTTTCCTGGTGCCCTCTCGTTATTAAGTTTAATAGGCATAAAAACCGTTGTTTTCATAATTATTTTCCTTTCTTCCACTTTTACTACTTTCTTTTAATTTCACTATAAATCTTGTACAGTTTATTTCTAAAAATCGCTGCTATTGAAATAATTACTACAAAAAATCCATATCTCATAATTGGTTGCTCATATACAATTAATAGAGCCTGAGAGGTAACTGTAACACCCAAGGCAATTAGTATGAGTATCTTGCTATCAAACGGAATTATTTCATAACTGTTGTTTTTACAAATAACACGCATTCCTATGAAATGAACCATTGCAAAAACCATATATGAAATCAAAGTTGTATATGCTGCCGCTATAAATCCATACGTCGGAATAAAAATTAAATTTAGTAGAATATTAAGAATTGATGAAAATACAGATGCCACTGTCATAATTTGTTTCCTTTCGTGATAAAAAGCAACCCTCATAAAGCAGCCTGCTAAATAAAGATAAAAGCAGCCCAAAATCACCGGTGGCATTACCCATTTAACAGACTGATAATCTTCAGGTGCAACAATTAAAAGTATCTCTGGCGATACTAGTACAAATCCTACAACAACCATACCAAAAACACTAACTACATAGTTTGTAATTCTCGCTATCTCCTGATATTGCCTTGCTTTAAGTTTCTGATACACCCATGGATTAAAAGAAGCATCTATAGCACTCGTCACTAGATTAACAGCTATAGAAATCTGACATGCCAGTGAATATATGCCTGCAGCACTTGAACTGTAAAGATTATTAATCATAACCCTGTCTGAGGAGTTAAGTATTATATAAGCCAGATAATGAGGAATTAGAGGTACGCCAAACGATAAAGCATGTTTCCAAATTTTCCTATCATAAAAGCACTTACCTTTACCCAAATTATATATAAAGAAAAAAACACCAACTAGTATTTGGACAATTGCTGCTCCTAAAATCAGTGAATAGCTTCTGTCTGTCATATAATTGATCAGCAAAAGAGAAAGACAAACTGTAGCGATTGAAGAAATCAATGTTACCGCAACTACCTTTTTATATTTATATTCAAATCGTTGTTTTGCTGACCAATATAATACTGGTGTTGAAAATAGCATTTGAACTGACATAATTAATAATAATTCTATGTTTAACTCCGTTATTTTATAGAACAATCCATAGAAAATAAAGCATATAGCAAATACAATAATTGTTGATATGGTGCTCAAGCCCTGAATTGAAGATAAAAATTTGTCTTTATCTTTATCATACTTTAGAACTCCAACATAAAAAAAACTTGCGCTAAGACTTAAACTTGCAAAAATGGCGATTATATAAAATATGGTATTATAAACAGAATATGTACCATATTCCGTTGTAGTCAACAGTCTAGTGTAAATTGGAATCGTAATAAATGCTAATCCCTTTTGAAATACGTTGCAAATCATAAACCAATAACTTGCCTTTACCGCTTGTGGAATCTTTTTGTACTTCCTTACAAATTTATCCATAATCAGAACTCCTTAATCTTAAACTTTAATCAAACTGTTCTAATTCTCCACATGCGTTAAGGCTGAACTGTGATTTTAAACAATTTTCATAAATACTACAGTTAATTGAGATACTAGTCTTAACACTCATTCCCTTTATAAAGGTTTTCCCAATAACCATTTGTTTCATTTAATTAACCTCTTCATTATAGATATTTTATTGAAATTTATGATCTAAATTAAGCGACTTTAGAAGTATAATCATCTCGTTATCGCTCACATTAATCTTATTACCCCCTTTTAACGTATCCTTAATTACTTGTTCATAACCGTTTGTAGTACCTTTACAAGCATTTAAAAGTTTACTCGAAAGATTTATGATTATTCGTGCTTCTTCCACTGTTTTGAAATGCTTCATTCCTCCCCAGAACTTCTCAAAAATTCCTCTTTGTTGCTCAATTTGTTCATCAGAAGGTGTTAAGCTGGAAAAAGCTACAAACATACTGTCAATCGTCAGGGCGTACCTTCTTTCTTCTTCATTATTACCAAGGTTTGATGCATCAGTTAATGTTGCACGATCACTGAACATATAGAACGGCTTATTTAATGCCATGGCATATCCTATATACGAACCTGTCAAATTGCTCGCCACAACATCAGAAAGGTCTATCATTGCTCTCTGTCTAGCAATAAAGTTTGGATCCCCTCGAAAACCAGCAGAAACTAGCTTCGCCCCTTCAGATTCAAATATTTCGTAGATTGGATCATCCACATCATTCCAATAAACGCTGACCATAATCGTATCATATTGATTACGGAATTTATCAAAAACATCTTTTACAAATTTCTTCTTATCGAAATTAACAGATGCCCCTTCAAAAGTATGTGCGGGAAACAATAACGCAGTCCTTCCATTTTTTTTTTTAAGAAATGAATATGTTTCATTATTAAAATAAGGCTTTGCGTATAAAATATATGGTCCAATATTATATACAGGGCTCATTGGCCTAACTCTATGTACCATCTCGTTCTTATATGGAGCCTGAAATACAAAAGAGTGATTACCTTGTTCCTGAACACTAAGAATTCCTTTTTCGCGCAAGTCTGCACCATGTTCAAAATACGGAAAAATAAATCTCTGTTCACCACTTTCAATACCTGCATATTTAAAAAATGCATCTCTGTGTCCATAAAGTAGTCCCTCACTACCAAATTCTTTCTTCGTAAGCATACCATTTTCTGGTTGACTCTTTATTTTTTCAATAACGAACTTTTTAAAAATTTGATAATCCTGTATAGAATCGATTTGTTCGCATTCATATATCAGCCTATCAACCTTTGAATTAATAGATTGATTCTTTAATCTTCTCAAAAAATCACGCATATAATAATTGTCACGTAAATACATAATCATCTAACCTCTTTTAATTTCAACTATTGTAATAGAAAAGAATATGTTCTTGAATCTACTCTTGCATAACTTAAAAATGCCAATGTTAGCAGTGTTAACAATAGATAAGTTAACACTTTTCTATTGCTGCCTTTTCGTAATCCTTTTATTGCAGCCGGAAAAAATAAAATCAAAAATCCTCTGTAATACCAGGCGACACGGCTAAATGCAGAGTACTGGAACGATACAACTTCTAACATTAAATAAATCATAACTAATGCTGCCAATTCGAAAGAATCACATTCTCGAAAATGATATCTATATAGCATTAAAATTAGTAACAATTCCAAAATCCAAAGTACCATTGTACCTCCAATATTTATACTCCAATAATTATTTGAAAAATAACTCGAATATCTAGGTAGAAAATATGTGAACAATAAATTTACCAATGGCAAAAAACATGGAACCAAAATGCAGCCAATTATAACATATTTAAATTTCTTATATATTCTTATTATATTTTCAGATTTCAAAATTACGAATGGAATCATTAGGAAATAAATAATAGCGGAATTATGTATCAATGATGCTAGCAATATGATAGCTATTCCGCTCTTTACTTTCTTCTTCCTAATTAATGTAAATGCATTAATTCCTATTGATAACGCTAGTATCTGTCTGGCTCCGTTAAACGCTGACATATAGAGACATTCACACATCAGTACATAAGTTGAAAGAAAGACATTTACACTATTATCATAGATGAATTTTCCAAAACATCCCATTGTCAAAACTGCAATTATCATGAGGAACGCTTGTGGACTATTTGTAAACAAATGAACCAGTTTTGCAATAAACAGGAATCCGTTTTCTATTGTATCCTGAAATTTCCCATCTACTCTCCATACTATTCTTAATTTTGTAAAGATTTCAACCCATTCAATATTGACTGATTTTTCAAAAATATCAACATAATGCTCAGTATCTTCTCCTACACTATTTGATCGTAGTCCTAATACAATCGTCATCATGGTTAGTGATAGGAATAAAAATATTTTTTTCCTATTCTGCCATCTTCCAAAAGTGGTATGAAAACACAAAAAATAAAATATCCATATTAAAACTATTTCTATAATATATATTGTCATGTTGCTTATTTCATCCTTATATACAATTTGGGAAAAGTATTAAAAAATACAGCCTTAATACATTCCTTTTTATTAAGTGAATATTTTAATGCAAATTCTATTCCACATCCTGGAATCTTCCATTTCGTAACTTTATGGTTCCTGCAACTTTTTAAATAGCACTTAATCATTATTCCATATAGATGCTTTTGTAATTCTTTATCCTCTATTTGATCAAAATATTTCTTCCAACATATATAATTATTAATAGCATCAACTGTTTTTTTAGGACTTATTGAAGATTTCATAATAGAGTTATCTCTGATAACATAATTATAAAAATCATAATCTATATACACTATATTTTTTGCTCGCAAATATATACGAGGTAGCATGTCCATATCTTCATAATACTGTCCTACTTTAAAATACAAATTATTAGCTATTAAAAAATCCCTTCTGTACAAATTTAGTACTACCGGTGCATACCACTCATTTGCCTTAATTGATGCTATAATAAAGTTCTTTGCATCATACTTCTTTCCAGGCATAACACATGTGTGCTTTTGATATACTATCGATTCATTTCTATTTTCTTTAATTGCACCTACTACAAAGTCTACATCTTCGTACTTCATTCCATAAAGCAATTGCTCACAAGCGGTCAATTCTAGATAATCATCAGAATCAACATACATTACATACTTTCCAGTCGCTTTTCTTAATCCTGCATTTCTAGCATCCGAAAGACCTCCATTTTTTTTATTAATAAGAATTATTCTTGTATCTTTATAATCATATTCTTCACATATTAAAGAGCAGTTA
>Ga0316613_10001610_pt1 | contig 15303 bp, 13 predicted proteins | sample OWC_soil_day10_C_2_FD_207647 | JGI IMG/M metagenome (GOLD analysis project Ga0316613, IMG submission 207647) | Wetland soil microbial communities from Old Woman Creek delta, Ohio, United States - OWC_soil_day10_CT_b | ecosystem: Environmental > Terrestrial > Soil > Wetlands | place: USA: Ohio...
TGAATCAAGCTCCCGGTAGATTTCCATCGCCAGCAATGCAATCGGTTTGTCCTGAGATACAACCACACTGGCCATATTCCGTCGCAAGACGGTTTCGATTTCCTGTTCGGTAATGCCAAATGACATGCCAGGTTTCATGATCTTCTCCTGATAACAGGCGAGGCCAGTCCGTATGCGGTCGATCGTACGAGATGCTCGAGGTTTGCCTGTGAGACCTTATCGGGCCGGTTTTGCTCCATACGATGAGTGTCTCGCTTGAGATTGGATAAACGCAATTTCTAAAGATGACGGGGATATTCCGAGGTAAGGATCAAACCGGACCTGAGCAGCCCATCCAGACGCAAAAATCGATTCCACTTATAATCGACTTGTGGTCTCGTCAATTTGTGACTTCGTCAGTTCGTCATTTAGACAATACGCCGGGTATCGTTTCTGTTGCGGCCAATTCAAATGAAAGGTGAGCTCATGCGGCCAATCATTATCGACGTACGCACTGCGGCTGAATATGCCGTCGGACACATCGAGGGCGCCGTGAACATTCCGCTGGATGAGATTGGGGCACGCATTCGCATGCTCCCGGACGTGGACGAAGACAGTCCCATCCTTTTGTATTGCCGGGTCGGAGCCAGATCCGCCGTAGCACAAGCCATATTGGAAGAGCAGGGCTATACTCGTGTGCCAAATGGCGGAAGTTTGTCTGCCCTGTCTGTTCGTTACCCTGTCAGCGCCTGCCCCGATTCCTGACTGTGTTTCGAACCTGTCTTGTGCCGATCCATCGTCATCTAGTTTCAATCCTGCTTATTGTTGTCGTGAATATTGTTGTCGTGAATCCAGTCTGCAGGTCGTCTTGTGTCACCGATAAAACGGGGATACTCGGCAGTTTGACAGCAGCTCGAATAGCACCTTCATTCCAAACTTCCGGGCGGGTATTTTTACAACATTTTTGCCCATTCAAGCAGGGCCATGCACCAGTTGAACCGCAAAATGCAAAAATACCCATGCACTCAATGAATTCTGACGCAGCTATAAGGTATTCTTGACATGAAAATTCATGGCTGTGGTTGGGCAATCCCTTTCCATAGTTCCCGATAATCCATTTTCGAGTTCTTTCCATGGCTGAAATCAATACTGTGCAACAAGAAGTGGACGAACGGACCAATCTGACTTCCAGCAACAAATTCGAATTGCTGCTGTTCAGATTGGGAGGCGACGAAAACGGCGAGCGCTCTGAGCTATACGGGATCAACGTATTCAAGATACGTGAAATTGCTCCCATGCCCGAAATTACGGCAATTGCAGGGGCGCAGCCTTGCATGCTGGGCGTGGTCAATCTGCGCGGCCAGATCATCCCCGTCATCGATTTGCCATCCGTCGTCGGATGCTCGCCCAAGACAGGACTCAACATCATGCTTGTGACGGAATTCGCGCGTTCCACTCAAGCTTTTGCAGTTGAAGCGGTCGAGGATATCGTACGGCTTGATTGGAACCAGGTGCTCCCGGCGGAATCCGGCGTGGCCAACGGCATGGTGACCAGCATTGCCCGGCTCGACAGGGATACCGACACCAATCGCCTCGTGCAAGTGCTCGACGTTGAAACAATCCTGCGCAAGATGTCGCCTGATACTGAGGTTGAAATCGATGCCGAAAAGTTGGGTGATAAAGTGATTTTAAAGCCGGGAACGTTAATTCTGGCTGCGGACGACTCGACAGTAGCCAGAAAGCTGATCGAAAAAGGGCTGGAAATGATGGGATTGCCGTTCATCATGACCAAGTCGGGAAAGGAAGCATGGGATTATTTGCAGAAGATCACCTCCGTTGCCCGGGATGAAGGGGTGAGCGTCAAGGACAAGGTGGCACTCGTGCTGACAGACCTTGAGATGCCCGAAATGGATGGATTCACCCTGACGCGGAACATCAAAGGCGACAGCAGGTTTGCAGGCATTCCTGTGGTCATCCATTCCTCTCTGACTGGTTCGGCCAACGAATCGCACGTCAAGAGCGTGGGGGCGGATGGCTATGTGGCAAAATTTGCCGCAGAAGAATTGAGCGCCGTCATCCGGCAAGTGCTTCACACCTGAGGTACAGGCTTTTCCGCTACCGGCCACAAGCATCCATCCGTATCAGGGACAGGCTTGCTTGAATCATCTGCTGCCTGTCTTGGTGCAAGTTTATGTCAGCGACCAGACAGGCCGCCGGTAAGTTCCAGAATAGCTGGCCTGAATGCGTGCTTCGTTCTTGTTGGCCTGGACACTTGATACGGCATTGACATCAGGGATGCCGTGCTTTTCGGCAAAAAATGTCATGCTTCCCGGCAAAAATGACACTGCAGACACAGCAGACGATTAACTGACGACACGAGAGAAATCAGTTGAAGAAATATTCGTAGTGGATTGTTTTGCTTGAAAATTCAAGCAAGCCATATAGGCTTGCGATATGTCGAGATTGGAACGCAAATCGCTCGTTTTCACAACGAGACAACCATGAGCGTCATACTGCACTCATTATTTCCACCAGTTTCCGGATTTCGTCAGGAGACATGGAATTCAGTTTTTCAGTAAATGCGGCCCTTGCTTCCTGCTTGAGTCGCTTGTTCTCGCCGAGCTGATCCTCGACGCGCTTCATGTGTTCATCAATTTCCTCATTCGGCATCAGCATGATTGCTTCGAGGAATTTCGTCAGGCTCATATTGTGTCGATCGGCATGCTCTTTCAGACGCCTGTGGGTATCGCTAAGGATGGCAACGTTGGTTCTGACTTCGGGTTGCGGCTTCATACGTTATCTACGAGAGTTTCAAGACTGGCTATTATAGTCGTTTGCAAAAAACTGCAAGCGGGCAAAAGTTTTCATATTGTTTCAGACACCTGCAAGCCTGACGATGTCAGACAAAGGCTTTTCATGCCGGGAAGGGACGCTGCATCGCATGTGTTGCCGTGTCATTATGCAGGTGTCACCTTATTTTTCATGCAAAAAACGCGCCAAGTCATTGCATGCGAGCATACAATTTTTCAGCACATCATCAAATGCCATGGCTTCCAGGTGCAACAGGTAATTCTATGTGAGCGATCATCTCGCGGAATACATCCGGCGAACGGGGCGTTTCCAACCGAACCTGGATTCATCGACCAGGCAATTCCCGCTTTCTTCCTGCATCAGGAAAGCGGATTGAAAAGCAAACCGCATTTTGCATAGCATTTTTTTTAGTTGGGGCTGCTTTGACAAATATCAATAAGGCTCAGCAATTGTCTGATTTTCGATCAATCGGACTCTGCATTGGTTTGGTTGTTTGATTTACAACAAATAACGCAGTCAACGTTAAGCATTTACTAGCAATTCGACAATTTTTTAACGCTGGTAATGTTTATTACGAGGACAACATGCACAAGCCACAATCCGGATTTACCCTGGTCGAATTAATCATCGTCATCGCTATCCTGGGCGTTCTGGGAGCGACCGCTCTACCTAAAATAACATCTCTCCAAGCACATGCCCGCATAGCAAAAATGCAAGGCATCCTAGCCGCCATGAAATCGGCATCGAATATCGGTCATTCGCTTCTGCTCGCCAACAATTATCCTGCCAACTATTCAGGCAATCCCGGCGAAGTGTCCGGTACTACGGATATCAATGTCGAGGGGATCGATGTCGTCTACAAAAACGGTTATCCCGATGCAACATCCCTCTTCCCGCTCGCGGGAATCGCCGTGGCGGATACGCCAACTGAATCAACTTCGGTGTCGGGCGCCACCGTTGGCGTCGTCACATCCGACCTGAACCATCCGCTGTGCAAGATCATCTATACTCCCGCCAGCAATACCGGTTCGACTTATGTCGGTCCAACTTTCGATGCCTCTAACCTGACCATAGATAACTGTAATTAAACCACCGGCCACATCGCTAGTTGGTCTGGTAGCCAAGAGTTCTATCGTGGTGACGTACCAAGCCGAATACTGGGCAGTTATCCCGCTACGATGAAACGCTGGAATCAGTCTTTCGAACCCTCCATAGGAATCAATAAAGAATTGACGCGACTCATTTGACTGAGGCGCGTCAATTGTCATTTTCATATTCGCTCATCGTTTGCAACAGCGTCATCGTATCGATGATAAGCATCCAACTTAGTCTTTCTGAGCGTTTACTGACGATCTACCTGTCGGACTCCTGTGCATAGTTCTTCAACCGCATCCCTCGGCTAGCGCTGACGAGCGTCATGTATGCATTTTTTTAGCGTTTCATACAGCATTGATTTAAAGCAAATAATGGTGTTTTGATAATCAAATGCTCACACACAGCAAAATTGATGTTGTAGAATATGCAACTTATTTGTTAGCAATAATGCAACTAAATCGACCTTCCGACTTTTGCTTCATCGATTGAGTCATGCATCTTCCTGCTTAACATTGATGGGCCTGAAAGAAACTGTTGTCCCTTCTGTGAGTAAAAATTGACTATTAAGACAATACATAACATCGCAATACATCTGCGGCAGATATGTCTTGCTGTAGCTGTTCCATTGCTTTCAGGGTGCACTGGCACGATGGGAATGCACGTCGATTCCCGTTACACCCCTACCAACGCCATTTCTGCACCTGATCCGGTGGTAAAACCAATCACACAGGAACTGGTGCAGACGGAGCGCCGGACGCGTGAAAATATGCCGAGACAGGATATCCGTGCGTTAATGGGCACGCCGTCACCTTATCAGATTGGGAAAGGCGACATCCTGGCGATCATTCCGTGGGGGAACCCGGAACTCGCTCTTGCTATTGCCTCAATGCAGAGCGGCGGCACCGGCCAGGATACGACCGGTGCATCGCCACAAATTGCCGGGCTCGTGGTCGACCAAGATGGCAACATCACATTCCCATACGTTGGCATGCTCAAGGTGGAAGGACTGAGCGCAACGCAGGCAAGGGAAAGCCTGCTGAACAGGCTGGGCGCCTTCTACAAGCGGCCGGAAATTTCATTGCGCGTGCAAGCCTACCGAAGCAAGCGCATCTATGTTGGTGGAGACGTCAAAAGTCCAGGCGTCCAGCCGATCAATGACATTCCCATGACCTTGATGGAGGCGCTTAACCGTGCCGGTGGAATTCTGCCGAGTGGGGACCAGAGCAGCATCCAGATCAGCCGCCTGGGTACCAATTATCAGATAAACCTGCCCAAGCTGATCGAGCAGGGGGTTGATCCATCCGGCATTCTCCTTGCCAACGGTGACGTTGTCCGGGTTCGGTCGCGCGATGAAAGCAAGATCTACGTAATGGGAGAAGTTCTATCGCCCAGAGCATTGCTGATGAATGACGGCAACATGACGCTGAATCAGGCATTGGGCGAAGCAGGGGGGCTCAACCTGGTAACTGCGAACGGCAAACAGCTTTTCGTCATCCGTAATGCATCCAGCAAGGAACCGGTCATATATCACCTGGACGCATCCTCGCCTTTCTCCATGGCCCTGGCCGAGAACTTCGAATTGAAACCAAGGGATGTGGTCTACGTCGATACGGCGCCTCTGGCCCACTGGAACCGCGTTATCAGCCTTTTCCTGCCAAGTGCCGTATCGGTAATCAACTCGACAAAATGATGGATACGATTCTAGTGGTGTGCATTGGCAATATTTGCCGGAGTCCGATGGCGGAAGCGCTCCTTAAGCGCACATTACCGGGCAAGACAATTCTCTCAGCCGGACTATACGCACTGATCGGGAGCCCGGCAGACCCGAATTCAATTGCCGTCATGGATGAGCACGGCTTCGATATCCGTTCTCATCGCGCCCGGCAACTGACAAGCGTACTAGTCAATTCAGCCGATCTGATTCTGACGATGGATATGGAGCAGAAACACATTATCGAAACCAATTACTCGACTGCAAAAGGAAAGGTACGTCGCCTTGGAGAGTCCGGAAAATTCAACATCGACGATCCTTTCCAAAAAGGAATAGGTAGTTTTCATGCATCATTCGCGCTGATTGAGCGAGGCATCAACGATTTGAAAAGCCAACTGCTGGCAATTGGCCAATACCATTTATATTCATAAAGACAAATAAATGAACCAGAATATTCAGCAGCCTCCACAACAACCATCACAGCAGCTTCATCAGCAAATCCAGCAGCAGGCGCAGCAACTTCAGCAGCTTCAGATACTCCAGCAACAGATCAAGGCGCCAGTGCAAGAAACCGATGAAGCAATCGACCTGATCTCCTATCTGGATTTGTTTTTAGAATATCGCTGGCTTATTGCATGTGTTGCGATTACCGTCACGCTCCTTGGTTGCTCCTATGCCTTTATAGCCCGGCCGATCTATGAAGCAAACATTCTGATCCAGGTCGAGGACAGCCCGAATTCATCCAAGAACATACTCGGTGAAATGGCGTCGATGTTCGAAGTCAAAACTGCCGCGACGGCGGAGATGGAAATTCTTCGTTCTCGTATGATCGTATCGAATGCCGTCGACAAGCAACGCATTTATATCGGTGCCAAACCCGCCTATTTCCCTCTTATCGGTTCCTGGATTGCCAGAAGAAACAAGGAACTGTCCAATCCCGGATTATTCGGCATGGGTGGTTATGCTTGGGGCAAGGAAGAAATTCAGGTTACTGCCTTTGATGTGCCTGAAGTCCTTATCGGACAAGAGTTCGATCTTATTGCTGAAGGCGGGGGCCGATACAGATTGAATTACAACAAGGAAGATATTTCCCTGTCTGGTGTTGTCGGATCACGTCTGATCGAGAATACCGACCTCGGGAAAATTGAGTTAATGGTCACGGGGCTTGGAGCCAACCCCGGCGCACGATTCATAGTGCGCCGCGATAACCGACTCCAAGTCATTAAAAGGCTTCAGAGGGATTTGAGGATTGAGGAAAAAGGAAAGCAGTCCGGTGTCATTGGGGTTGCATGGCAGGATCCGGACCCGGTAGTTGCCCGTAACGTCCTCAACGAGATCGGTAACGAATATGTGCGTCAGAATGTCGAGCGAAAATCGGAAGAAGCGGAGAAGTCCCTTATTTTCCTGGACAAGCAGTTGCCGGAATTGAAGCAACAACTGGAGAAAGCTGAAAACAAGCTCAACCAGTTCCGCAACAAGATGGGCACTATCGACCTTGGCGAGGAAGCCAAGCTCGTGTTGAAACAATCAATTGACACGCAAACCAAACTCCTTGAGTTGAAGCAGAAACGCGGTGAGCTTCTGACACGACAAACCGAGAAGCATCCGGATGTCGTTGCAATCGATAAGTTGATCGGCGAGATGGATGGTGAAATCAATGCCGTTGCAGGCAAGATCAAGAAACTGCCGCTTCTTGAACAGGACGTGCTCCGCCTGACTCGCGATGTCAAGGTCAACACCGAGCTTTACACTGCGCTCTTGAATTCTGCGCAACAGTTGCGCATGGTCCGCGCAGGGAAAGTGGGCAACGTCCGCATGATTGATGCCGCTGTACTCGAGGATATCCCGGTCAAGCCCAAAAAGATCATCGTTATTACCATTGCCGTATTGTTCGGTGTACTCCTCGGTGTATTTGTTGCATTTGCCAAGAAACATCTATTCGCAGGAATAAATGATGCAGAAGAGATAGAACAGGCACTTGGGTTGAATGTCTATGCAACCATTCCCCACAGCGAAAGGCAAAAAGAAATCGGTCAGATGCTGCAGGCCAAGGAAAAGCATGTCGCTTTGCTCGGGCATATTTACCCTGATGATCCGGCTATTGAAAGTCTGCGCAGTTTCAGAACTGCCTTGCAATTTTCCATGCTGGAAGCCATGAATAACATTGTATTGTTGACCGGGCCGACACCCAGCCTGGGAAAATCATTTATTTCAGCCAACCTGGCATCCGTGCTTGGCGCAGCGGGGAAAAAAATCCTTCTGATCGATGCAGATCTCCGCAGAGGATACCTGCATCAGTACTATGGACTGGAAAGGCAGAATGGCCTGTCCGACATAGTAGCGGGAGCGATATCGGTCGAGAAAGCCATTCACAAAAATATCGAAGAAAACGTCGACTTCATTCCCACTGGCAACATGTCACCCAATCCGTCGGAACTTCTGGCGCATGGCCGTTTTGGTGAATTGCTGCAATCCATAGCGTCAAACTACGATTATGTCCTGGTCGATTCGCCACCAGCTCTGGTTGTCGGTGACACGATCAGCATGGCTCCCCATGCCGGCAGCGTATTCCTTACAGTCCGTAGCGGCATATCCACGATCGGCGAGATCAAGGAAACCTTAAAAAGGCTGAGCCAGGCAGGAATTCATGTGAGGGGTGTGTTGCTGAACGATATTCGAGTCCGGCCCGGACATTATGGCTACGGAAACAAATACGGCAAATATCGGTACGTCCAGTACAAATATTGAAGTGAAGGTCATTGCTTCATGCAGCGCCCCATCTCGGGGAAAAGTGAGCGCTTGCCAGCGCCCGCAAAGCGACGCTGCTATGCCTGTCTATTCTGGCCAAATTCCGGATTCACAAACTCTGATTGACGGCAGCGTTTCGTCTTTCCGGAATGGCTGGCCCGTCGATCAGGCATGAATTTTTAGATAGTTCAGATTACGTCTGCAAAAACGCTGCTGAGACACGAATAAGGCGAAAACAGGTTCATCTTGATTCGTTTCAGTATGAGCGGAGACTTGCCTGAAAGTTAACTCATGTAAAGCTTTCCCCAAAATAATTGAATATTGATAATTGTCATAATTGTTACCCAAAAAGACAATTAAGATGACAAAGTGTTAACTAGCAGCGGGCAGGGTAAAGATGGAAATCGCAATCAAATCCAACACTCAAACCACAAAGGTTGTACCTGTGCCGAAATCTGGCAGGATCAATGTCTACAAGCTGATCGCAGCGCTGTGCATGCTCGTATCAGCAGCCATCAGCATAGCGTTTATTTGGTGGGTACTTTCGTAACCATCTTTTGCATGGCGAGATCCGGCCAGCGCAATGAGGCGGTTTTTCTAACTATAAGTAGATTGACATGTGGAGCACAGAATGTATTTGGCTCAAAGTTTCGGGATGGCTTCCGTTGCAGCAGCAACCAGCTTTACAGCGAGTGTCCTGATAGTCAAGTCAAAGCACTTGCATGGAAAATTCTCGCTCGATTCTGACTTGGATGGCATACAGAAATTTCATACGACGGCGGTGCCAAGGATTGGCGGCATCGCTGTCGTGACAGGGATATTTCTGACGCTGTTGGTTTGCATCATCATGGATTCCCGCCTTGCCCAAAAATTTTATGCCTGGGAGACATTCCTGCTGACAGTCGCAGGCATGCCGGCGTTCCTTGCCGGGACTATCGAGGACCTTACTAAAAAGGTATCTGTCAAGGCGCGGCTGATTGCGACCTTCATCAGCGCCGTTCTCGCATCCTATCTGCTTCAGTCCACGCTCAACAGAGTCGATGTCTGGGGCATCGATTATTTGCTGGCATTTCTTCCTTTTGCCATCATGTTCACGGCTTTTGCCGTCGCGGGCGTCACCAATGCGATCAATATCATTGACGGATTTCATGGCGTCGCTGGTGGAACCATCATCATCATACTGGGGGCATTTGCATTCCTTGGATGGCAGGCCGGTGACCGATTCATTGTCGAACTCGCCCTTCTGGGAATGTGCGCCGCACTCGGTTTTTTCCTGGTGAATTATCCGACAGGACGAATTTTCATGGGTGACGGCGGAGCGTATTTCCTTGGCTTCTGGACATCCGAGGTTGCCATTCTTCTTCTGATGAGAAACCCCCACATCAATGCCTGGCAGATACTCGCCATCTGTGCCTATCCGGTTATTGAAGTCCTTTTCAGCATTTATCGCAGACGCATCATTCGCAAATCGAGTCCAGGAGATCCAGACAGATTGCATCTGCACACGCTGATCTACAGAAGAATTGCATGCCAAATATTGAAACGCAACGATGATATGCCGTGGATTCGTAATGCCGCAGTGGCCACGATCGTTTCGAAGTGGATTTCGACCATGGCAGTGCTCGCCATATTCATTGGAGACACGCTCTCCGGGGCAATTGCACTGTTCCTGTTTCAAGTCTGGCTATATGTGGTGATTTATACCAGGCTGGTACGCCGGCATTGGTACCTGTACCCGGAACTTGGACTCATGCTTGCCAAAAAAACGCATGAAAAACATACAAGTGAACTCAATGCGCCTCCCGACATCGCAAATATGTGCGTTACCGAAAAAAACCACGCGGGCCAAAGCAACATATGAAATGTTTCCCGCCAAGCAATTGCTTGCCAGGTGAATCCGATTAATCCTTGAAGGTGTTATCCGATATGAGCACCCCGACCATCTTGCCGGTCATACTCTGCGGTGGCAATGGAACACGACTTTGGCCATTATCCAGAAAATCATTTCCCAAGCAATTCGTACCGCTGGTTGACGGCAAGAGCTTGCTGCAACTGACATTCGAGCGCATGCGCTATCTCTCCGATACGGTCATGACAGTAGGCGCCGAAGAGCATCGTTTTTTTCTCCAGGAAGGTGCTGTGGCTGCCCAGGTAAAAGCCCGCCATATCCTTGAGCCAGTTGGCCGTAATACTGCTCCGGCCATGGCGGTTGCCGCCTTGAATGCCCATGACGATGATTTATTGCTATTTGCGCCAGCCGATCATTTCATTCCAGATAACCAGGCATTTATCGATACGGTTCAGAAAGGCATATCCGCAGCGATGGCAGGGAACATTGTCACATTCGGAGTCACACCTGCATTCCCGAGCACGGCGTATGGATACATTGCAAAATCGGCAGCGCTTCCTGATGGCTGCGCCTTCAAGGTTGATCGATTCATGGAGAAACCGAATTCTGATACGGCTCAGAGTCTGTTCCTAAGCGGATATTTGTGGAATGCCGGCATATTCCTGGTTAGGGCCGATGTATTGCTCGAAGCTCTGGCAGAGCACGCACCTGACATCCTTGACAGCTGCCGCGCCGCAACTGTCAAGGGAGATGATGGCCTCTTTACATACCTGAATGACGATGCCTTCAAGTTATGTCGCAGTGAAAGCATCGACTATGCCGTTCTGGAAAAACATTCTGCTGTCGCCGTTGTTCCCTTCAATAACAAATGGAGCGACGTGGGAAGTTGGAATGCCGTGGCCGACATGGATAACACTGATAGCGACGGCAACAGTACACATGGGCAAGGACATGTACTGGATGCCAAAAATACGTTCGTGCACGCGCCACACCGTCCTGTCGTTGCACTGGGAACCAACGACTTGCTCATTGTGGATACACCGGATGCCGTACTCGTGGTCGCGAAGACCCATGTCGAACAGGTAAAAAATGTGGTGCTCTATCTTGAATCGAGAGGAGTATCCCAAGCCACCGTTAACCGCAGTGTTACCAGGCCTTGGGGCATGTATGACAGCATGGACTGCGGGGAACGTTTTCAGGTTAAACGCATTACGGTCAAGCCGGGAGCGAAGCTGTCTCTTCAGATGCACTACCAACGTGCCGAACATTGGATAGTCGTCAAAGGTACTGCAAAGGTGACCCGTGAAGATGAAACATTTTTGGTCACTGAAAATCAGTCCACCTACATCCCTCTCGGCAAGGCGCACCGCCTTGAGAATCCAGGCAAAACGCCGCTGGAACTGATCGAAGTTCAGAGTGGCAGTTATCTCGGCGAGGACGATATCGTCCGGTTTGAAGACTCATACGGCCGCATCGCAAATCTAAACCCAATCAACAAGTACGCTTAAAGCAAAATGAAAAACAACTTCCGAAAAGTCGCCCTGATCACTGGCATAACAGGCCAGGATGGTTCGTATCTTGCCGAATTTCTGCTCGAGAAGGGATATCTGGTTCATGGCATCATGCGCCGCTCCAGTACCTTTAATACCAGCCGTGTTGACCATCTCTATCAGGGTCCATACATCAACAATCGCCATTTCATTTTGCATCATGGGGACTTGACCGATGCCACCAACCTGATACGGATCATTCAGCAAACACAACCGGATGAAATATATAACCTGGGTGCTCAAAGCCATGTGGCAGTGAGTTTCGAATCGCCTGAATACACGGCTGATGTCGATGCCATGGGAGCATTGCGCCTGTTGGAAGCCATTCGTATTCTGGGGATGGAAAAGAAAACGCGCTTTTACCAGGCCAGCACCAGCGAATTGTATGGGCAGGTCCGAGAAACTCCGCAAAAGGAAACCACGCCGTTTTATCCGCGCAGCCCCTATGCCGTAGCCAAACTGTACGCTTACTGGACCACGGTCAACTACCGGGAAGCCTATGGCATGTTTGCCTGCAATGGCATTCTCTTCAATCATGAATCGCCGCGTCGCGGAGAAACGTTTGTCACGCGCAAGATCACGCGCGGACTGGCCAACATCGCGTTTGGCCTGGAACCATGCCTCTACATGGGGAATATGGACTCGTTGAGAGACTGGGGACATGCGAAGGACTATGTACGCATGCAGTGGATGATGATGCAACAGGACAAGCCGGACGATTTTGTTATCGCGACAGGCATCCAGTACAGCGTGCGTGAATTCATCATCAGAAGCGCGGCAGAACTTGGCATTGTCCTGCGATTCGAAGGGAAGGGAATCGATGAGGTTGGCATCGTCGAGCAAGTCGATGGCGTGCTGGCGCCGGAAATAGAGGAGGGGGACGTTATTGTCAAAGTGGATCCACGCTATTTTCGTCCGGCCGAAGTAGACAACCTACTCGGTGATCCATCCAAGGCCAGGCAGAAACTGGGATGGTCTCCGGAAATCACTTTGAGCCAGATGATCGAAGAGATGATGGCCAGCGACCTCAATCAGGCGCGCCAGCATGCATTGCTGAAAAAACACGGCTATGAAATTGCCGTCAGCATTGAATAACGTCCACTCCGGAATTAATTCGGTTCACCTTGCACATCCGTGAAATATGACTACTGATGCCGGAATGAGAACAATAAACGCCAGGCTCGATTGCGGCCCGTCATGGTTTTCCCTCATAACTGGAAAACGGTTGCCGGAGAGTTTCCGCTCAATACATGGAATAGGCCGAATACATACTCGGCATGATGGCAACCATCAGGCATATACCCGATACATGGCGGCAGCGTGAACACACTATTGACGCAACGATCTTTAGGCGGGTTCTGGCGCTATCTGTCGAATACCGTATGGCTGATTGCCGAACAGGTATTAAGGATGATCTCCGGCATATTTGTCGGAATCTACGTCGCCCGTCACCTGGGGCCGTCAAACTTCGGCATGCTGAGTTATGCCGTATCCTTTGTCTCCATATTCGGGGCTGCCGCCAAGCTTGGTTTCGATGCGGTGCTGGTGCGCGATCTGATTACGCACCAGGGCAAGATCCTCGATTACCTTGGAACGGCCTTCTGGCTTAAGTTCATCGCCGGTTTTTTGGGGATGGGACTCATTTTTACAGGCTCGCTCGCGATCACCGGTGATATCAGAAATAATGTCTTGATTCTCATCATCAGCCTCAGCCTGGTTTTTCAGGCATTCGAGGTGATCGACTTCTATTTCCAGTCGAAAGTATCTGCCAAGCATATTTCTATCTGCAAGGTTATTCAGCTTTCCATATCAGCCGCGCTGAAACTGGTATTCATTTACGTTGATGCGGATCTGGTCTGGTTTGCTGCGCTGGTTTTGTTTGATGCGATCGCACTCGCTGTGTTCATGCAGATAGCATTCAGACTCGGCAGGAAAGGGCTTCAGGCAGGATACCTGACGAGGTTCAACTCACACATAGCCAGGGAAATGCTGATCGAATCCTGGCCTCTGTGCGTATCAGCCATTTCAACCATCCTTTACATGCGCATCGACCAACTGATGATCTCGTCCTATCTTGGCGATCACGCACTCGGCATTTACTCCGCCGCCATACGCTTGACTGAAGTCTGGTATTTCGTGCCGATGGTTATTTCATCATCCATATACCCTGCATTGATCAATGCGAGAAACAGCAATTACCCCTTATACGTGCGCCGTGTTCAAAGGCTCTATTCTTTTCTGATCTGGTCAGGGATTGCGATTGCCGTCTTCGGAACTCTCTTTGGCAGCCAGATCATTCATTTTCTGTACGGCTCGCAATTTCATGAAGCCGGGACCATTGTCGCCATCCATATCTGGACAGTCGTATTCATGGCGATCCTCGTATCGAGCGGAAAGTTCCTTACAGCCGAAAGCAAGCCTCTCTATATCCTGGAAAGAAATCTGCTGGCTGCACTATCCAATTTCTTCTTGAACCTGCTTCTTATTCCACAACTTGGCCTCGCAGGCGCTGCGCTCAGTGCCGTGATTGGCGTCTTCATTTCAGCCGTCGCGTATGACTTCATCAGGAAGACTTCAAGACAATATTTCCTGATGAAATGGAATGGGTTGATTTTCAGGGGTGTCAGATGATGATTAATCCGTGGCCTGGCGGATACGCCATACGGTTTGCACGGGATATCGTGCATGCACTCAAACCAAGTAGAAAGCACGGGGCGGTCCATTCGCAGCCAATTACGGTATCAGGCGCTTTACGCTCGGTCAGTGCAACAGCAGGCAAGCGCACAGTTCCCGACATCATTCGGAATATTTTCCGTGGAATGGAAAAGTTTCCGCAGGTAGACGTTTTTGTTCACGGGAGCTGGGCTGACGACACGACGACAGCGTTCTCGGATCTTGACGACTTGATCATCTATCGCAGTAACAGCTTTGAAGACCCCGAATTGTCCAGTCAATTTGTCAGCTGGCTGAATACAGTTGACATGAAGTTCTGCAGGCTTGACCCGCTTCAGCATCACGGGCACTGGATGCTGGAGGCCGGGCAGCTCGACTGCCTGGACGAATCGTATATTCCTCTGACCGTGATCGACGGGGCAATCAGACTGCAGGGGAGGTCTTTGCTGAATGCAAGCATCGATGTAAGAAAAACCGTTTCAGGACTGACATCGAACATCAAGACAACCATCAATAACATCAAGACATTGTTCGCAAAGTACAAGTTCGCGAATATTAATCTCTATCAGATGAAAGGACTCATTGGATCGGTTTTACTGATGCCGGCCTATGCATTCCAGCAAAATGGAAAAAGGGTATCGAAAAAGTGGGCAATAGAAAACGCATCCGAACTGTTTTCCCCGGATGCAATGGAAGCCATATCCTGGAGTTCCCATGTAAGAAGCAACTGGCATCTCGCACTCGATAGTTACTCATATTGTCTGTTTGCATTCACACCCTATCTTTTTTTCAATCCTCACCTGTACCGTCTTTTTGCACAAAAAGCGGCGCCGTCGTTTCCAGCAGACCGTTTTCCGGAACTATCCACGAATAGCGTTATACGACTT
>Ga0316613_10001612_pt1 | contig 15294 bp, 16 predicted proteins | sample OWC_soil_day10_C_2_FD_207647 | JGI IMG/M metagenome (GOLD analysis project Ga0316613, IMG submission 207647) | Wetland soil microbial communities from Old Woman Creek delta, Ohio, United States - OWC_soil_day10_CT_b | ecosystem: Environmental > Terrestrial > Soil > Wetlands | place: USA: Ohio...
GCCTGCCACCGTCCGTGCGGCGGTTTAGCGCAACGGGATCTTTTGACTACCGGCCGCGGGACCGCATCGCCTCGTTGATCAGCGTTGGCGCGCCGCGTCCGCCAGTCAAAAGACTCTCTGCACTATACATAGGGGTCGCGGGCGGGCTCTCGCTGATCTGATTTCATTGCCCTGAACCTGCCCTTCACGGCTGATCGCCCTACAGCTGATGTCCACCAACACCTCGTCCCCGGCCACAAGCCTGCCGCCGGGGGCAGTCGGCTCTACGGCGTCTCGTCTGACTCTTGGCCGATCGCGTTGCTGCCAGCTGATTGGCGGCGGCCTTGTCGGCAAGCACGCGGGCGACCCGATCAGCGAAGTGTGTCTTGCGGTCGAGATAGGATGGGATGCGAGCCGGCGGACAAAGGCAAGACGATTCACCCACATCCCACGCTCTGTTGGAGGCTCACTGCACCGACTTTCGGTCGCGAGAAAAAGGTAGGCATCTTCGCAATGGCGCTGCAACTTGCTTTCGAAGCCGTCGGCGACGGCCCTTCCGTCGTGATCTTGCATGGCCTGCTTGGATCGAGCCGCAATTGGAGGGGCGTCGCGAAGGCGCTGGCGCCAAGTCACCGTGTCTTCAGTGTCGACCTGCGCAATCACGGCCAGTCGCCCTGGGCCCCCACGATGAGCTATTCCGAGATGGCCGCGGACGTGCGCATTCTGATCGAGTCGGAGGGGCTGGGGGCACCCGTGGTCATCGGACACAGCATGGGTGGCAAGACCGCGATGGTCCTGGCGCTCGAAACGCCCGCACTGGTCGGCAACCTGGTCATAGTCGACATCGCGCCCGTCTCGTACCCGGATCGATTCTCGGACTATCTGGAGGTCATGTCGGCAGTGGACACGAACGCGCTGACCAAGCGCGCTGATGCCATGCAATTGCTCACACAGCGAATTCATGACAACGACGTGGTTGGATTCCTGATGCAGAACCTCGTCGCGCAGGGGTCGCACTTCGACTGGCGGGTCAATCTGCCAGCCATCAGCGCCGAGATGTCTTCAATCACGGGGTTCCCAGCCGAGTTGCTGCTGCGCCGCTACGTGAAGCCGACAGCGCTGATCCGTGGTTCGCTGTCGGACTACGTTCAGTCCGAAGACCTGAAGGCGTTCCTAGGTGCGTTTCCGGAACTGCGGGTCATTGACGTAAAGAGTGCGGGCCACTGGGTCCACGCCGACCGTCCCGCCGACTTTCTGGCAGCGCTGGCACAGACACCCGCACTCGCAAAGTGACAACGAGGCAGCTAGCGATGAAGGAAGGGTGACTGGTACAAAGCTGCCATCCGTTTGAGCAGCACATCAGACGCTGGTCACCAACGGTATCGGCCAGGGCGCCGTACCATCCGTCTTGCCGCGTCCACAGGCTGAATCAACGCTTGGCGGTTAGGCGCGCTTACCCGCCTTTGAGCCAGCGCGCGGCTGCGTCTGCAGTGTCCTGTGGCCGAGTATTGAACGCGATCGAGGCGCTGGGAGCCGACTTGTGCACCACATTGATCAGCACCTCGAACAACAGCAAGTTCTTGGGGGGATTGCGAACACCTGCGCCGACCACCACGCAATCGCAGGTCGCGGATGCGAGTAGACGCTCGAGTTCAATGCCGGCGGCTTCGTCAGGTCGGACCAGACACACATCGGCCTGCCAGCCCCGCTGCGTCATTTGTCGCATGCTGTCCGCAATCCCGGCATGAATCTTCTGCGCGTCCAGGCCCGGCGGCAGCGCCGGGTCGGAGAAATCGACGGTCTCTGGCACTTGGCCGACCAACAACACGCGCTTCACAACACGCGCTTCATATGGCGCGTCCTCTCCATCAGATTGCCGTCCCGACCGCACTGCAGTCGCATGTCGGGTCTGGGGCGGTCAGGCGTTGCGCGGTAACACGGTCAGCATTCGCACGATGAAGGCGTGAAGTTCCGTCATGTAGTTGCGCAGGAATTCCCGCGTGCCTTCGTCGGTGATCTCGCCATCGGCCGTGATGAGTGAAGCCATGAAGCAGCATACGGGGCTGCCGAGCGTAGCCATGGGAATGATCATCGATCCGGTTCAGGCTGACCGCGGCCGCTGAGGAAGCGCGGCACTTCACCAAGGCGGTCATAGCTGGCCCTCGGTCAGCGAATCGACCTGGAAGCGGCCCGACCTGTCGACCAGCCAGATCTCGATGAATCTCACCCTGCCCATCCGCACCGGTGGTGGCAACGGCGCGGCACGCCGGATCAAATCCACGACCCATGGCCCGACATGTTTTGCGCCTGCCGGCGCACGCTTGATGCGCACGTTCAGCACCGCGCCCTGCGCGTCGACCTCGGTCTCGGTGACAGCGATGGCATACAGCAGGGGCGGCAGCTTGCCGTAGTAAACCTGCGCGGGGTAGGCGCTGTAAAAGTGCGCCCCCGCATCCTTGCGATATGCCTTTTCGGTCGGCGCCTGCGAATCCAGCGGCGCACTGCGTGGTTGCGGCGTCGGCAGCTTGGCGAAAGTCGGCTCCGCGGCCCTGCCAGCAGTCAACGCGCCGGCGAGCAGCGCGAACACGAAGGCGCGACGACGATGCACAGTGGTAGGGATCATGGCTCACAAAGCCGACATCATCGGCGGCCGCAGTATCGCGTGGCCCCGCACGGTGTGGCCGGCGCCTCGGTCGCACCGGCGGTCTGACTGCATCGTCGGACGTCCGCCGCCCGCCCCCGTCGGCGCCTGATCAGCGCGTGCGGCGCGGTTCGCTCTTGCCCCGCATTTGGGCGCCCGCGCGCGCGTTGCCGCGCGTCGCGGGCTTGTCGGCCGCGCGCTTCGCGGGCTTGACGAGGCCGCTCGCCGCCGCGATGGCCACCGTTTCGTATTCGGCAGCGTAGTGCCTGCGCATGCGCACGATTTCGCGCGTGTACTTGCCGGCGAGCTGCTTCTTCTTTGTCGTCGATAGCAGGCGCCCGGCGACCTGGAAAAACTTTGACTCCTCCTCCTTCAAGTGGTGGCGCACCTTGAAGCTCAGCTTCTTCGCGGTTGCGATCCAGCCGGCCTGCTTCTTGTTGCGCACCGACAAGTCGTCCAGCAACTCGTCCACCTCGTGGTGCTCGTGCAGCGCATGGCGCGACGCGTCGAGGCCACCATCCTCCATCAGCAGCGGTACGTACAGGTGGCGTTCCTCGGCCGCCGCGTGCGCCATCAGCTCGACCTTCAACTGCAAGAAGAGCACTTGACGCGCAGCCAAGTCGCCGCGCGATGCCGTGAGCTTGCGGCACAGGTCGCGTTGCAGGTCGTGGCTTTCGCGAATGGTATCGAAGATCATGGTGGTAACTCCCGCATCGCGTGGTTCGGATGCGGCATTGTGTTCGATAAGCGACGCCCCGCTGCCGCTTAGCAACGCGCTACCCTTGTGCCTCCCGCAACGCAAACGGCCACGATCCATGCCGCACAACGTTCCCCGCACCGCGCCTGCGGTAGCCCAGTCCAACGGCATCGAGCTGACCTACGACACCTTCGGCGATGTCGATGCGCCACCGATCGTGTTGATCATGGGGTTGGCGGCGCAGATGATCGCCTGGGACGACGATTTCTGCATCGAGTTGGCCGCGCGCGGACATCGCGTGATCCGCTTCGACAACCGTGATATTGGGCTGTCGACTCGACTTGACCACCTCGGCCTACCCAATGTGGTGGCACTGCTGCAAGAGCAGATGCAGGGCAAGCCGGTGAGTGCACCTTACACGTTAAGCGACATGGCCGCCGACGTCATCGGCCTGCTCGACGCCCTGGACATCGAGTCGGCGCATGTCGTCGGCGCGTCGATGGGCGGGACGATCGCGCAGACACTGGCCATCGAGCATCCGCAGCGGCTGCGCACGATGACCTCGATCATGTCGACCAGCGGCGCGCCCGGGCTGCCGCCGCCGCAACCCGAGGCGCTGCAGCTACTGCTGACGCCCACGCCAACCGAGCAGGCGGCGTACTACCAGCGCTACGTGCAGACTTGGAAGGTATTGCGCGGGCCGGGCTTCCCACTCGACGAGTCGCGCGACCTCGAACGCGCGGCGCAGACCTACACGCGTGGCCTCAACCCGGCCGGCGTGGCGCGCCACCTCGCGGCGATCCTAGCCTCGGGCAGCCACGGCGAGGCGCTGCGTGCGGTGCGCTTGCCGACGCTGGTGATCCACGGCGACGCCGACCCGGTGGTGCCGGTCGAATGCGGCATCGACGTCGCGCAGCGTGTGCCCGGAGCAAAGAGGCTGATCATTGAGAACATGGGCCATGCGCTGCCGATCCCGATGTGGCCGCGCATCGTCGACGCGATCCCTGAGCACGCGCACTGACTGCCGCGACCGGGCAGCTTCGGCCTCGGCGAGAACGCCGTGACATGGAAGGTCTTCTATCCGTTTGCGCACGTCGACGAGGCCCATCGCGAACGCCTCGTCACAGCTCTGGCACCGCTTCGCCAAGCGAAGCTCATAGCTGAGTGGCATGACTGCAAGATCGAGGCGGGCGCCGACTGGAATGCCAGGATTGCGTCGTAGGCCTACAGCACGGGCCTGTACCAGGTACTGCTGTCGCCGGAGTTCCTGGCTTCGCACTATGGCCAGGGCAACCCTGACAGCGCCGTCCTGACTGCCGCCATCGAAAAGGCGCTCGCGCCACGCTGACGCACCTCGCGTATCCGGCGTCGTGTCAAGGCGTCAGATCGGCGGTGACTCGCTGTGTGTGCAGGCGCTTCGCGAACGCATGCCGCGCGCGCAGGCGCGGGTTGTCAACTATGCCGCCGATCGTGCCGGCGACGACCATGACCACCGCTGCAAGGGGCAGTGCCAGGATCAACCCCGGAATGCCCGCCACGGCGCCACCGATGAAGATCAGCAGCACGGTCGGCAGCGGATGCATGCGCAGGCTGCGCCCGACCGTGAGCGGCATAAACACGAAGTCGTCGAGCAGGCGCACACAAGCGAGCAGGACGATGACCGCGTAGACGATGTCGGGGTCGTGCGGCAGATCGGTGGCGGTCACGAGCACGACGATGATGCCGGCGATGATTGGGCCGACGAACGGCACCCATGCGAGCACCGCCGCCAGCAGACCGAGGACAGGCGCGCCGGGAACGCCCAGGGCCCACAGCCCCAAGCCCAGAAAGGCCGTGTCGATGGCGGTCAACTTGAGCATGCCCTGGATGTAGGCGCGCGCTGTCGTGTGTACGCGCTCGACCATGTCGAGCGTGCGCTCGAAATACGCATTCGGCACGGCGCCTCCGACGAACTTGAGGAAGCGTTTGCCGTCGCGCAGGAAGAAGAACGCGAAAAACGGCGCCAACAGCAATGAGGGCAGCCACACGGCCGCGCCAAGCAGCAAGCTGCCGGCGTGCTTCTGCAAGTAGGTGTCGCCGAACTCGGCCAGGCGCATGGCGATCTGCCCATGGAAGTTCATCCGCGCGAGAAACTCGAAGCGCGCATCCAGCATCGTCATCGTCCGCTCGACGAGCATCCGGCCCGCGTCGAGATACCGGTACAGCAGTTCCTGGCCGGCCCCTGCGTGCGCGGCGATCCACGACACGACCGGCACCATCGCGATCGAGGCGCCGACGAAGACCACGCCGGCGACCACCGCCGCCGCAGTCGGCCGCTGCACGCCGGCGAGGGTCAGCCGGCGCACCAGCGGAAACAGCGCGTAGTAGACGATGATGGCCAGCAGCGACGGCACGACCAGCCACAGCACGCGCCCGAGCAGCGCAAGCAGCAGCGTCGTGAAGACGATTGTCGCGGCCCAGACGAGCGGGCCGCTCGACAGGGCCGGGCCGGGGCTTTCGTCGCCGACCTCCGCGGGCGTCATGGCAGGCGGCGGCTCGTTCGGCGTCATGGCGCACCGCCGCCAACGCGCTCGCGCAACTGGCGGCCAAACTGACGCGCGAGTTGCAGCGCAATCTTCGAGGCGACCACCGCGTGCGTGTCGAGCAGGCTTTCGAAATCACTGCGCGACAACGATGCGAGCACGCAGTCCTGCGCCGCGCGCGTCTGCGCGGACCGCGGCGCGTTGTCGAGCAGCGCGAGCTCGCCGAAGGCGACGCCCGCTTCGAGCTCTGCGATGCGGCCGGTCTCTGGCTCGCCCTGCCGGCATACCAGCACCCGACCGCTGATGATCGCGTACAGCGCCTGCCCCTCCTCGCCCTCGTCGAAGACGATCTCGCCCTTCAGGTAGCGCCGCTCGTGCAGCAGGCTGTCGACTACGCGCAACTCGGAGCGCGACAGGGTCGCGAACAGCGACAGCTTTCGCAGCATCGAGATTCGAAGGCCTTCCTTCGACCTCTTGTTGAACAGCGTCAGCATCGATTGGGCTGGGGTTCGTCCGGCCTGATGGCAAGAGCGGGCATTTCACCGCATAAACCCAAGGTCCGACAAGCATTGTGAGGCGGTCAACGCCGTCTTACGCGACTAAAGCGCACGCTTGCTAACCCTCTTCGACCAGCGCAGCCGCTCGGCCAGCCTGCAGCAGCTTCCAAGCGATGTAGGCGTTGCGCTCGACCGGCGGGCGGAACTCCCAGAAGGTGCCACAGCACACTAGGCCGGTGGTGGCGAGGAAGGTGGCCGAGAGGGCCGCGCGCGGGTCAGGCAGGTTCACGCTCCCGGTCCTGCGGTATTGGGACCCGGACACCGAGGAGGGTGGCCATCACGTTCGAACGCGCGATCCGCTGCTCAACGTGGCCGCGGGCTCGCATGTGCAAAGGATCGTCGAGGCCACTGACCCGTACGAGGCCGTGCGCCGGACGCTCGAGGGCGAGAAATACAACGAGGTCATCGTATCGACGCTGCCACCGCATCGGGAGGTTCGGCGTGCCCGTGAGCGTCGTGAGTGCGGGAGCAGGCCGAGGACAACCTCTCGCCGGGGGCCGGCTGATCGGACGCCGTGCGCCGATCCGAACGGAGCCTGACCGTTTGGGCCACCTGACGCCGGCGGCTCAGCGCTTGTCTTTGCGCTGCTCAACGGCACCTTTGAGGCCGCCAATCCTAAGCCTCGAGCGGCAGCAATGGGTCGGGCTTTGACAGCCAACCTGCCGAACTTGCGGCCCGGAACCTGTCCTCCGGATTGATGATGCCGTTCAGCTGACACTCGCCACCGAACGTCCCAGCCAGGTCCGGTCTTTCGCCGTCGGCCGCTTTCGGGACGCCCCACCGGGTCAGCAATCTCCCACAAGGACTCGTTGTCTTCGGCAGCAATGCTGCGCCTGTCTGTCCAGCGTCAACTCGGGCTTCAGCGTCCCAGGGCTGACCTTCAAACGCCGCAAGGCTCGGCTTGTGGTCTAGAAACCCTGATCGTCATCGCGTACTGGCAGGCCGTGGGCCTGCGCCCAGTCCTTGGCCTTGGCGATCGCGATCCGGATCGCCATGCCTTCGTCCTTGCCATCGGCCAGAAGCGCGTTCGCGATCTCGATCGCCTTGGCGCGCGCCGTTGCGCTCAGATGGCGCATCGAGACCGGAAAGTACGTCTCGCTCCAGGGCATCCCGCTCAGGCCTTTGTGCGGCCCACTGTCTGCGCAAGCAAGAGCTGTTGGTCGTTGCCCAGGCCCATCGCCTTTGCGAGCGCATCTCGGTCGAACCAGGCGCGCACCACGGTGGCCAACCCGGCGGAGGCGCAGAACAGGTAGACGTTCTGCGCCATTGCGCCCGCCGCGGCGCAGGCATAGGCGGTGCGCTGTGCCGCCGGCACCATACCCATCCGCCCATGGTCGGCGACATAGACGAGGTCCAGTGCCGCGTCGTCAACGAAGTCCTGGTAGCCGGTGACGCGCCGCACGTCGCTGGCCACGGCGAGTTGCATTTCGTGCGCCACCGGCTCATAGAGGTATAGACCTTGCGGCATTGCGGCGTAGAGCAGCACTTCCTGCGCATTCATCGCGCTCGGCGCGGTACGCCCGCCCAACGCCGGGCGGTTGACACCTCCGGCGGCCCATATCAGGTCGGACAAGGTCTGCTCGTCCAGCGCCGTGGGTGCGAATTCGCGCGAGGACTGGCGCCGAGCCAACGCCTCCATCAGCGGCAGCCCGCCTTCGCGGTGCGGCGACGGCAGGGCGCGTGCCTGCAACGGGGTGCCAGCCGGAGGTCGCGGCGTGTTATGGCCCATCAGGCCAAGGGCCAGCTTGGTCAGCGTGTTCATTTTCGCCACCTCCGGTTGCTCGTGCGCAGCCTAGGCCAAATGCGCTGGAATGGATTGACGCGCCTCAAGCCCGCCCTGGTCGGCGCGTCGACGCCAGGCGGTCGGCGCAAGATCGACTTGAAGAACCGCTTCGACTTCCACGTCGGCAGCTACTTCTGCCGCGAGCCCGCTGCTGCGGCTGAGCCGGCAATCAGGCTCGGGGCGAGGTCCGCTTCCGCCGTACAGCCGCCACCCAACCAACAGCATGAAGGGTCGTCAGCGAGCGGACACTAAGGTCGGCTTTGCCGCCAGCATGTCGAGCGGCCCACCGGCAGCTGAGGGTCGGCGGCGGATCTACGCCAACTCAAGTTCGATGCCGTAGACCTGCCGGTCGAACTGGCATGCAATAGAGCCGACGGAAGGGTGCGTCATGTCCGCTAAAAGCAGGCGTCGGCGAACGAGTTCATCTGAGCTGCAGGATGCGTCGAGCACCGTTCATGACAACCAGTCCGACCACCAAGCCGATGAACAGATCGGGATAGTGCGAGCCGGTCAGCGCCACCAGCACACCTGCGACGATCACTCCGGCGTTGGCGATGACGTCGTTGGACGAGAAGATGTAGCTCGCCTTCATGTGCGCCCCGGCGTTCCTCTTCTTGGCGATGAGGACCAAGCAGGTCGCGTTGGCGATCAGTGCAATCAGCCCCATTCCCATCATGAGCCCGGAGACCGGCTCGCTGCCGAAGACGACGCGACGCACCACCTCTGCCAGCGCCAGCAGCGCCAACCCCAGCTGCAGCCATCCCGCCATGTGGGCGGCACGGGTCTTCAACGCGGCGGAGCGTCCCACCGCATAAAGGGACAAACCATAGACCGCGGCGTCGGCAAACATGTCCAGCGAGTCGGCAATGAGCCCCGCGGACTGTGCCCAGAAGCCCACGACAATCTCGATGACGAACATGAGCGCGTTGATCGACAGCAGCAGCTTCAGCAGCCGCGCCTCGGATGCGTTGTCCGGCGCTTCGATCTCGTCATCATCGTCCGAGTCGCTCGAACTGGCGGACTCCACGACCGTTGCCCCCAGGCCCAGCGGCTCCAGCCGTTGGAGCAACTCGACAACCGGCACGCTGTGCAGGGCGGTCATCCTTCGCTGGCCCAGGTCGAACGACAGCGACCACACGCCGTCGAGCCCTTGCAGAGCCATCTTGATGATGTTCTCTTCGGACGGGCAGTCCATCTTCGGGACGGCGAAGACACTTTGAATGCGGTGGGGTGTGCTCATAGGCGCAATTGGAAACCTTCCACCGGCCTATCCGTACGTGGAAAATCGGCGGGCCGCGCCACGCCACGCATCCGCCCTGTGCGAGTTCACGGTCCTGTCCTCTTGTGCTTCCATACGGCGGTAGTAGTGCGATTGGGCTAACCGACGCTCAAAGGCCTGAACGATCTCCATCGCATCGGCGCAAGCGATCGCGCAAAACGTCACCTCGCGGCCATCGCGCAAGGTGATGAGGTGCCGGCGATACTTCCCCACCACTCCACCGCACGGGCGCTAGTTGGAGGCGACCGGCGGCGCCGCAGCATTTGCAGTTTCGGCAGCATGGCGCAACTCTCGCCGCAGTATCTTCCCGATGTTGGACTTGGGTAGCGGCTCGCTGCGGAACTCGACGATCTTCGGCATCTTGTAGCCGGTGAGGTGTTGCCGACAATGTTCGAGCAGGGCCTGCTCGGTCAGCGCCGGATCCTTCTTCACCACGACAATCTTGACGACCTCGCCCGAGCGTTCGTCGGCCTCTCCGATGGCCGCCACCTCGGCCACGCCCGGGTGCAGCGCCACCGCATCCTCGATCTGGTTCGGGAAGACCTTGAATCCGGAGACGACGATCATGTCCTTCTTGCGGTCCGTGATCCGAAAGTAGCCGCGCTCGTCCACGAGCCCCATATCGCCGGTGCGCAGCCAGCCGTCGTGGGTGAAGACCTTGTTCGTCTCGTCCGGCCGGTTCCAGTAGCGCGGCATGACCTGCGGGCCGCGTACGCAGATCTCCCCGACCTCGCCGACCGCGAGCTCGTGGCCGCCGTCGTCGAGGATGGCGGCCTGCGTGGAGGGAATCGGCAGGCCGATCGTTCCAGTCCACTCCGCGATGTCGAGTGGACTGGCCATCACGACCGGCGAGGTTTCCGTCAGACCATAGCCTTCGATGATGGTCACGCCGGTGCGCTGCTTCCAACGTTCGGCCACCACACGCTGCACCGCCATGCCCCCGGCGCTGGTGAGCTTGAGGGCGTGCGTGTCGACCTCGGCGAACTCCGGCGCATCGAGCAGCGCCCGGTACAGCGTGTTGACGCCGATGATGATCGTGAAGGGATACGTCTTGAGGTCGTGGATGTAGGACTTCATGTCTCTAGGGTTGCTCACCAGCACGGTATGTGCGCCCATCTTCATGAACACGAGACAGGAGGTCAGCGCGTAGACGTGATATAGCGGCAGCGGGCAGACGAACACCTCCTTGCCGTCCACCAGGTCACGCGCCATCCAGGCCGCCATCTGCTGCACGTTCGCGATCAGGTTGCCGTGCGTCAGCACTGCGCCCTTGGCCACGCCGGTCGTACCTCCTGTGTACTGGAGGAAGGCCACGTCATCGTGGCTCAGCGGCACTTCCTCCACCTCCTGCCCGCGGCCCGCACGCAACCCCGCGTTGAGTTCGGTTGCGCCGGCAATCTTCCAAGCGGGCACCATGTGCTTCACGTACTTCACCATCACGTTGGTGACCAGCTCCTTGACCACCCGAAACATGTCGCCGACCTCAGTCGTGATCACGGCCAAGTTCAGCGTCGGGTTCTTTTCCAGCACCTCCTGCAGCGTGTGGGCAAAGTTCTCCAGTACCACGATGGCCGCTGCGCCCGAGTCCTTGAGCTGATGCTCCAGTTCGGGCACGGTGTACTGCGGATTGATGTTGACCACCACCAGACCCGCGCGCAGCACGCCGAACAGCACCACCGGATACTGCAGCAGGTTGGGCATCATGATGGCCACCCGGTCGCCTTTGCGCAGGCCCAGCGTCCTTTGCAGGTAGGCGGCGAAGTCGTGGCTCGATCGGTCGAGCTCGGCATAGGTCATCGACGTGCCCATATTGCTGTACGCGGGCAATTCGCCAAAGCGCTGACAGCTGCGCAGCAGCATGTCCCTGAGCGAGGCGAACTCAAGCACATCGACCTCGGCTGGAACGCCGGGCGGGTAATGCTTCAACCAGAATGCTTCCATTTTGATGGCTCCCTTCAACCTCGATTCAATCGCTTGGCCAGCCATCGACGGTCATTGACCTCAAGGCAACCCGCACAAGCGCGAGAGCGTCATTGGTCACCATCTGGGTCCTGGCCGCGTTGAGCCGCCTCAGTACACAGTGAAGGCGATCAGTATGAAGCCCGGGAGCGTGCCGACTGGGCGATTCTGGCCTGTTGTTTGGTCCCGCAGCCGGCCGTTTCCGTATGGCCACGTCGGGACAAGGACTCGCAATGCGAACTGGCGGCGTAGGAAAACTACTACAGCAACTCGGGGTGCGGTCGGCTGTTCGCCGTCCATGGTGCTACCGATACTCGGTTCACCTCAAGAGCTTGTTGGCCGCGCAGTCATCGACTTCGACTTTAGAGCGCTGACAGGCATGGGCAACGCTTTGACGGGGACGACCGGGTCGGCACTGACTGCCACAGGTGCCACAGTCCAACGTGATCTGAGCTTTGCATCCGGGTCGCTGCATTCGGCGGCCAACAGTTGTAACGAGAAAGGTTTCGGTGATGGATCAGTCGATGGTGAAGGGTGTCGTGATCGGCGGCATCGCCATGGTGGTGCTGGCGGCGGGGGGTGTCACGGGCTATCGAACCATGACCAAGCCGACGTTTGCCGAGGTCGTGGCGGTCAAGGAAGCCAAGCAGACGATCACAACGCCTCAGGAGAAGTGCGAGCAGGTGCAGGTGCAGAAGCAGGCGCCCGTAAAGGACGAGCACCGTGCCACTGGCACCATCATCGGCGGTGTGGCCGGCGGTTTGCTGGGCAGCACGATCGGCGGCGGCAAGGGCAAGACAGTCGCTACCGTGGCCGGAGCAGCGGCGGGCGCCTATGGCGGCAACCAAGTGCAGAAGAATCTGCAAGAGAAGGACGTCGTGACCTCGACCGAGGCCCGTTGCAAGACGGTCAACGTGCGCTCCGAGAAGCTCGTGGGCTACGACGTGACCTACCGACTCGAGGACAAGGAAGGCACGGTACGCATGTCGTTCAATCCCGGAAAGCAGATTCCCGTGCGCGACGGGCAGTTGGTGCTGAGCCCGGCTGAACCCAACAAGTGAAGCGCTGGCAGGTTCGAGCTCACACGCGGATCATGCGATGCCGCAACTGGCAGTCGCAGAATGACCGATCGGGCGACGTCGCGCGCACGCGGTCAGCATAGGGACCGGGTGAAATGCCCAGGTCGAGTGTGTGGCAGCGCACCGACGTGGGGTGGGCGACTTGCAGGATGCTGGTCAGCCCGCACGGCCCGCTGCCGGCAAGACTTTCCAGGAGATCAAGATGAGCAAAGGGAACCGAGGCAACAAGGAAGCCAAGAAGCCCAAACGGGTCGTGCCGGTGGTGAAGTCACCAACGACCGGTACCGGAGCGGCAGCCACTCCGAATGGGGGCAAGCCCATGCTGCAGAAGAAGTGATCCCGACCACGCGGCGAGCAGGCCAAGCATTGTGCTGGCCCTATTGCGGGCAAGTGTGAGTCGTGGAAGGCGATTGGCCGGCCAGGAGGCTCTCGTCCATGGCTACCTCATCTTCGATCGCAGCACGATCGTTTCGCCGGCCACCATGAAAGCGCCGCGCCCTCTGTGGTGAAGGGTTCGCGGATCCTTGCACGCCGGGTCGATCCAGGCCTTGAGCACTTCGAGAACGAAGAAGTTGTAGCGGTTCACCAACCGTGTATCGACGACGCGGCATTCGAGGTTTGCGTAGCACTCCGAAATCAGCGGCGCAGCCACCAACTCGGCCGGCACCGGCGTCAAGCCGAAGGCCATGAACTTGTCCACACGTCGGCCAGTGGTGTTGCCGCATCCCACGACCTTCGGCCCGAGATCGGTCGTGGGGATGTTGAGAACGCATTGCCGCGTCGCCTTCAGCGCGGTGAAGCTGAGGTCGTTTTGGCTGACGATGCATCCCACGAGCGGCGGCTCGAACTCCATCATCGTGTGCCATGACAGCGTCATCACGTTGGCAGTGCGCTTGTGCGTCGTTGTGAGCAGGACCACTGGTCCGGGTTCCAGCAAGCCGTAGACCTTGGACAATGGAAAAGAACGCTTGGTCATGAGATGGCTCCAATCGTCATGTTGCGGCAGGATCAAGCGGCGGGCGAGCTCAAGGTCGGCGCGGCTTCATCGAGAACATCAACTGGCGCGCAAGCCGATCTCTGGACCGCAAACGACTGCAGCGCCGCCGGGTACTCTGGCAGCAGCAGTGGGGCGATGAACACCAGGCCCCACATCAGTCCGGCAGGAAGGGCGACGAGGGTTCCGGCCAACATCTGCGGCGATGATTTCATGCCGCCATGCAAAAGCCCCGCGGCCGGATGAATGCCGCGGGGCCTGGCTACGAACCGCTCGTGTACGGGCTCAGCCTTGCAGGCCGCGCCGGGCCAGTGGCCCGGCCCTTCGCCAGGCACAAAGAGTCCACCGGACTCCTTGTGTCCCGGCTCAGCGCACCTTGCCCGCCTTCCAGGCGTTCAGCAGGGTTTCATAGGCAATGGTCTCGCCCTTCGGCTTCTCGTTGGCCAGCTTCTTCCACGGCGCACCCTTGTCGCTCAGCCACTTGTCGGGTGAGCTCTTCGGGTTGAGCTTGGGCGTGCACTTGGCCATGCCCGCACGCTCCAGCCGTGCCATCACCTGGTCCATCTCCTCGGCCAGCGTGTCCATCGCCGCCTGCGGCGTCTTCTCGCCGGTCACCGCCACGGCCACGTTCTTCCACCAAAGCTGCGCCAGCTTCGGATAGTCGGGCACGTTGGTACCGGTCGGTGTCCAGGCCACGCGCGCCGGGCTGCGATAGAACTCGACCAAACCGCCCAGCTTGGGCGCCAGATCGGTCATGGCCTTGCTCTGGATGTCGCTCTCGCGGATCGGCGTCAGGCCGACGATGGTCTTCTTCAGCGACGTGGTCTTGGCGGTGATGAACTGCGCGTACAGCCAGGCCGCGGCCGTCTTGTCGGCGTCGTGCGCCGCGAAAAAGGTCCATGAGCCGACGTCCTGGTAGCCGTTCTGCATGCCCTGCTTCCAATACGGGCCGTTGGGGCCCGGCGCCATGCGCCACTTCGGCGTGCCGTCGGCATTGACCACCGGCAAGCCCGGCTTGACCATGTCGGCCGTGAAGGCCGTGTACCAGAAGATCTGCTGCGCGATCTGGCCCTGCGCCGGCACCGGACCGGCTTCGCCGAAGGTCATGCCGATGGCTTCCTTCGGCGAGTACTTCTTCATCCAGTCCACGTACTTGGTCAACGCGTAGACGGCCGCCGGCGAATTGGTGGCGCCGCCGCGCGACACCGACGCACCCACCGGCGTGCACTTGTCGGCTGCGACGCGGATGCCCCATTCGTCGACCGGCATGCCGTTCGGGATGCCGATGTCGGCCGTGCCGGCCATCGACAGCCAGGCGTCGGTGAAGCGCCAGCCCAGGCTCGGGTCCTTCTTGCCGTAGTCCATGTGGCCGTAGATCGGCTTGCCATCGATGGTCTTCACGTCCTCGCTGAAGAAGGCGGCGATGTCTTCGTAGGCGCTCCAGTTCAGCGGCACGCCCAGGTCGTAGCCGTACTTGGCCTTGAACTTGTCCTTCAGATCCTGGCGCGCGAACAGGTCGGCGCGGAACCAGTACAGGTTGGCGAACTGCTGATCGGGCAACTGGTACAGGTTGCCGTTGGGGGCGGTGGTGAAGCTGGTGCCGATGAAGTCCTTGATGTCCAGCCCGGGGTTGGTGAACTCCTTGCCCTTGCCGGCCATGTAGCCGGTCAGGTCGAGAATCTTGCCGTAGCGGTAGTGCGTGCCGATCAGGTCGGAGTCGCTGATCCAGCCGTCGTAGATCGACTTGCCCGACTGCATCGAGGTCTGCAGCTTCTCGACCACGTCGCCTTCCTGGATCAGGTCG
>Ga0316613_10001614_pt1 | contig 15283 bp, 13 predicted proteins | sample OWC_soil_day10_C_2_FD_207647 | JGI IMG/M metagenome (GOLD analysis project Ga0316613, IMG submission 207647) | Wetland soil microbial communities from Old Woman Creek delta, Ohio, United States - OWC_soil_day10_CT_b | ecosystem: Environmental > Terrestrial > Soil > Wetlands | place: USA: Ohio...
CTCTGACATTATGATTTGATAAAGCTCTCTCATGTTAGTTTCCTCCAAACTGTACTGATACAGTATGCCCTTATCCTGATTGCTCTCCCTGTCATATGTGAATATGATTAATTATAGCAATTAAATCTCAAATTTAGTAGGAGGGGTCATGGATGGAAGGCTTAAAGATTGTGACAATCGGCGGTGGTTCCAGTTATACACCAGAGATTATTGAAGGCTTCATAAATAGATATAGCGAATTGCCGGTTCGTGAACTGTGGCTGGTAGACATTGAAGCCGGCAGGGAAAAATTGAATATTGTTGCTAATCTGGCTAAACGTATGATACAAAAAGCAGGAGTCTCTATTGAAATACACACGACTTTAAATCGCAGAGAAGCTCTGCCCAATGCAGATTTTGTAACAACACAATTCCGCGTGGGACTTTTAGATGCAAGAATAAAGGACGAAAGAATTCCCTTAAGCCATGGTTATATGGGGCAAGAGACCAATGGTGCAGGCGGAATGTTTAAGGCTTTAAGAACCATTCCTGTTATTCTAGACATTGATAAAGACATGACGGAATTATGCCCCAATGCCTGGCTCATTAATTTTACCAACCCGTCAGGGATGATAACGGAAGCAGTGATGAGACATGGGAAAAATAGAAAAGTAATTGGCCTATGCAATGTACCCATTGGGATGGAAATGGGCGTTGCTAAACTCTTCAAAGTGGATGTCAGTAGAGTACGGATTGATTTTGCCGGCTTAAATCATATGGTATTTGGACTACATGTTTATTTAGATGGCAACGATGTTACCAAAACAGTGATTACTGAGATTGCTGCCGGCAAGATGGATAGTATCGTAAAGAATATCATTAATATTGATTGGGTTCCAGAATTCATCATAGGTTTAAATATAATACCTTGTCCCTATCACCGATACTATTTCAAAAAAGATGAAATGTTAGAAAAAGAATTAGAAGAATTCAGGAAAGGTGAAACTAGAGGTGAAGTTGTTAAAAAGCTAGAAACCGATCTTTTCCAATTGTATAAAGATTCATCATTAGACCATAAGCCACCACAATTAGAACAGCGGGGCGGTGCCTATTATAGTGATGCCGCCTGTAGATTAATAAGCTCTATATACAACGACAAACGAGATATACAGCCAGTAGATACTAAAAACAATGGGGCAATTGCTGGAATCTCCTCTGATTCCATTGTAGAAATCAGTTGTGTTATCACCAAAGATGGTCCTCATCCCCTTGCGATGGGTGAACTGCCAATAGAAATAAATGGCCTAGTACAGCAAATCAAATCTTTCGAAAGAGTCGTAATTGATGCTGCAGTTACTGGCGACTATAATAAAGCCCTACTCGCCATGACAATGAATCCTTTAGTATCTTCCGATCGGATGGCTAAAGTCTTATTGGATGAAATGTTAGAAGCTCATAAAGATTACCTGCCTCAATTTCGAGCTCATTTTGCTGCCAAAGAATATGATCAATAACCATATAGAATAACGCCAGACCTCTCATATAGATCTGGCGTTATTTTTTATGGCAGCATAAAGAACACTTAATTCAGTTGGAGTTTAACACCAATTGAATCTTATCCCTACTTATCCTTAGGAATTAGTTACTCTGGAGCGTCCACTTGTAAGGTGATCCTTGGATTCAAAGACCCTTTGAGCAACTTACCTCGAGTTCTATAGCCTGTTTCCCTGAACGCCAAAGGCAGGGTCTACAAGCTGGTAACGAGCTAAAAGAAGTAATTTTTAGAGCAACTTAGTCATGGATAAAAATCAAGGTGAGCTATATTTATCGCTTGCACCGTCTTGAATACAAAGCAATTAAGAATTTAACAAGGATAATCATCACATAATGGGACGGTATATAAGCTTACAGTTTTCATTTTTATCATATTTTAGAAACTCGTGTCTTCTCAGAAGATTAACATATTACTTTTTAAACATTAAAACCATTTCTTCAATTAGGTCTTTCGCTAAAATAGCCGTCATTAAATGATCTTGAGCGTGTATTAATAAAAGATTTACCTCTTTCTTCTCTCCCCGCGCCTCAGCCTGCAATAAATCGGTTTGGATCTGATGGGCGGCAATCAGTTGTTTTTTCGCCAGGACTAAGCTTGCTTCGGCCTCGGCAAATTTGTGTTCACGAGCAGCTTTTAATGCTTCCAGTGCATGGCTTCGAGCTTCACCAGCATGTAGTATAATTGTAAATGCAACTTGTTCATTCTCCATAGTTATCCCCTTCTATAAAAATTAACTATTTTTCAATCCATATGCTTGGGCAAGAACCTTCTTGCCATCGACCATTCCATAGCTTACAGTATCAATGATCGCAAAACCTTTGTTCTTTTTAGCAGCCATTTCTCCAATGACCTTAGCTTTGTATCTGATTTGGGGGCCAATTAATATGACTTCATAATGATCAATAAATTCTTCCAACTCGTCAACAGAACAAGCAAAAATTTCATCATTACCACCATTTTCCTGACTTTCTTTCTGCATTTTAGTTACCAACAAACTAGTCGACATCCCAGCTGAGCATACTAATAGAATTTTCATAATAACCTACCTCTCTTATTATAAATATATTGTGAAATACTATAATCACGGTGCTATGAACTCCAAAACGAAATCGTCACTATTCATAGCACCGTGATCATTTTAAATTATACTCCTATCGTAATATTAGGATTATTTTTTATATCTTGAGCAGTATTTTCTTCTTTGCATTTAGCGATGTCCCACATCTTAAAGAAAGGATAATATATAACGCCAGTAACTCCAAAGCAGACTAGTTGTAATATTGCTGATCTCATATCACCCGTATCCAGAAAAGCATTAATAATTGGTGGTGTAGTCCATGGTGCCATGGCAAATAACCTGTCTACCAAACCGGCATCCATTGCGAAATAGGCGATAGTTATAGAAATAAGAGGAGCGAAGATAAAAGGGATCATTAATACAGGATTCATTACAATCGGCATTCCAAACAAAATCGGTTCGTTGATGGCAAAAAACGCAGGCGCGATCGCTGATTTCCCAATCGTTTTTAACTGTTTGGATCTTGCGACAAACAGCAGCATGAGGCACAAGGCAAAAGTGGCACCTGAACCGCCGATATTACCATATACATCCCATAATTGCTGACAAACAATATTAGGAATAGGTAATCCTGCCGCTTTAGCTGCAGCATTTTGCTGAGCAAGTGTTAAATAGACTGGACTCATTACACCGCCTACTAAAGCTGCACCGTGAATACCAACAGACCATAATAACTGCGCAAAGAATATGGCAAGTAAGAACGCAGGTAAGCTACCGCCGAGACTAAGTAGAGGTGCTGCCAGTATTTTATAAATAATGTCCTGCATATTGGTGGCACTGAGAGATAACGCACTGTTGATAAACCAAACAATAGTTACCGTAATAAAACCAGGAATCAAGGACATAAAGGAACGAGCAACTGCCGGAGGCACGCCTTCTGGCATTCTGATAACGAGATTTTTTCTAATCATATAACGCTGTACTTCTACGGCAAAGATAGCAATTAACATGGCCACGAATAAGCCCTTGCTCCCCATCCAGCCTGCCGTAATATTACCGTCTTTGGTAAATGGCGTAGCCAACATAAAAGTCGCAACACTGATCAAACCATTTCCTAATGGGTCCATTTTATAAGAATTAGCCAATGAATATGCAATTGAAAATGATGCCATTAATCCCATGAGCCCCATTGTAGCATTATTAACCGAACATAGACTCGCTACATAAGGCTCAACCATTTTAGCCAATGCTGGAATGGGAGGGAAGGCGATAATGAGGAATAAAGACCCCATTAATAATAATGGTATTAAGGATACGATACCGTCCCTAATTGCTTTTAAGTGTCTTTGTTCACCTATGCGAGACGCAATAGGTGCATAATACTCTTCAAGCCATTTGATAAATTTCTCCATAAAGCAACACTCCTTTTTTTACTTATCCACTCTTATGTTTTGCAAGATACATGCCAATACGCACAAATCATTTAGTACAGCATCCTACTATCGTAAACTTCAAGAAAATTTGTATAGTTCCCATGGTATGTTCTGCATCATGGAAGCACCCCATAATATTTTCCCGCAGGCTTCTCTTCCTTTCCCTGCAATACAAAGCAGTCTCCTTCTGCCAATATGTGTATTCTTATATAACACAACCTGTATTATATTTAGAGGTGCATACGCTATTTTTCTAACATGTGTATTATTTTCTTCCTATTAAATTAAAGATCTTAACTCATCCAATCTTCCTCAAAGCAAAAAAATATACTTCAGCATGAAAACGAGGACCGCCAAAAACGGCGATCCTCCTATACTACTATCCTCACATATCTTTCCCATTAGATTCAATTACTTTCTTATACCAATAATAACTATCCTTCTTAATACGTCTCAGATCTTTTTCACTATCTTCATCTCTATTCACATATACGAAACCATACCGCTTTTGATAACCATTTAACCAGCTCAATAAATCCGTATAAGACCAGGCGCAGTAGCCTAATAAATTCACCCCATCGGTGATTGCTTGCTGACATTCCTCAAGATGTCTGCGAATAAAAGCAATACGATAATCATCCTTTACTACGTCATTTTCCTCTAGTATGTCGAAAGCACCCAAGCCATTTTCCGAAATGAGGATTGGTAGTTTATATCGATTGGTAATCCTGCGCAAAGCAATACGCAAACCTATTGGGTCAATTTCCCAATCCCAGTCTGTCGCTTCCAAGTTAGGATTTTTAATAGTTTTAAACAGGCCTGGAATACCAGTATCAGGCGTAGAACCTTTCTTGCCTGTCGTATTCATTGCACCTGCGCCCACTCCATCAAGAGAATTCTTCTCATAAGTACTGGTCCTATAGTAATTAACTCCCATAAAGTCAGGTATGGCAGACTTCAGAAGCTCCATATCGCCTTCTTCGATTGTTGGAGCCAGACCTTCTTTTTCAAGATAATTCCATATTAGCTTCGGATATTCACCCCAGGCATAAACATCCATCCACCAATGATTATTTAACTCTTCTGCATTTTCACTAGCTAATACATCTTCTGGTTTGTTAGAAAACGCATAGGCAGGTGCATATGCAAAGCTTGGTCCGATCAATCCCTTGGGAACGTATTTACGGAAAGATTGGATCGCTTTCGCATTCGCTAAGCTGGCAATATGATTTGCCTGATACATCCGCTTGGAATCAGTAACTTTAGGTGGATGGAGGGCACTCAGATAACCATGAGCAATAAATACATTTTGCTCATTTAAAGTTACCCAATATTTCACCCTGTCGCCATATCTTTTAAAAAGGGTGATACAATAATTATTAAAATCTTCAATAATACTGCGAGATTCCCAGCCACCATAAGCTTCCTGCAGTGCTTGAGGCAAGTCCCAATGATATAAGGTGACAATAGGATCCACATTGTTTTTGATCAATTCATTGATTAAATCATCATAGAATTTCAGACCTGCTTCATTCACTTCACCGCGACCTTGGGGGTAAATACGAGACCACGCAATCGAAAAACGATATGCCTTTAGCCCCATTTCAGCCATCAAAGCAATATCTTCTTTATATCGATGATAGTGATCCACCGCTACATCGCCGTTCGTTCCCTTAAACGTTGATCCGGGAGTTCTTACATAAACATCCCAATTCGAAGGCCCCTTGCCATCTTCATCCCAAGCCCCTTCTACTTGATATGCCGCCGAAGCAGCCCCCCATAGAAAGTTTTTTGGGAAATCTACTAACTCTTTATGAATCATATTTTCGTTCTCCTTTTATGTTATAATTGCTCTCTTGCTACTTGATTTTTTTAATACTACTCTTACTACCTTCAGTCCATGCATTGGAAGTAAAGAAAATAGATTTATCACAGTTTGAAAAGACCGTTAACAATTTCATTTGTTAGCGGTCCTTTCCGTCATTCACTTAGAAGTGCAAGTCAAATTGAGTACGAATCAGTTTTCTTTTATATTCACTCGCTGAGTCAGATATGCCTACCTTTTGATCAGAGTAAATATTTGTCCATTGAATGTTTTTCCCAACTACATAATCGACCCCTACCATCCAACCTTTGGAGTCACGTCTCAATGAATCCCACTCATCATCATGTGAAGGATCGCCATTTGCGCCAAATTTAAAATATCTAGCATAAACTCCATAAGAACCAGGTTTATTGAGATCCGTTCCTTTATAATCCAGCCTGTAGTGTTGAGTAGTGTTAAAATCATCGGCATTGGTTTTAGCGTAAGTACCAGTTAATTTTAGGTCTGGGCTTATTTTAGCAGCAACAGTTACTCCACCCCACTTAGACATTTGTTGGCGAACTGATTCATTGGTTATAGTTTCATGTACAAAACCGTTGGAATCTGTTGTAGTGGTAGACACGGTATATTCACGAGTGTGTTTTTCGTTACCGCCAAGCAACAAGTTAACATTTATCTTTTTAGATATATCGCCATTGAAGTTAATACCATAAATATTTGTATTGGTGGCGTCATCAAGGGTTATTGCGCCATTACCTTGTGTAGGTTTTGCCGCAAATACACTGGTTTTAAATTGTCCTGTAGGAACATCAAGCCAAAGACCAGTTGCTTCATGGCCCCACACTGCGTTATCAGCATAACCGATCCATGCTCTACCAGCAGTAACACCTACATCGCCAATTTTACCTTGAGTCCAAATTCTGAACCAAGTACCATCACCATCATTAGTATTATCTTGGTTTGCGCCCAATTTACTCCATCCATTAGAAGTGTAGTCATGTCTTGTTTCACTTGCCCAGAACCCTTGCCAATTATCGTTTATCTTGGCAGATCCATCCAATCTTAAAAAATAATGTTTGTTGCCACCGTTAATATTATGACCATCACTGGTATCGCTATCATATTTGCCGCGAACAAAACCGCTCCATTTTACATTATCAAGCTTGTTTTCCACCGTAGTCATACGTGCACCTAATTTATCAAGTTCACTGGCATATTCATTGGATAATTTCTCAATAAGAGCTTTGTTACTTGCGTCAGCTTGATCAGCCTTCGACATAGCCTTCGCTACTATAATCGCCATTTCATAACGGCTAATGGTTTTATCCCCACGAAACGTACCATCACCATATCCTTCTAGAATACCGTCATGAGCTAATTTAGTAACAGCATCATAGGACCAGTGTTTTGCAGGTACATCAGAGAAAGGATTGACTACTGCTGCAAAGGAAGTACCAGCTATACCAAGTACCATTGCAGCTGCCAGGGAAGCGACTAATTTCTTTTTCATTAAAAATCTCTCCTTAGGTTTTATTTACTTTCTGCCTTGCTTGTACTACTGAGCCTAATTTGAGAGGGATCAATCTAAGTTTCTTCATTTCCTTACAAAGTCCCAAACCAATCAGCTCATATGTACTATTACTCACATTACTGCCGCCAGACACCTGACCGATTACGCCTCCTTTCCCTGAGCAGCAGCATGCAAAAAGCCTTAAATCATATAATATTTCTGAAATTTATAATGTCACTCTTACATTTTGCAAGTATTGTGCCAATATTTTTGCAAAAGTCAGTTATTTCTGGCAATGCTAGGAAAATATCTTCTTTTTTACCAAAAGATACAAGCATCTAGCAATCTTAGTAATAAATAAAAAAAGCTACCAAAACATTTGTTGGTAGCCTTAAACTTGCCATTTTCAAATAACGTGTATCCCTCAAAATTTGATCTGTATTCTTTTCGCATTAAATAACTTAGAAATTCAATGCAGTGTATTAATTGTGGCCACTACAATATTTATCCCAACAGGAAACTAGCTATATTATCTGTACAGGTGTACCTATCGCGACCAATCTTGAAAGCTCAAGTACATCATGATTGTGCATACGAATACAGCCATGAGATACAACCTTGCCAATGGATGATGGATTATTTGTGCCATGAATACCATAATGCGGGATATTCAATCCCATCCACAACACGCCAAATGCCCCGCCAGGATTAGACATCTTACTGGCAATATGATATCTACCAACTGGCGTTGGGGTTCCCGACTTGCCAACACCCACTGGGAAAAATCTTATGGCTGAACCATTACGATAAAGAATAAGTTGTCTAGCTGATAAGTTTATAAGAATGGAATACACCACTTTATCACCTCCACTTTAGCATATGCGAAAAATTTATTAACGCCTAAACTAAAGTAAACAACGATTCAATAAAAGATTTTATTCCATACAGGAAATGGTCTGCACCTACATGGTAAAAACAGACTCTTTTTTTTGATTAGCCCAATGACTTCTAGATGTAGGATTTCATTTTTATAGGAGAGTCATAATAAATCAGTATGGCAGGTAGTTCTTTGAGAAGGACTTTGAAATGTTTTTATAGAATCAGTAAATCATGGAAGTCCTAATGAAAAAAAAAGCATCACTGCATAAGTCCCGTTAGTTTAAGAAAGTCTATATGTACAGATAATCTAGGATTAAGAAGGTATACAGGTAGTATGCCTTTTTTACATAACATATCAATTTAATAGAATGGAGAGAACTATGGAAGAATTACACCGAAAAATAGAAAATGTTTTAGTTGGATATACTGGTCGCTGGGGGATTGTTATCTATAATCATTTCACTGGACAGAAGCTGGAATTAAACTCTCACATGGTGTTTCCCTCGGCCAGTATGATTAAAGTTCCGATTATGTATGAGATTATGCGTCAAGCTGCAGCTGGTCTCATTGACCTTGATGAAGCACTAATTGTCAAAAATGAATTCCGAACTGGCGGCGCTGGTATTCTCAAAGAGCTGCGGCCAGAAATCAGCATGACCATTCGAGAACTTGTTACCTTAATGATTATTCTCAGTGATAACGTCGCTACCAATATGCTAATACAACTTCTTAGCATGGATCAGATAAATAAAACCATGAAGGATCTAGGATTAAAATCAACAATACTCAGGCGCTTAATGATGGATTTCGACGCAGCTCTGGCAGGTAAAGAAAATGATACCTCACCAGCAGATTTAGCCCTGCTCTTTGCAGCTATTTACGATCATGTAAACCTACCGCCCGACTACGGAACGCTGATGCTGGATATTTTAAAGCGACAGCAAATCAAAGATAAATTACCCTTTTACTTGCCGGAAGAAACGATCATAGCTCACAAAACGGGAACACTTCCAGGAGTAGAACATGATGGAGGAATTCTTTTCTTACCTGGCGGTCCCTATATTATTTGCATTCTGACTGCTGATCTGACAACCAATGTACAGGGTCTTCAATTGGTTGCTCTTCTTGGAAAAGTTATCTATGAACATCTCCAGTTTTTAAATGTCAAAAAATACTAAAGTAAATTAATATTACAAGGAGGAACAATCATGTCCTATAAAAAAATTCTTGCAGTCATGCTGATGATAATAACACTTCTTACCTTGGCAGTAGGCTGCCGTAAATCTGATAGTAATGAACAGGTGCTTCGTTATGCTCTGGAAGCGGAACCAGCAACTTTAGATCCAGCAAAATCTACGGCCATTCCAGAATCATTGGTAGAGCTGCAGCTTTTTGAAGGTTTGACACGCCTGGATGCTAAAGATCAACCCTCACCAGGTGCAGCAGAAAAATGGGAAATTTCTCCCGATGGGTTAAAGTATGTATTTTATTTACGAGCAAACGCCAAATGGTCAAATGGTGATCCGGTCACCGCAAATGATTTCGAATTCGCTTGGAAACGAGCCTTAAATCCCGAATTTGCCTCAGAAAATGCTTATATGCTTTTCCCTATTAAAAATGCGCAAGCTTACAATGACAAAAAGTTAGGATCCGATGCAGTAGGGGTAAAAGCTTTGAATGAGCATATATTGGAAATTACCCTTGAAAAACCTACCGCATACTTTTTAAGCTTGGCAGCTTTTCATGCATTCTATCCCGTTAACCAAAAGGTAGTAAACGCTAATTCCGCTAACTGGGCTACCGATGTTGCTACATTGGTTGGTAATGGCCCCTTTAAGATTACCAATTGGATTCACAATGGCCAAATCGAATTTGCCAAAAACGATCAATACTGGGATGCATCGGCTGTAAAACTGGCAAAAATGCAATGGCCAATTAGCGATTCTCAACCTACTCGCCTAGCACTCGTAGAGAATAACCAAGCTGACATGATGGTAGAACCGCCTGTTGTCGATCATGACCGGCTGAACCAAGGGGGACTCTTAAAGATTGCCCCTTACCTTGGTACCTATTATTATGTCTTCAATAGCCAAAAGGCTCCTTTTGATAATCCTAAAGTGCGCAAGGCCTTTAGCCTCGCTATTAACCGCGAAGCTTTGGTGAAAAATGTAATTAAGGGTGGTAAAAAACCTGCTTATGCATGGGTGGCACCTGGACTTGTAAATCCTGCTACTAGCAAGGATTTTCGTGAGGAAGGCGGAAATTATGTGCTAGAAGATACCGCATTAGCTAAAAAGTTGCTGGCCGAAGCCGGTTACCCAGATGGCAACGGCTTGCCACCAATTACAATCCTGTTCAATACTGGCGAGATGCATAAATCAGTTGGCGAGGCTATTCAAGAAATGTGGAAGCAGAACTTGGGAGTATCAGTTACCTTAACCAATCAGGAATCGAAAGTCTTCTTAGACTCACGTTCCCAAGGTGAATTCCAAGTTGCCAGGGCCTCCTGGATTGGAGACTATGCCGATCCCATGACATTTATGGATGTATTTGCAGACCCTACTAACGATGCCAAATATAGTAATCCAGCATATAACCGTTTAATAGAAGACGCTAAATCTACCATGGATCAAAAAGTTAGGATGCAGGCCATGCACGATACCGAGAAAATGCTTTTTGATGATGCGATAATTCTGCCTATTTATTACACGACACAACCCTATGTCGCAAGACCCTATGTGAAGGGCTATTTCTGGTCTGTGCTCGGACTTGCCGATTTCAAGACGGCGTTCATCGAAAAATAATAACATAACCCTTCTCGCTGTTTCAGCCCAAGCAATGAAGACTTAAGCTACTTCGCACCCGACTTATGAAAGCAAAGAGTCCTTAGCGGTTAAGTCATTAGATATGGATATAACGAATATACTGTGCATATCTTATTCTTATAGGAGGTGATGGGGTGTCTTCTTTTTCCCAGATTAAGCCCAAACGACTCTACCCGGGAGATACGATCGGCGTGATCGCTCCCGCCAGCTCTGGTGATTCAGTATTAAATATAACAGGCATAAAATGGCTGGAAGATCAGGGTTTCCGGGTGCAGTTAGGAACGACAGTTGATCAAACTCTGGGATACCTCTCAGGCCCCGATTCCCTGCGTGCTTCCGACATTAACACTATGTTTGCCTCCCCAGCTATTGATGGTATTATTTGCCTTCGCGGCGGATACGGCACTATGCGGCTGCTGGATTTTTTGGACTATAATATCATCCGGTGCCATCCTAAGGTATTTGTCGGCTACAGTGATATTACCGCGCTGCATACAAGTATTGGCCAACATACAGGCCTTGTCACCTTCCATGGTCCCATGGTAGCCTCGGATATGGGAAAAGGGTTGTCGGATTATACTTGGGACTACTTTTCTCGGGCCATCACTGCTACCCAACCTCTTGGTCTCATTGTCAATCCGCCCCTCTCCCCTCCTCCCTTGTTTATCGTACCAGGGTTAGCCCAAGGCTATCTGACAGGTGGAAACTTGAGTCTCATCGTGAGCACCCTTGGGACCCCTTACGAAATTGATACCCGGGGTAAAATTCTTTGCCTTGAAGAAGTTGGCGAGGCTCCCTACCGTATTGACCGTATGCTAACCCAATTACTCCTCGCCGGCAAACTACACGATGCCGCCGGAATTGTATTCGCGGTATGTACCGACTGCGAGGCAGAAGATGATCCGCTTACTTTCACCTTGGAAGAAGTACTGCGGGATCGTTTGGGAGAATTAAATAAACCCGTCCTTTATTATCTGCACTTTGGTCACACTCCTGATAAAGCCACTCTCCCCTTAGGGGTAATGGCAGTACTCGGCCCCCAGGTGAACGGGCTCAAAATTATTGAAACCGCTACTATCGATTAAATATTGCAAGGGGCAGGTGAGTAATATGGATAAAAAATCATTAAAACAGCAAGGAATGGCCTTTGTAGATGAGATGGCTTCAGAACTCGCCCAAATTAGCTTGTTTTTACATAAACACCCTGAACTAGGCGGTCAGGAACACCAGGCATCCCAACTTCTTAAAACTGCGGCTGAACGCCGTGGATTTGTTGTAAAGCCGAATATCAGCGGTTATGAAACCGCATTTATTGCCAAGAAAGGAACTATCGGTCCCAAAGTTGCTTTTTTAGCTGAATATGATGCATTACCAGAATTGGGTCACGCCTGCGGTCACAATCTAATTGCCGCTATGAGCTGGGGCGCAGCAGCGGCCTTTGCGGCTGTGGCTGGTGATATAGCTACTTCTTATTTGATCGGCTGCCCCGCGGAAGAGACGAGCGGAGCTAAAGTAAGAATGGCAGAAGACGGCATATTTGACGGATTAACGGCAGCCCTGATTATTCATCCTGCAGATAGTAACAATGTTGGCGGCACCTCCTACGCGACGCACCCATTGCGGGTAACTTTTCGCGGGCATCCAGCACATGTAGCCAGCAAAACAAATAAGGGTATCAATGCTTTGGATGCCCTTATCATGTTTTATCAAGGGATAAAGCCCTTGCAGCATACCTTTACTCAAAATACGATTCTAGCTGGAATCATTACCAGGGGAGGGATGGCGCCTAATATTGTTCCTGATGATGTTGAAGCAAAATTTACGATACGAGCATTATCATCTCATTACTTAGAAGATGCAGTAATTCCCGCGGTACGCCGACTAGCCGAGGGGGTCGCCCTTGCTACTGGCACCACCGTTGAAATGGAACATTATGAACCATTGTTTAAAGAGTTAGTCAACGACTCACGACTTATGGAATTGTTTAGAAATAATATGACCTTACTTGGTGAAAGAATAACCATACTTGATACGAATGATGCCGATGGTTCTACAGATGTAGGTAATGTTAGCCACGCAGTACCTACCATACATCCCGATATTTTCATTGGCAGCAATCTTGCAGCACACACCCACGAATTTGCCACAGCAACGGGCTCTGATTACGCCCAAAAGCGAGTATTGGTGGGAGCGAAAGCCATGGTAATGACTGCCATTGATCTGCTAGACTAGTAAGTATTTTGTATATTTCATAAGACTATCCCGAATTCTGTGTAAACCTCCAAGTTGTTGTAAAATAGAGTATCAAAAATAGCGAAATTCTCTTTTATACTACTCGTCAATGCAATTTTACCAATACCAGCTTCTACTAACTCTTCTTTATTACATGGAGCCTGCCACCTCTTATCTTAGAGAAATAATAATAAAACACTAATCTTAGTGTGATGATTACTCAATTATCACACTAGTTATCTATGTTGTCATAGCCTCGGCTCCCATGCTGCGAAAAGCCCTGCATAAGTTTAATATCTGAACTTACGCTAAAGGTTGCTTCCGTTTTACTGCGAAGTGCCTCAATACTAACCCCTTCTGCAATTTCTTCTAGGATAAAACCATCCCTTCCTATAGTGAATACACCAAGTTCAGTAACAATCATTGTCACTACTGCCTTGCCAGTTAAAGGTAGTGTACATTTATTAAGCATTTTTGCCGATCCGTCTTTCGCACAATGCTCCATGGCAACTATAACTTTTTTTGCACCAATAACTAGATCCATGGCGCCCCCCATGCCTGGAACCATTTTCCCAGGAACCATCCAATTTGCCAGATTACCTACTCCGTCTACCTGTAAACCGCCCAATACAGTTACATCCACATGCCCCCCACGGATTAAAGCAAATGACATCGCACTATCAAACATCGCCGCTCCAGGGATAAATCCTACTGGCTGCCCTCCGGCATTCACAAGATTGGGGTTTATCGAACCCTCTATGGGGCCAAGACCGACAAAACCATTTTCGGAATGGAGGATCACACTAATCTCTTGCAGCAAATAATTAGCAACCAAGGTCGGCAGTCCAATTCCGAGATTAACCACATCGCCGTTCTTTAATTCAAATGCCACTCGTCGAGCAATGATTGTTTTAACATCCAATGATTTCATTTCTAACACCCTCCCGTACAGATGATTTTATCCACTAAAATCCCTGGAGTCACTACTTCATCAGGATCAATCATACCAACTTCTACTATTTCGTCAACTTCAGCAATTACTAAATTAGCAGCCATCGCGATGATTGGATTGAAGTTTCGAGCAGTTTTATCATAGATTAGGTTGCCTAACTTATCCGCCTTTTTTGCTTTAACAATTGCAACATTTGCCCTCAATGGCGTTTCTAGAAGATACTCTTTACCATCAACAATCAGCTTTTGTTTACCCGTCTCCACAATTGTCCCGATTCCAGTTGCTGTAAGAAATCCACCTAAACCAGCTCCGCCGCAGCGAATTCGCTCTGCAAGAGTTCCTTGAGGAACTAATTCCACCTCAATTTCATTAGCCATCATTTGTTTCCCTGTACATGGGTTGGTACCAATATGGGAAACAATAGCTTTTTTTACCTGGCGGCTAACAATCAACCGACCAACTCCTTTGTCCATAAACGCTGTATCATTCGCAATTAGTGTTATGCCGCCCACACCACTGTCAATAATGACCTGAATGATTTTCTCTGGAGTGCCGACCCCTAAAAAACCACCAAACATAACTACCATGCCATCATGCAGAAATTCTGCCACTTGTTCAATGCAGATTGATTTTGGCATCTGATTAAACCTCCTTTTTAAACAATACTTTCCTACTCTATTGAAAGTAAAGGCTACCTTTCCGTCGGCAGCCTTTACTTTTTTATAAGGGTCTACTTTTACTGAAACAACATGATACCCGTTATGGCAACCACATTGCCAATAATGAATAACAGAACGGAAAAACCGATTAGATCACGAAGACTGATATGGGCAATATCTAATAGTGGCAACGCCCAAAAAGGACAAACAACATTCCAGATACTTTCTCCCCAGGCTACCCCCATCGCAGCTTTCCATGGTTCTACACCAAGCTCCGCCGCTGCTGGCAACATGAATGGCGCTTGTACCACCCAATGCCCCCCAGCGGAAGGAACAAAAATGCTGATGATTAGCGATGAGAAATAACAGGCTAACTCAAAAGTATCATATGTGGACATGTGTAGAATAGCATCCGA
>Ga0316613_10001615_pt1 | contig 15279 bp, 12 predicted proteins | sample OWC_soil_day10_C_2_FD_207647 | JGI IMG/M metagenome (GOLD analysis project Ga0316613, IMG submission 207647) | Wetland soil microbial communities from Old Woman Creek delta, Ohio, United States - OWC_soil_day10_CT_b | ecosystem: Environmental > Terrestrial > Soil > Wetlands | place: USA: Ohio...
CCCTTGCCTCGGAGACCTTCTTCACAGGGTCTCACGGCTTTGTCCACTATGTGGCTTCAAAGGGAGGAGTAGTCGGTCTGACCAGGTCCCTGGCCATAGAGTTGGGCCCTCACAATATCAATATCAATGCCATCGCTCCGGGATTTACCGATACCGAAGCCAGCAGATCCATAGCAGACGTTACAAAATATGACGTCAGCCGGACCCCTTTGAACCGGTTGCAGCAGCCCAAGGACCTCCTTGGAGCCTGCATCTTCCTTGCTTCGGACGATAGTGACTTCATCACAGGGCAAGTCCTCTTAGTGGACGGCGGTCGGGTAATGCATTGAAACAGTGACAAGTAACAAGTGACGAGTGACAAGTGACAAGTGCAAGTATTCCTATCTCGTTACTTGTCACTCGTTACTCGTAACTTCTTAGTAAGGAGGTTGCACATGGGCGACAAGAGTTATGATGCAATCGTTGCCGGTGGAGGACACCATGGACTCATCATGGCTTGCTATCTGCAGCGGGCCGGGATGAAGACAGGCGTCTTTGAACTTCAGTCTAAATTGGGAGGAGCAGTCACCAGTGAAGGGGGCCCGGTGCCGGGATTTCGTTTAAACCCGGGGGCGAACTGGACCCGCTTTTACGGACACCCGGCCTACGCTGATTTCAATTTGAGAGAAAAGGGTTTGGAATACATCTTTCCTGACGAAAGTGAGGCCATGATCTTTGACAATGATACCTGCTTGGTCGGGTACTCCGCTCTCAAAGTGGTTGACCCTTTAACAGGTAGGACCGAAGTTTCTCACGAGAATTTGCAGAAGACGCTCAATGAGATCAGGCGATTTTCAAAGAGGGACGCCGATACCGCGGAGGAGCTGTTCCGAAGGTATTTGAAGAAATGGAAGACCGCATTCGGGAAGTATCGCCTCAGCCCTCCTGTTCCCTGGGGAACGAAAAACGAACTGGAGAAGCTGTGCGACGACCCGAGAGACGGCTTTGACCCCATCTACCAGTTTATGACCAGCCAGCAGTTGGCCTATGAGCTTTTTGAAAGCGAAGAGCTGAGGACCTTGTCCATCCGCGCCCCTATGACCTCTTTTGGCGGTGCGCCGGATGACGTCATCGGGCTGCACGGTTTGGTTCATTCCCTGGGCCTTGTTCTTTCCTGGGAGCCGGCGGCGATCGCTAAAGGGGGCAGTCAGAGCGTGACGAACGCCCTCCAGAAGGCATTCACAGAGATGGGGGGAGAGTTTTTTGTGCGCAGCGAGGTGGTCAAGCTCCTGATGGAGAACGGGAAGGCCAAGGGGATTCGCCTCAGGGATGGGACGGAGGCGGAGGCAAAGCGGCTCGTGGTGAGCGGCCTGAGCGCCCTTCAAACGATCCAACTGATCGGCGAAGACCATCTCGACAGCAAGATCGTGAGGCGGGTCAAGAACATCCGATACAACAGACACAATGTCATATGGGCTGTTCTTGCCATGCATGAGCTGCCCCAGTACAAGGCCGCCTCCTATAACCCGGATTGCGGGCCTCAGCCCAGACTTTACATGGGGCCGAGAAATGCAGATTACATGGCGAACCAATACCTTTCTGAGATACTGGTCAACGGAATCAGCAGCAAGCTTTTCATGTTCGTTGGGGCCGACACCATCTGGGATAAGTCAAGGGCGCCGGAAGGGAAGCATATGATCGGGGTAGAAGAGTTTGCCGCACCCACCCGGTTCTTCTCGCCTGCCAGATGGCAAGAGCTGAGGAAGGAATTTGAAGACGCGATCATCAGACAGTGGCAAATCTATGCGCCGAACATGACCAGGGAAAACATCATCGGCTGCCGTGTCTTTACTCCCTATGACATTGAATTGCGCCGGCCGAACATGCATCAGGGGTCCATCGCTGTGGGGGACATGATCGTCTCCCAGATGGACCGGTTCCGGCCAACCCCGGAGCTTTCTAACTACAGAACCCCGGTCAAGAACTTCTATCTTTGCTCCGCTGCGACGCACAACGGCGTAGGCACGGGCAGAGGATGCTCATACAACTGTTACCAGGTGATCCGCGAGGACTTCGGCCTGAAGCAGTAATCGGCTGGAGAACAAAATGAAAGCTCTGGAAGCCATAGACGTTCACCTAAAAAACCGAGCCCGGGAACTGGAAAGATTCAAAGAGGAAGGCCGCAAAATCATCGGCTATTACCCGGGCGGGTATGTGCCTGAAGAAATCATCCTGGCCAGCGGCGCGATTCCTGTGGGCCTTCATCGTGGGGGGGAGCACGAACCGGTTTTGATCGCCGGGGCCTACCTCCCCCGCTGGTACGACACGTTCATCCGCTCCCAAATCGGTTTCAAGGTCCTCGGGGGCGAACCCGTCTATGACCTCATGGACCTGTTCGTCATTCCCATCACCGACAACAACGTGAGAATACTGGGCGACGCTTGGGAATTCTATCATCTTGGAAAGATCTTTCGATTCGGCGTCCCTCACCGCAAAACAGAACGGGCACTGACGTATTATCTTCACGGCATCAAAGCATTCAAAAAAGAAATGGAGAGAGAAACCGAGGCAAGTATTGCGGATGTCGCTCTGGGGGAAGCGATCGTTCTGTGCAACAGGGAAAGGGAGCTTTTCCGAAGAATAAGCTTCATGCGAAGGACCGACTCCTCCCCTCTCAAGGGCTCGGATTTTGTCAGGCTCCTGCATGCTTCCTTGTGGCTTGACAAGAATCTCATGGTGGAGACCCTTGAATCCTTGATTGGGGAATTGGAGCAACAGCCCCCGCCACCCGGAATAGGGCCAAGGATTCTGCTTACAGGCTCCACACTGGCTTACGGAGACAGCAAGATCATCAGCCTCATAGAAGAGGCTGGAGGCGCTGTCGTGATGGAGCACTTTGCCGAGGGTCTCAGGAACTACTGGGACGATGTGGCAATCATTGGAAACCCCATGGAGGCCCTGGCTGACGCTTACTTCCACCGCCGAATAGCCCCGGCTTGGTTCAGACCCTCCAAAGAAAACCGCGATTTCCTGATCCGGCTGGCTAAGGAGTTCCTTGCGGACGGGGTTGTCTGGTATAACCTCATGTACCGGGACTGTTACACGGTTCAATCGACCTTGGTCCCAAAATTAATGAAGGATGCGACAGGCCTTTCGACACTGGTCATCGAGTCCGACTATGACGAGGAGGAAGCGGGCCCGCTTAGAACCCGTGTGGAGACGTTCATCGAAATGATCAAAAGGAAATAGGAATGTACTATTCCGCTCTTTTAAAACTGTGCGGCTGGGAAGATGAGCAGATCAGCCGGGAGAAGCCAAGACTCGATGAGGCCTTTGGCATTCTGGGCCTGGGGCCTGAGGACATGCAGCGCGCGGAAGCACGGGTGATTGAAGGGTATGATATGGATTTGATGGGAGTGAGGAAAGCCCTGGGTGTGTGGATCGGCGGAATGGTCGATGTGGTGCTCAGCAAACGAGAGGGCAAGAGAGTGGTCTACTATTCCTTCCCTCCTCTCGGTGGACTGAGCGGTGTGATCTCTGTGATCGGAAAAGGTGAAATCCTTTGTGTATGCCCTGAGTTTATTCTGGATATCGCCTTGGGAGCCGTTTTTGACCGGATTGACCCGATCCTTGAGGCTGGGGAAGAGAAGGCCCTCCCCCCGGGCCGAGCCTTGTGTGGTCTTAACAAAATCCGCATAGGAGCTGTGACCGAGGGGATTATCCCGGTCCCTGACCTCCTCCTGGCCTCGAGTTTCTACTGTGACCAAGGGGGACAAACCGATGAATGGTTGCGAGAGGTCTACGGGATCCCCTGGGTGGTCATGGACAATGTGATGGACTCCCCTTGGGGTGAATTTCCGAATCTCACCCCTGAGCGGGTCTCCTACCTCGCCGCGGAGATGGAGAGCGGCTGGCTCGAGGCAGCGGAAATACTGGGCTACCAGCCGAACAAGGAGCACTGGGCGGCCTATTACGATTTGTACAGCAAGTTCAATCAAGGGATTGCAGAGTCCAACCGCTCCATGAAAGCGGATCCGCCGCCCGTATCGCAATCAAACCTGCAGATCGTACGGTTCCTTCGCAACGGCATCAGTTATAACCGGTTCCCAGAGGCGCTCAAGGCGATTGAGACGCTCGTCCCGGAACTCGAGGCAAGGGTCAACAAGGGGATCGGTCCTTTGCCCAAAGGAAGCCCGAGGGTCTGCAGTTTCCTCATACCCCAACGAGACCAATCCATAGCCCATTTATTCGAAAGGGCCGGTATCGCCATACCGGTGACCTTTTTGAGTTATGACGCCTACACGGCGACACTGGATTCAACTTACACCTCCCTCGCGGAGAGAAATGCCCAAGTGGAGTTGAAGAGGGGTTTGTACCATGGCACTTCGGCGGTTCTTCATTGGACAAAGAAAGCGGTGGAAGATTTTGGGCTGGACGGCATCCTGTGGACTCAGCCGATTCACTGCAGACCCATGTCCGGTACTGGCTATTTCTTTAAGAAAGCGATAGAAGAGGAATTGAAAATCCCGGTGCTCAGCTTGGAGGTCGACTGGTATGACAACCGGGTTTTCAGCGGGGAATCCATGAGAACAAAAATCGAAACCTTCGGCCACCTACTGGCCGCCAGAAAGGCGAAACGAAAGCTCCCTTAAAGAGAGAAGCCAACTGCGGTCGAGGTGAAGCCGGCAGATTGAGGGACAAAGGTACAAATGGAAACAGGCACAAAGGCACAGAGGGCCAAAGGGACAGAGCGGAAGGGTTTTTCTGCTTTGTGCCTATGTGCCTTTGCACCTTTGTGCCTGCATCTTGGTGAAAACGCCAAACTGCAGGTTTCGGTCGAAGGCGAGGGTTTTATATCTCACTGGTACGGATACCATTAGATGCTTTTTTGCGGTTTGGACATCGGCGCGGCAACCACGAAGGCGGTGATTCTCGACGACGGCAAGATGGTTTCCTACTCTGTGTTGCCGACGGGCCAGAGCGTCAACCTGGCAACGGATAAAGTGCTGGCTGAAGTGACCAAAAAGCTCGGGCTGGGAATTCGGGATTTCTCGCGTGTGGTCACCACGGGCTATGGCCGCCACGCGGTTCCCTCCGCCGATCGAGCGCTCTCCGAGATTATCTGTCACGCAAAGGGAGCGAATTTCCTGCTGCCTTCCGCCCGCACGGTAATCGATATCGGGGGCCAAGACAGCAAAGTGATCGCCCTGGATGAGGACGGCAGTGTCACCAACTTCGTGATGAACGACAAATGTGCTGCAGGCACAGGCAGGTTTATCGAGGTGATGGCCAACGTTCTCGAAGTTCCTTTGAAGCACATGGGAAAATTTTCCCTGACCAGCAACAAGCCCTGCATGATCAGCAGCACGTGCACTGTGTTTGCTGAATCAGAAGTGGTTTCACTCCGTGCCAGGGGCGAAGCCAGGGAGAATTTGATCGCCGGCATCCATAAAGGGGTTGCTTCTCGAACCATTACCATGGGGCGAAGCGTTGGGTTCAACAATGATGTGGTCTTTACCGGTGGCGTCGCCAAGAACGTGGGGGTCAAGCAGTATTTGGAAATCGCTGTCGGAACCCCAATCATCGTTCCTGAAGAGCCGCAAATCATTGGAGCTTTAGGGGCTGCCCTTTTCGCGAGGGAGGACAAGGCGCAGCGTCCTATCTGAAAGGAGGGCTTATGATTTACTGGTTTGAGGAGTTGGGGAAAGAGCACAACGACATGGTCGGGAAGAAGTGCGCGAATTTAGGCCAGATGACGCGAATGGGGTTGGCTGTTCCCCCGGGCTTTGCGATTTCCATTGCCCTGTATGAGAAGTTCATTCACGAGACGGGCACGGATGAGAAAATGGCTTCCTATGTCAGGGGGCTGGGCGAACTCAAGGGGGTAGGGATTTCGGTGTTCCGGGAGATTAGCGAAACCCTGCGCTCCATGATCGAAGCCAAGGAAATGCCCTCTTCGATTAGAGAAGCGATTGCTTCTTATTACGCGAACCTGTGCAAGAAAACAGGTATAGAAAACGTTCCTGTTTCAGTGCGATCTGCCGGGACAGAGAGCCGGCCGGGGATGTTTGAGACTTACCTCAACGTGCGCGGGATTGAGGAAGTGATCCAGAAGGTAAAAATAGTTTGGGCCAGCGCTTACACGGCCAGAGCGGTGGCCTTCCGCGTCAACAAGGGGTTCCCGGTATTGGGGGATGAACTGGGCGTTGCGGTTCCCAAGATGGTCAACGCGAGGGCCTCGGGGATCACCTTCACGGTGGATCCGGTTACGGCGGATGACTCCAAGATTCTCCTGGAGGCGAACTGGGGTCTGGGCGAGGGGGTGGTGAGCGGGGCGGAGAGTGTGGACGGGTTCGTGGTGGACAAGGAAAGCCTGGAAATTGTTGCCCGGCACGTAGGGAATAAAGTGAGGTGCGTGGTGTATACGAAAGACGGGGCGGACTGGGCGGATGTGCCGGCCTCCATGCAAAGCATGCCCTGCATTAGTGATGAAGAGATCGTTGAAATCGCCAGAGTGGCTAAAGATGCAGAGAAGAGCCTGGGGGGTCCGCAGGATATGGAGTGGGCTGTGGATCAGGATCTTTCATTTCCTGAGAGTCTTTTCTGGCTTCAAACCCGTCCGGCGAAGGTGGCGGCGAAGAAGAAGGTATCCGCATCGAGTCATATTGCTGAGTTGATCGCCAAGAAGTTTGGGGGTGTGTAGGATTGCACGTCTGATGGTGTGAGGAGTGAGTTTTGGTTTGAAGAGGAGCCACAAAACGCAAACCTTTTAGAGATCAAGAAGGAGGGGGGAAAGATGGCACAGGAAAAGCAGGAAATGGTGAAAATGTGGGATGGAGTACCTGGCTTTGACTTTAACCCGGAGATCGACCTGCCTGAATTGAATTCGTATTTTTTTGACGGGACGCACAGTGTGCCCCTGCTGACGCCCATGTACGCCTGGTTCTGGTGCAGGCACTGCGGCCATGGAGCTCAGTACTCTGCTGAAATTCTTAGCCTGCCCCGAAACAAAGGGTTTACCTTTAGAGATCATGAGGGCGGGACATACATCGCCATGCGTATTGTCCGCGATGAGGCGGAGGTGGCGAAGCGTACGGCCAAGTTTAAGGAGGCTTTAATCCCCTGGATCGAGGACTTCGACGGCATATGGGCAAAACAGCGCAAGGAACTGTTGGCCATGTATGACAAACTGAAGACCGTTGATCTGGACAAGGCCAGCAATATCGATCTGCTCCATCACCTCTGGGATATGATCAGCACCAGTCGTCGGATGTGGGAAATTCACTTTCAAGGAATGAATGTTTCCTATGTTGCGTTCCTGCTGCTCGAGGACCTGGTGAAGCCCTATGGTCTGACGAGCGAGAGCCCCGAATACCAGAACATGTTTCGGGGATTTGACAATCAGGTGTTCCAGGTGGACAAGAAACTGTGGGGGCTGGCCAAGGATGCGGTGTCCATGGGGTTGGGAGACCTTATCCTGAACACCCCGGTTGAACAGGTGATGGGGAAGATTGAACAGAGCAAGTCCGGCAAGGAGTGGCTCAAGAAGTTGAACAGTTTCTTGGCGGTAGACGGGTGGAGAATGGTTCGCATGATGGATTTTAACGAACCCTACTGGCTTGAAGATCCCTCCGTAGTGATCTCTCCGATCAAGGCCTTTATCAAGAAGGGCGGTGACTACGACCTGGATTCGATGACGAAAACACTTGCCCAGGGCAGGGAAAAAGCCATAGCCAATCTGCTGGCAAAAGTGCCCAAGGACGAGAAGCCCTGGTTCGAGGCTCTCATCATGCTGGGCGGCAAGACTGGCTCCTTTAGCGAGGAGCATGACCTTTTCTGCGAGTTGCACTGCCATGCGGTCCAGCGCCGTGGGCTTCTGGGCATCGGAAGGCGTTTGGCTGCGGCAGGGACGATTGACAAACCGGATGATATCTTTTTCCTTAATCCGGATGAAGTGGAGAGGGTGTTGGGAGCTCCCGAGTTCCACAAATTGCAGTACATTACCAAGAGGCGGCGTGCCCGATGGGAAGAGATAAGATTCTCCCAGGTTCCTCCTGTATTCACGACCAGAAAGGACATAAATGAAGCCGTAGGCATGGATCTCTTGCCGTCAGACGATGCGATCATCATCAAAATCGTTGTGGGAGAACTGCCCAGGGTGAGACCGGAGTTGAAGGCGGACATTTACGGTGTGTGCGGAGCGCCCGGTGTGGCCGAAGGGCCCGCGAAAGTGATCATGAGCTACGGCGAACTGGATAAGGTCCAGAAGGGGGACATTCTGGTTTGTCCTGGGACCAATCCTGCGTGGACGCCGGTATTTGGTTTGGTCAAGGCTGTGGTGTCGGACAGGGGAGGAACGCTCAGTCACACGGCTATTGTGGGGCGTGAGTATGGGCTGCCCACCCTGGTCAACACCTTTACGGGTACGGCTACGATCAAGACAGGGCAGAGGATCAGAGTGGATGCCACGGAAGGCGCCCTCTACATTCTGGATAAGAAATAATGGAGTACACTGAGGCTGACCGTCCTTTGCGTGCTTCAATTGAAGGGGGAGGGGAAGGATATCCCCTCCCCTTTTCGCCCGGATTGTGATCTCCTGGTATGTTTGAGGAAAATCAAACGGAGGCTTTTGAAAGTTGAGACCATATACAGACTGTGGCCTGTGCACTCTAAAATGGATTTACGAAAGAGTCGCCAATCCCTTGAGTGAGGCGGATCGGTTTACTGTCCTGAGAAGAGTGATGTCCGTCTTGTCCGAAGACCTGGGACCCTCTGTCAATCTGGGGGCACTGTGCAACAAAGCCCTGGACGCCGTGGAAGAATTTTTCCCAGCCTCCTCCGCTGCTTATCAGGAGTTCAAAGGCAAATGTAACGAGGCGGCGTCAAGACTGCTGGACGATGCAAGGGATTTCATTGAGAAAGGGGAAACACGCCGCGAGCGTTTCGCCAGGGCCTGCGCGATTGCAGCAATGGGTAATGTGGCGCCCATTGGTGCGCCTTCAGCCCCGTTTGAGTTCTCGCACATCGAGGAGATCATCACCGGCAAAGCCCCTGTTCCCATTATGGTGGGAGATGCTTCCCAAGCCGCCTCGCGGGCTCACCACGTGTTGTACGTAGCGGACAATGCGGGAGAAATCGGGTTTGATTCTCTTCTGATCTCGCTTCTCAAGGAATCCGGGTTGAAGGTTACGCTGCTCGTGAAGGAGGAACCCTTTTTTGATGATGCGACGATCAGAGATGCCTCCTTTTTCGGCCTGGATCGAATGGTAGACGCCATCCTATCCGTCCAGAAAGTCTTTGTCCCAGAGAACGCCCCTCCGGAGTTGGCCAGCATTTTCGCAAAAAGCGACCTCGTGATTTCGAAAGGCACCGGCAATTGCGAAGCGTTGAAATCAGAAACCGCAGGGAAGACGACGATCTTTCTGCTCAAATCGAAATGCCCACCTATGGCCGAACAAATGGCGGTCGACGTTGGAAAGTTCATCGTGAAGGTTGAGAGGAGCTTCCCGGACTCACGGTAAAGGCCGGTCAAGCGTGGGAACTTTTGGTTGACAATTAGGAAACTCCATAGTATTGCTTTTTTCTGAAGATGAAGCATCCCGATTTCCCGACCATTAAAACAACACTCCGGTCGGAATATGAAACAGCTCACGCATAACGATTCATCATAAACACGTCTCACCGGCGAAGTATTCCATAAGCTTAACGGCTTTTGTTTCCTAAAAGGATATGACCCTCGGGGCGGTCCCGTAGGGCTGGCTTTGAAGCCTGAAGTCACTGGATGATGAAACGATCTTGGTGCAGTCCTTCCATAGCAGTCAAGCCAAAGGCTTGCCCGATGGAGGATAGAGGTCATGATTAAAGATTACAACCTGCACTTCCCACCGGTCTTGATTAATGAACAGGAGCGGAGCCTCCATCAAGCGGTCCATGACTTTGTCCACAAGGAGATCATGCCGATTCGTCAACCCCTTGAAGACGACGTCTCCCTCCAGAAGAAAGTCCGAGAACTCTTGGTGGACATAGGGCTGCAAAAGCTTTCCATGCCCAAAGAATACGGCGGAGAAGGAGTTCGAGGAACTCTACTCAATGCCTTGATCTGTGAGGAATTGAGCCGCGGGGACGCGGGCATAGCCGTATCCCACATGTGCACCGGTTGGGCTTGGAAACCGGCAATGAGCGGAGGCATGAAATCGGTTTTAGACCGTTTCATGCCCGGCTTCTGCGGAGACCAGGTGCAGATTGGCTGCTTTGCCATGACAGAACCCGGCGGCCCGCACGGGGGAGGCGGCTGCGACATTGAAAATATTGCCTACCGAGGGACGAAGCTGAGGACCATAGCGAAATTTGAGGGTGGAGAGTGCATCATCAACGGCAGTAAGCTCTGGGCCACCAACAGCGGGATTGCGGACCTCTACTGCATCGTGGCTACGACCGATCCCAATCTGGCGGAGGACGGGATCGTCATTGCCTATATCCCGAGGGGATGGCCGGGGCTCACGGTTGGCCCGGATGAAAACAAATGCGGGCTCAAAACAGACCACAATTGTCCCCTCTACTTCGACGACGTAAGAATTCCCAAAGAATGGACCATCGGTCCGGGAGGCAAAGCGACTGAACTCTTCTGGGCACAACTCCCTGGAGTCTCAAGCGGGGCCATGGCCACGGGAATCATGCAGGGGGTGCTGGAGACGGCGCTCGAGTACACGGGGCAGAGAATCGTCGCCGACAAACCGATCAGGCAGCACGGCGGGCCGGCGGAAACACTCGCAGAGATTGCCATGGATACGGAGATGGCGAGAACCTGGTACCTGACGGCCGCCTTCATGTGTGATCACCCGGAGATCTACGGCCCCAGAAAAGGCTTATTGGCGGCCAGGATGAATATGGCGCGAATCACGAGTGAGAAAGCGGTGAGGTGCGCAGAGAAGGCGATTCAATTGATGGGAAGTTACGGTTACGTTCGAGAATATCATGTTGAAAAGTACTGGCGTGATTCGCTCATGATCACTTTATGGAAAGGAGGGACCCGCCTGAGCAGACACAACGTGTGCAGGGCCTATTACGATTTGGAGTTCTAGCCATCGAGTAGGCTTGTTTCGGAAAGGCTGGTGCAACACTGTGCGTTTCATGGTTCGAGCGTCTATTTGATGTCTTTTTGCAGCATAACCTTCAGCCGAGTAAAACAGCGGGGATTACAAGGTTCCTTTCAACAAATTGCTTAACGAGCATTGGGCCTCTCCAAAGTTGGACGGCCCGGCCAAGAAAGGAGGAGATGCAATGGACGGAATGACACCTACGGCAAGTTGGACCATCACGCAACCCTGGAGGGGGTTATTCGGATTCGTCATCACACTGGTTGTATCGATGATCGTCACTTCTATTTTTGACCTTCAAACCTACTTAGGCACCTTTACAACCTTCCTCATGTCGAACGTACCTATTTTAGCTGTGATCGGCGCCGGGTGGGCGGCACAGTATCCTTCAACCGAAGGGTTCCCGCAGCCATGGAAAGGGTTCCTTCTAACCGCTTTCGTGCTGTTCATCGGAGGCTTGGTCTGCTATGGGTTGGTTAACTTTCTGGCCGGCGGCGCAGGAACGCCCTTTATTCATGTGCAAGCGATCTGCACCGTGATTACCACCTTCTTCCTCGTCATCGCCTTTGGCATGTGGCCATTTCAGAAAATGTCTCTTCCCGGAAAAGGATTCATGACGTTAATTCTTGCCTACATCATCGCATGGCTCATTTCGAAGCTCTTCAATTTCAGCATGCTGTCCTTTGCGGCTCCCACGGGTCCCGTTCCATTTTATGCCAAGGGAGGACCGCTGGCTGCCTTTGCAGCACTGGCACCGACGGGTCCCTTCCGTTGGGAGTGTGCGCTCGCGTTCTATTTTTGTGCCGTCATTTGTCTCTTTTCTTTTGTAACGCTCGGGTTCTGGCCCTTCAGCAAGTCACCGAACTTGATGAAGCAGCCCACGATGGGGTTTGTCGTGACCATCTCCTGCCTTGTCCTGGGCTGTATTATTTACCTCATTGGCGTTTCAGCCCTTGGGATAGAACCGCTACGATTCCTTCTCTACGCGATTTCTTATGCCTTTGGACTGCTTATGTTCTTATTCATGTTCCAGACGTGGCCTGGACGCACCCTCAAGAGCCCGGTTGCAGGCGGGTTCCTGAACATTGTGCTGTCCATTATAGTGGGCATTCTCGCTTATCATGTGCTCGGGCCTTGGTGTTATTCCCATTTTGGGGCTGAAGGCATGAAATATCCACTCGATATCTTTGCAATTGCAAATCTCATGCTGGGTTGCGCATTCCCCGCTTGGGCTATGTATTCCCCGCTTTGGGATTTCTGGCCTCTGCCTCCAACGCCGCCTCCGCCTGCGCCTCCTAGCCAGGCATAAGATCATCGTGAGTCCCCTCCGGCTTTATCGGAGGGGACTCCTCGAGCGTTTAAATGAATCTCAATCGAACCAGTCAAGAAACGAGGAGAAGAACATGGTCAAAGTGGTATTCCGGTACAATGTCGCGAAAGAAAAGCAGGCTGAATATCTTCAGCTCACACGGGATAAGATCAAGCCTTTTTGGGAAGCCAACGGCTGTCAATCCTACACGGTCTGGCAAGTGGCAGAGAGTGAAACCGGCTTTGTCAAAGAGATGCTTTTTGAGAGCGTGCCCGCTATGAAGGAGACGATGGCGCTCAAGCAAGCCGATGCCATCAAGGAACTCTATTTCAAATTTGCCACAGACGTTTCCAGGAAAATAATCGCGAAGAAAGTCTGAGTCAGAGCGAGGAGGAAGATATGGGAAGACTCGAAAATAAGGTTGCTATTGTTACAGGAGGCGGTCGGGGGTTGGGGAAAATCTTCTGCCTTGCCATGGCTAAGGAAGGGGCAAAAATCGTCTCCGCTGACATTGTTGAAAAGGATTCCGTGCAGACCGCGCAAGAGATCAAGAAAATGGGTGGATCAGCAATTTCCCTAAAAGTGGACGTGACCTCTGAAAAAGATACCAGGGCGATGGTTGAGGGGACGATCAAAGCTTTCGGCCGGGTCGACATTCTGGTCAACAATGCGGCCTTATATTACGGAATCGGGCGCAGGCCCTTTTATGAGGTCTCTTCAGAAGAGTGGGACAAATTGATGGCCGTGAACTTGAAGGGACCTTTTCTTTGCACGAAAGCCGTTTTCCCACAGATGAAAGCCCAGAAGAAAGGGAAGATCATCAACCTTTCTTCCGAAACCGCTTTCACCGGATCTAGAGGTTTCATCCATTATGTGACCTCCAAAGGAGGGATCATCAGTTTCACCAGAGTCCTGGCCGCCGAACTGGGCCCTCATGGGATTTGTGTAAATACCATTGCTCCGGGTTTCACGGACACTGAGGCAAGCAGAACCGTCACAGACGATATCTCGAAATACAATGTGAGCCTCACTCCCCTAGGCCGGCTCCAGCAGCCTCAGGATCTGATCGGCGCCCTGCTTTTCCTTGCCAGCGATGAGAGTGATTTTTTCACGGGGCAGGCCCTTGTGGTCGACGGGGGCCGCTATATGCATTAGCAACACAGGTCAGGCCACAGGGTTCACAGCTCACGCTCCGGGATTTTCCTAATCTGAAATCCCTCAGATGCCGCACTCAAGAAATTTGTGCACGCCGGGCTCACCCCAAGACCGAGGCAACTCGAAAGCCGAGATCACCTTGGACGAGGATGATTCACATGGCTCGCTTTAGACAGGACGGGTTGACGGAGAAGGAGAGGCTCGATGCCCTGCTGAATCGTCAACCGGTGGACAGGGTTCCCTTTTACATGTGGGAATTGTCTTTTGCGGCCGTCACGGTCGGCTACCCGAAAGTGACGACCTTTGCGGATCCAGCCAGGAGCTTTGAAGCCTTCCGCCGAACCCATGAGATGTTCGACGGCTGGCACTATATCTACTACACCCCGGGCGCCATCGGGGTCAGGGAATTTGGAGGTGAGGCAAAACTGCCGACAGGCGAATACGCTCAGGCGGCATCACCCCTAAGGCCTGTTGTCCGTTCAGAAGAAGACGTTTGGAGCCTTAAGCTGCCCGACGTAAGGACAGCCGGCGCGATTCCCCTGGCAATGGAATTCGCCAAGCTGCAGGAAAGGCATGGTTTTCCCATTACCTTCTCTTCAGGGAGTATTCTAAAAGTGGTTCAGGCCCTGACCGGGGCTGAAACCATGTGCCGATGGATGATGAAAAAACCCAAGGTGCTTCACAGACTTTGCCGGTTGGTTGCCGACTTCCACATAGCTATCGCACAGCATTGGGTCGATTCCTTTGACCAGCCGGAACGGATCATTCCTCTCACAGCCGCCCCTACCGAATCCAATCAGATGATCTCCCCAAAGCATTTTAGAGAGTTCAGCTTGCCTTATCAGAAAGAGGTCTATGAGAAAATGCTTGCCATGGGCGTGAAACACATCAACACCCATATCTGCGGTGAGCAAAATCTGAATTTGCCCTATTGGGCTGAGATCCCCTTGGGAGACCCCGGGATCATCAGCGTCGGGCATGAGGTAGACCTGGAGACGGCGTCCAAGTACTTCCCTGATCATATTCTCGTGGGCAATGTGGAGCCTGCCTTGATTCAAACAGGTGAACCGGAAGAGGTTTATGAGCTCAGCAGGATTTGCATCGAGAAAGGGAAGAATCATCCAGGGGGCTTTGCCCTCGCTCCCGGCTGTGAGCTTCCGCCCATGGCCCCACCCTACAACGTGTGGATGATGAGAAAGGCGATCAACGATTTCGGCTGGTATGGATGATGTGAAGAGGAAACAAAAGATGCTTTTAGATCATAGGAAAAAGGAGATCCTGGATGCCATCCGCAATGCCGTGGTTCAATACGACGAAGATCAGTGTGTGAGCTGGTGCAAGACCGCCCTGCAAGAGGGTCTGGATGTCTATGAAGCAACTACGAAGGGCCTGACCGCAGGAATGGATGCGGCCACTCACCTCTACGCCCGCCGGGTATACTACGTCCCGGAGCTTTTGGTTTGTTCGGATGCCATGTATGCCGGGCTGGACATTCTGCGGCCGTTCATTCGAACGGAAACCGCGATCCATAGAGGCAAACTGCTCCTTGGTGTGGTGGAAGGCGATATCCATGACATTGGGAAAAACTTGGTCAGGACCATGTTCGAAGCATCCGGATGGCTGGTTTTTGATCTCGGAAAAGATGTAAAACTGGAACGATTCGTGGAAGAACAGAAAAAAATCAACGCCGATCTGGTCGGGCTGTCCGCCCTGATGACCACCAGCATGATAGCCATGGAA
>Ga0316613_10001619_pt1 | contig 15250 bp, 9 predicted proteins | sample OWC_soil_day10_C_2_FD_207647 | JGI IMG/M metagenome (GOLD analysis project Ga0316613, IMG submission 207647) | Wetland soil microbial communities from Old Woman Creek delta, Ohio, United States - OWC_soil_day10_CT_b | ecosystem: Environmental > Terrestrial > Soil > Wetlands | place: USA: Ohio...
CCACAGCTCCTGTCAGCGAGTATGGTAAGACGGAAGTTACCACAGTAGCTGGCAGCAAAATATTAGAGGATGTTAGTCCAAAGACCATCTGCTGGATGAGTCATACGGATTATATAGAGACAGCACCAGAAGGCTTTACTGTTACCGCTCATACTCCGGTATGTCCGGTTGCGGGAATGGAATGTGATGAGAAGGGGCTTTACGCTGTTCAGTTCCACCCTGAGGTTATGCACACACAGGAAGGAACCAAGATGCTTTCCAACTTCGTTTACAATGTGTGTAAATGTGCTGGTGACTGGAAGATGGATTCTTTTGTGGAGACTTCTATTCAGTCCATTAAAGAAAAGGTTGGAGACGGAAAGGTTCTTTGTGCACTGTCCGGTGGTGTAGATTCTTCTGTGGCAGCGGTTATGCTGGCAAAGGCGGTAGGTAAGCAGCTTACCTGCGTATTTGTTGATCACGGTCTGCTTCGTAAGAACGAAGGTGACGAGGTTGAGGCGGTATTTGGACCTGCTGGCCCATATGATTTAAACTTTATCAGGGTGAATGCTCAGGAACGCTTCTATGAGAAGCTGAATGGGGTGGAAGATCCGGAGACAAAGAGGAAGATTATTGGGGAAGAATTTATCCGTGTATTTGAGGATGAAGCGAAGAAGATTGGTATAGTGGATTACTTTGTGCAGGGAACCATTTATCCTGATGTTATTGAGTCGGGTCTTGGCAAGTCTGCAGTGATTAAGTCCCATCATAATGTGGGCGGACTTCCTGAGCATGTGGATTTTAAGGAGATCATTGAACCGCTTCGTCTTTTATTTAAGGACGAGGTTCGCAAAGCTGGTCTGGAGCTTGGAATTCCGGAATATCTGGTTTATCGTCAGCCATTCCCGGGTCCGGGGCTTGGTGTAAGGATTATTGGTGCAGTTACACCGGAAAAGGTGCGGATTGTACAGGAGGCAGATGCGATTTATAGGGAAGAGATTGCTAAGGCAGGAGTGGATAAAGGGCTGGGACAGTATTTTGCTGCACTTACTAATATGCGTTCGGTTGGATGCATGGGCGATGAGAGAACCTATGATTATGCAATTGCTTTGAGAGCAGTACTGACTTCTGATTTCATGACTGCGGAATCTGCAGAGCTTCCCTGGGAGGTTCTGGGGGTTGTGACAAGAAGGATTGTGAATGAAGTGAAGGGCGTGAACCGGGTGTTGTATGACTGCACGGGGAAACCGCCGGCTACTATTGAGTTTGAATAAAAAATTTGAGCCCGCAAAGCCTTATAAAATAAGGAATTGTGGGCTCTCTTTATGTCATTTGGTACTATTTTGGTATTATGCAACATGTCATTGAACGAATAGTTAAATAACTTCTTTCAAATAACTATATGATTTACTTGAGAGAATTAAATTATTTGTTTCTTTTGTTTCATTTGCCATTTAATTAGATATTAGATGATGGTATTTGTATACTATGTACAAGCATGTCTCTTATCTTTTTTAATTCAAGAAGCCTATTATACTCTATTGGTGAAAAAAATTCTTTTAGGTTATTTGAACTAAAGAGTATTCGGGATCTCGGGTTTTGAGAATATAGCCTCTTATCTGTTGAAGAAAAGGTGGAGCTCCTTGCAATAGCAGATTATGCTGATTCCTTAGATATTATGAGACTAGTGAAACAGTATTTTCAGGAGATTGGTCATGATTACAATATCAATGAAGTTATGGAGTAATCGGATGCGGTCTACGATGGATTCAGAGAAATTTGTATCGGAAAGAATGCTGAACGGATATGTAATAAGCTACAGAGAGAGGATCTATCATACAGGTATCTGACGGTGTCTGAGAAGTCTAGGTTACATGAATTTAGGCTAGATGATAATCCTTATAATCTGGTATTTCATGCAGTTGTTTTGAAGAAATTAGGTGTTGATATGGATTTTGATGAGCAATATGAGGATTATCAGAAGGTTTATGAAACAGGATTAGAATTGCAGAATAAAGATAGGGTGAAAGACAGGGAACGATAAGTTTACTTGTCTTTACAATTATTTCCTATTAAATCATATGTAAGAAGTCGAAATTTGGTTGCTAATATGACAATTTAGCGATACTATATTTGTAGTTGTGTATAAACTGAAAGTTAAACAGTTTGGAGGAAAATGTATGTCTGAAATTGTTGGAAATGGTCGAGTTTAGAATAAACAGCAGAGTATCTAGGCGTAACAAAAGATACCATAAGAAACTGGATTAAGAAGGCAGATATACCAGCACATAAAGTGGGGAGACTATGGAAGTTTAAGTTATCTGAATTAGATGCCTGGGTAAAAAGTGGCAAGGGTGTGCTGTGAGATCGGATTTAAGGACAGGTAATAAGAGATAATTATGATGAGATTACTATATATTGGAGGATACAACGTTGATAACAGGCGAAGTGAGAATTAAGATAGATAAAATATGGACAGACATGTGGGCAGGAGGAGTAACGAATCCTTTGACCGTAATTGAACAGATCACATATCTAATGTTCATTCGCTCTTTGGATGAAAAAGAATTAGAGAATGAAAGTTTTGAAGCATTGGCAGGAGAAAAGATGGAAAAAATCTTTCCACAGGATGAAGATGGTCAATCCATGCGTTGGAGTAGATTCAAAGATAAAGACTCTAGAGAAATATTTGAAATTATTGGACAAAAGGTATTTCCATTCATTAAAAATTTGAATGGTAATAATGCCTCTGCATTCTCAAGATATATGGAAAATGCGATGTTCATGATTCCCACACCACAGATTTTACAGAAGATCATTACTGGATTGGAAGATTTGTACGAGCATGATTTAACAGGTCTTGATATGCAGGGGGATCTTTACGAATATATGCTGGACAAACTTGCAACTGCAGGGCAGAATGGGCAGTTTCGTACACCAAAGCATATCAGAGAAATGATGGTGCAGTTGGTAAATCCAACACCAGATGATACCATTTGTGATCCAGCTTGTGGAACAGCGGGATTCCTAGTATCGGCTTCTGAATATATCAGAAAGAACTTTGAAGGGACTATGGCAAGTGAGCAATGGGAGCACTTTGACAAAGGAGCATTTTCTGGATTCGATACAGACACTACCATGCTTCGCATCTCTGCGATGAATCTCATGCTTCATTCCATTAGTAATCCAGATATTGATTACAAAGATAGTGTATCGAAACAGAATGAAATTATTTCAAAATATACGGTATGTCTTGCAAATCCACCTTTTGCTGGAACAGTTGATTCAGAAAGTATTAATGACAATCTGAAAGCAATCTGTAGCACCAAAAAGACAGAGCTTCTATTTGTAGCATTATTCCTTCGTATGCTAAAAAAGGGTGGAAGATGTGCATGTATCGTACCAGATGGAGTATTATTTGGTAATTCGAAAGCTCATAAAGAGTTAAGAAGAGAACTTGTCGAAAATCAACATTTACAGGCAATTATATCTATGCCAAGTGGAGTATTTAAGCCATATGCAGGAGTATCTACGGCTGTCTTGGTATTTACAAAGACAGATGATGGTGGAACAGATAAAGTCTGGTTTTATGATATGAAAGCAGATGGAAAGAGTCTGGATGATAAACGTCAGGATACGGATAAAAATGATATCCCTGATATTTTAGAACGCTGGAGTCACTTAGAACAAGAAACGGACAGACTAAAAACGGAACAATCCTTTTTTGTAACAAAGAAGGAGATAGAGGAAAATGGATATGATCTTTCGATTAATAAGTATAAAGAAGTAGTGTATGAAAAGGTAGAGTACGATTCATCAGAAGTGATTATGGAAAGAATCGATAAAATCGATGAAGAAATTGTTGTACTGAAAGCGGAACTGAAAGCATTATTAAATTTAGATTTGTAGGGATGAATAGATGAAGACTAAATTAGGAAAATTGACAAAAATTAAGACGGGAAAATTGGATGCAAATGCTTCATCGCAAGATGGAGAATATCCTTTTTTTACATGTTCTAGAGAACCATTGAAAATATCATCTTATTCATATGATTGTGAGTGTGTTTTGGTTGCTGGTAATGGTGATTTAAATGTTAAATACTATAATGGAAAATTTGATGCTTACCAGCGTACTTACATTATAGAGGACAATAGCAATGGAAAACTTTATATACCATATTTATATTATTTTATGGAAGGATATGTAGAAGAATTACGCAAACAGGCTATTGGAGGGGTTATTAAATATATCAAATTAGGAAATCTAACAGATGCATTGATTGAACTTCCAAACATTGAAACTCAGAAAAAAGTAGTTGAAATATTAGCTAAAGCAAAACATATTATTGATAATAAAACAAGCCAAATTAAAATATTAGACGAGTTAATCAAATCCCGATTTGTCGAGATGTTTGGCGATCCGATTTCTAATCCTATGAAGTGGAAGCAGCTTTCTTTTCGAGAAGCGTCATTACTGTTGAGTGACGGACCCTTTGGTTCAAACTTAAAATCTGAACACTATTGTGATGAGGGTATAAGGATTATTAGACTTCAGAATATTGGAGTTGGGAAATATGTTGATAATGATAAGGCATATGTATCAGATGAACAATATAAAAAAATATCAAAATACACATGCTATCCGGGAGAATTAGTAATAGCCACAATGGGTACGCCAAATTTGCGTGCATGTATAGTTCCTATAAGTATAGAAAAAGCTATTCATAAAGCAGACTGTGTTCGATTTGTTCCTAAGTCAGAGCTTTTAAATAATATATTTGCTTGTCAATACATCAATTGCCCAGAAACACTTCTACTAGCGAGTGATAAAATACATGGACAAACAAGAGCAAGGATTTCAAGTGGACAAGTGGCACAACTACCTATTTATGTACCACCTATTCACCTTCAAAACAAATTCGCGACCTTCGTCCAACACACCGACAAATTGAAAGTTGAAATGCAGAAATCATTGGATGAAACGCAGATGTTGTTTGACTCGTTAATGCAGCAATATTTTTAATAATTACCATACTAATTAAAGGCTGAAATTAAGGAATCTATTAATAAATTATAATGAAGGGGTTATGTATGAGTAAAATTATTTTAGATTATTCAGATTTCTATGAAGATAACTATGAGTTTAATAAGAATGGAAACAAAGAAAAGATGAATATTATTAGTATAAAAGAGCCTGATTCTAAAAAGCAGTTTTTTAGAAAAAGAGGATTTTGTCCATTTTGTAAGATACAAATTCCTGATGTGTATACTAATAGTTATTGCAGAACAATAGGAGTAGAAATGTGGAGTCATATTGACATCTGGGAATGTCCTGAATGTGGATGGTGGGAATATTATAAACGTTTTAGTGAAGAAGAAGATTGGATAGACAAGGTCGAAATTAAGCGTTGGGATACCATTCGCCATGCAATAATTAAAAAATATGATGTTTCAGATAAGGACTTGCCAATAAAAGCACTTTTGAAAGAACTTGAGAAAATAAAAGATATTTTGTATGATATTGACCCATATAAGCTTGAAGAGGTTGGCCAACATGTTTTTTCGTCGTACTACAATTGTGAAGTTAAACATTGTGGAAAAACTGGTGATGGGGGCATAGATTTATTACTTGTAAAATCAGATGAGCCGATTTTAGTACAAGTAAAAAGAAGACAAAGCCCAGAACATATTGAACTTGTGTCTCCTATAAGAGAGTTTGTTGGAGCTATGTATTTGAAGAATGCAAAGAAAGGGATTTTTTTATCTACAGCTAAAAGTTTTTCAAGAGGAGCCAAAGAAATAAGAAAACAGTTAATTACAGAACGTAAATTTAACTATTTCGAATTAGTAAATTTTGAAGAGTTTGTTTCGATGATAGATGTAACAAAAACAGGAATAGAAAAACCATGGATGGGGTTAGTTAATGAATTTGAAATAGAAAAGAAACGAAACACCTAAGACCCATCAAAAAATATTATTTATGAAGTAGAATATGATGAAAATTTATCAATTGGTGGCAGTATTTTAAATTTATATATAAAGAGTGTGAAGATAGATTACAGTTCAGTTATTTCATACATATTGAAAGTTGGGGTAAGGAAATCATTGGATGAGATGCAGTTTCCATTTAATTCACTGAATAGGAGTATTTTGACTAAATAGCTATATATTAAAGGCTAAAATACAAAAGGCTTTGATTGAAACACAAATTTTTTGACTCGTTAATGCCTAAGTGCTTTGCATGAATTTTGTAGATAAATTGATGTTTCATATAAAGTAAATGATTAAGAGATCATTTTAGAAATATTAGCAATTGAATACTAGTGCTATAAAGAAAGGAAAACTATGACAGTTGATATTAATGAAGAAATGAATAGTGATCAGTATAAGAATGAGGAATCTAGATTAATAGATTTAACGAATTCGTTGATGAGTTGTTTACTTTTTACGAGTATGAATTGTTCTAGAAATGCTGAAATGAGTGGAAAACATTTATTTTTGTTTATAATTGATGATATATTTCAATCTGTAGTTGGAATTAAAATGCTTGTGTCTGAGGGGATACGTAATTCTGTAAGAAGAGAGCTAAGGTTTCTTTTAGAAATTAGGAAGAGCACACTGCATAAAAGATAGGTTTTTCGGATACAATGGACATTTAGCGCCCTTTTTTTATAAAAATACTGATAAAAGTGAAATGAAGCAGGTAACTAAATTCATACAAGAGAATTTAGAACGAAAGAATAAAATAATTATTATAGTCTTAAAGGAAGTTAAGTATAAAGGAGATAATTATTATAAAGATATGCAGAGGTTAGCATCTGCAGAGAACATGCTAATTGATGAATATCAAAAACAGGATGAATGTATTCAACAATTACCCGAAGGCAGATGGTTAAAGTTAGGTACATGGAAGGAAATGGTAAATAAAGATTAAGTATCAAATAAATTGCTATCATAATTTGATTCTATCTGGAAGATATTGTAGGAGGAAACGATGGAAAGCTTTAATGTGAAAGACATTTTAAATTATATTATTTCAGGATATTTATGGATTGTGTTTTTAGTCCAATTGCCGTTTATGACATTAAACCAATCAATATTGGTTCCAAAGGAAGCAACAGAAATCCTATTATTGACTATGGCATGTTATTTTGTTGGAAATGTTTTTCGGGTAACAGATGTGTGTGTTATTAAGATATTTGATTTTCTGTTTGGTGACCTATATCAATGTGCATTACATCCAGATAAATTAGAGGCACTAAAACAGAAAAATGGAAAGATTGGTTTCTTAAATAATGGGAAGCATACAAAATCATTAGGCGATAAGGTGGCGACGAGAATAAATGAAAAGTTGATTAAGCTAGAGCTGTATTCAAATTATAAGAAAAATCAATTTCTATTAACAGAGACATATGTAGCAACAAAATACAAATCAGAGAAGGTAATACGATTAAAAGATTTACATAATTTTTTTGAATCACTTTTACTACCATCACTTTTGCTGCTGACCCAGTTTGCTATTTATTTAGTTGCCCAGGGTGTGTGTGGTAACAGCATTGCTAATCAGATAGGTTGCTTTTTAGTTTTATGCATCACATACTTCTTAGCTGCCTATAGATATCGATATTTGAAATCAAATTTTATAAAAGAAATTTACAAAACATTTTTGTTTATATAAATGGGTGTCTTTTGGTAGTCTATTCAAATTCATGTAATTAAAGCTAATAAACAAAAAGAATAAAATTATAATAATTATTTATATTGAGTGGGAGGATATATGTCAAACTTCGAATTCTTAACATCAAAAACAGAATATGAACTTTTTGCAGCTGCATGCGTTGAGGCGGAGAAGGTCTTGACATCATCACCTGCCATGAGTGCAGTGGGAGCCAGAAAAGCATTGGAACTTGCTGTGAAATGGGTATATTCAGCAGATACCTCAATTTCTATGCCGTACAAGGATAACCTACAATCATTGATTCATGAACCAAGCTTTCGTTTTGCCTTAAATGGCAAAACGTGGGGCAAGATGCCATTTATCATTAAATTAGGCAATCTCTCTGTTCATACAGAAAAGAAGGTGTCAAAAAGTGACGCTGTTTTATCGTTACAAGGTTTGTTTGAATTTGTGGAATGGATTGATTACTGTTATGGAAATCATTATCAGGAACGTAGCTTTGATGAAAATTTAATTCCAGGTGAAAAAGTCGCTGTTGATGTATCAAAAATCAAAGAGCAGGAGAGTTTACTTTCTGAAAAGGAAGGTGAAATCAAATCCTTAAGAGAGAAAATTGAAGCAATGTCTGCCACTTATACAGCGGAAAAAGAGCAGCATAAAGAAGAAAGAATATTTACTGCGAATGATTTATCAGAGTTTAAGACTAGAAAAAGATACATCGATGTAGATTTGAAATTGTTAGGTTGGGATTTTGACCATGATGTAAAAGAAGAATTTGAAGTACAAAATATGGATGGAAAATCAGGTCAGATGGGGTATGCTGACTATGTTTTATTTGGCAAAGACGGGCTTCCGTTGGCGATTATAGAAGCAAAAAGGACAAGCGAAGACCCTAATATTGGAAGGCAGCAGGTTTTCCTTTATGCCAAATCTTTAGAAGAACGTTATGGACGCCGTCCTATGATGTTTACGACAAATGGATTTGAAACCTATTTCTGGGATGATGAAAGCTATCCCCAGAGAAAAGTCAGCAGTATTTTTTCCAAAAATGATTTGCAGAAGTTGATGAATCGTAGACAAGAACGAAAAGATTTATCAACGATTCGCATTGATGATAAGATTACAGATCGCTATTACCAGAAAGAAGCAATCAAAGCAGTGTGTGACAGTTTGGTGCAAGGGCATAGAAAAAATCTTCTCGTGATGGCAACTGGTACAGGCAAGACCAGAACTGCCTCCAGTCTTACGGACGTATTGTCAAGGGGTGGCTATGTTACCAATGTTTTATTTCTTGCAGACAGAACGGCATTAGTAAAACAGGCAAAAGATGATTTTAAAAATTATCTTCCAGATATGAGCCTTTGTAATTTGCTGTCTAATAAGGATGATAAGAATGCAAGAATCATTTTTTCGACCTATCCAACCATGTTAAATGCCATTGATTCGGAAAAGACAGAGGATGGACAGCGATTATTTTCTCCATCTCATTTTGATCTGATCATTGTGGATGAAGCACATAGAAGTATCTTTAAGAAATTTCGTACAATTTTTGAATACTTTGATTCTATTGTAGTAGGATTAACCGCTACTCCAAAAACAGATGTCGATAGAAACACCTATGATTTTTTTGAAATGGAACATGGGGTTCCAACCTATGCATATGATTATGAAACTGCTGTAAATCATGATCATGTGCTGGTACCATACTTTAACATTGAAACCTCGACGAAATTCTTGGAGGAAGGGATTTCCTACGAAGAGTTGGATGAAAAAGATAAAGAACGTTACGAAGATGATTTTGAAGATGATGAAGGAAATATGCCAGAATTTGTGCCTTCACCAACCATGAATAAATTTGTATTTAATGAAAAGACAGTGGATTTAGTGTTACAGGATTTGATGGAAAATGGAATCAAGGTTGAGGGTGGGGATCGAATTGGAAAAACAATCATTTTTGCTCAGAACAAAACTCATGCTGAATTTATTTTAGAACGATTCAATAAACTATACCCAAAACTGAAAGGTGGATTTGCAAAGCGCATTACTTGTGAAGATACCTATGCACAGTCTGTTATTGATGAATTCAAGATTGCGAATAAATCACCATATATTGCAGTTTCTGTTGATATGATGGATACCGGTATCGATGTACCGGAAGTAGTCAATCTTGTATTCTTTAAGAAAGTGCGCTCAAAGACAAAGTTCTGGCAGATGATAGGACGTGGAACCAGACTGTGCAAAGAACAGACATTTGTTGACAGACAGGATGGAGAATATACGGATAAAAAGAGATTTTATATCTTTGATTACTGTGGAAACTTTGAGTATTTCCGTGAAAATAAAGAGGGTATTGAAGGAAAAGATGCAGAAAGCTTGAGTGAAAAGATTTTTAGCAAAAGAGTCCGATTGATACAAAATCTTCAATCGGCAGATTTCTTAGGAACGGATTACCAGTACTGGAGAAGTCAGCTTATAAGTACGGTGCTACAGCAAGTACAGTCACTTAACAAAGAACTGGTTGCAGTACACATGCAACTTCGTCATGTGGAAAATTTCGAAAAGCAAGAAGCATTTACGTGTATCACAGAACAGGATTTTCACGATTTGTCTCGACACGTAGCTCCATTGGTTACGATTGATGATAAAGATGAGTATGCAAAGCGATTTGATAATCTGATGTATGGGTTAATGATCGCGCAAATGGAGATGTTGCCTGGATTTAAGAAAGCAAAAAATCAGGTATTCACATTGATGGGAGCATTGGAGCAAAAAGCGATTATTCCTAAGATTAAAGAAAAACTTTCTTTGATTCAGACTGTAACCACAGATGAGTTCTGGGCCTCTGGAGATATTTTGCTTTTTGAAAAGATTCGAGTGGAATTGAGAGATTTGATTAAACTTACAGTGGATGAGGGCACTGGTAAACGCTCAATCATGACAAATCTTGCAGATCCAATTCTATCTCGAAAAGAAGGCGATATATTAGATGCAGCATATGATTTTGAAGATTACCGATTAAAAGTTAATCGATACATAGAACAGCATAAAGATCATATTGCAATCTGGAAACTTCGTAATAATGTAAAACTGGAATTGGGAGACTACCAAACGCTCGAAAGCATCTTTACGAAAGAACTTGGCGATGAAGAAGATTACAAAAGAGAGTTCGGAGATACACCATTTGGTCTTCTTATCCGTAAGATAGCAAAGCTTGAGCATGAAGCCGCAATGAAAGCATTTTCTAAGTTTATTAATGATGAATCATTAAACCAGCAGCAGATCGTCTTTGTAAAAAAGATTGTGGATTATGTGGAGCAGAACGGATTCATAGAAAATATAACGGAACTGATGAAACCGCCGTTCGATAAGCCAATGAGCTTTGTGAAGCTGTTTAATAGTAAAAGGCAGGCTGAGATTGTGAAGTTGGTGAATGAGATAAAGCAAAATGCTGTGGAAGTGGTGGGGTAAGCTTGATTTTACGACTAAAGAAAACACAGAAGCAGAATATTTTTATGATCGAATAAGAGACTATAGAGTTTATATATTTTAATTTATATAATTGAAATTTCAAGCTATCTATGTTTAATAATAGAGAAGGGGTAAAAGATGGAAAAGAAAATAGAACGTCCGAAGGTATTTATTTCATATGCATGGGGAATAGATGAACATAATGATAACGTTATTTTATTTGCGACGGATTTAAAAAGAGATGGTGTTGAGGTCATTTTTGATAGATGGCAGTTGAAAGAAGGGTTTGATACATATGCATTTATGGAGAAAAGTGCTACTGACCCTTCTATTACAAATGTATTAATTTTGCTCGATCCAATCTATGCGGAAAAGTCAGATTCACGAAGTGGAGGAGTAGGCACCGAAACACAGATTATATCCCCAGAAGTATATAACCAAGTGGAACAGAGTAAGTTTATTCCAGTGGTTTTTGAACGTGATGAAAAAGGAAACATTTGCAAACCTAAGTATTTAAGAGGATTATTGCACTTTGATTTAACAATTGAAGAAAAATATGATTCAGAATATCAGCGATTGGTAAGAAGATTATATGGAATAGATATTATAAAAGAACCAGAATTAGGAAATACACCAGCGTGGTTAGAGGAAATACCACAGGTTTCATATAGATCAAAAGTTAGCTGTGAATTCTACAAGGGGAATTCAGCGGATGTACTAAAAAAAAAGAAATTTTACGAGAATATTACAGATGTTATAAATCAGATAATGGAATATACATATCAAAATTCGAATGATCTTATGAAAGAATATTTGGAATTAAAGCCATACAGGAATGAATTCTTATTACTTTTAAAAAGCAGTGATTATGTATTTGATGGATATAAGGAAGTAATATCAGCACTGGAAGATTTAGCAGCAAGATTGCAAAGAGATTATTCGAAGGATTCATCTTTAAAAAAGACCCTTGTACACGAAATATTTGTTTATATAGTTGCATACTATTTAAAACAGAATAACAGGGACGCTTTAAATTATATACTGAATAAAACATATTTTATTGGTCATTCGAATTTTAATGAAGATGATGACAGCTTTAATTCATTTTATGACAATAATGAATACTTGGACCAAGCGGTATGTAAGCATGATAAAAAAAAGTATTATAGTGGTACGGCAAATCTTTGGATAGAACAGATAAATATGGAGATATGCAACAAAGGGGAATTTGTGTTTGGGGATTTGTTTTGTTATAACTGTTCTTACCTTGTTGAGAACTATAAGAGTAATTGGGCATGGTTTCCGATAACATATATTTATAATGGTGAAGATCACCAAAGTTTATTAAGAACTTATTCCATTAAACTAAAATCGAAGGAGCATTTAGAAAAGGCCTGTTATATTATGGGCTATAGCTCAGTGGATAGTTTTGTCGAAAAATATAAGGAGGTTGAGGAACATTACAATAAGGGAGACTTTAAGCAATATAGATATGGTAGTGCATTTGATTATGCTCAAGCATTTTGGGATAGTATAAGTTATATTGAATTAGGAACAAGAAATTAATAGTATATACTCGACAATACTCTTTCAGTGGCAGTGACAAGAACTCATAAGAAATAATAGAGGTTAACAGAGGGAATAAATTTCGTTGTTGTAAGTTGGTGACATGGAATATTTTTCAACCATATTTTGCTCCAGAAAGAAAATTAGATGTGCATGGGTCATATGATGTCAATGAATTGTTACATGGAGGTATTCCAATGGAATATAAAGAAAAATTAATACAAAAATTGCAACAAAAAGTAAATATTCTAGAATCCAAAGTGGAATACCTTCAAGGTATTTTAAAAGAAGCAAATATTAATTATGAGAATAATATAGAACATTCCGAAGAAACAGTATTGAGTACTGATTCTAATTCTAGTAAAAAAAAACAAGGAGCTCACATCCTCACAGAAGTAATAACTCAAAATCATGCTAAATATTTTTATTTTATGTTTAAAGGAAGAATGGACGTATATAGTAAGCGTGGTAGTAAACCAAATTCCAAAACAGGTAAGACTGGCTACTATACACAATGTTGGAATTTTTGGAAAGACGGGATATGTCCCAAGAAGACTGGTAACAAGATAAAGTGTGGCGATTGTAAGAATCAAAACTATAAGCCCCTGATTGGTGAAAATATAATGCAACACCTAAAAGGTGAAAGGGAAGATTGCTCGGACGTCATTGGTCTATATCCGATGTTCCCAGATGAAAACTGCAATTTTCTAGTCTTTGATTTTGATAATCACGATGAAAGAACAAATGGAGACGATTTTGCAAATACTGACAATGAATGGATGGAAGAGGTAAATGCAATGCGTACCATTTGTAAAAATAATAATATTGATGTATTGGTGGAACGATCCCGGTCAGGGAAAGGCGCACATATCTGGTTGTTTTTTGAAGAATCTATTCCAGCATCTCTTGCTAGAAAATTTGGAACAGCATTGCTAACTAAAGGAGCGGAATCTGTAAATCAAAAGAATTTTAAATCATATGATAGAATGTTACCAGCCCAGGATCATATGCCAGAGGGTGGATTAGGGAATCTGATTGCGTTGCCACTACAAGGCCAGGCTTTGAAAAATGGTAACAGTGCTTTTATTGATGAAAAGTGGGAGGCATATCCAAATCAATGGAACGTCCTCAAAGAGACCAATAAGATATCCAAAGCTTTTATGGAAGAAAAAATAAAAGAGTGGACGACAGAAGGATTACTAGGAGTTCTCGCAGAAGATATGAGCGGAAATGTTGAAATTAATAACAACCAAGAATCAAAGCCATGGGAAAAGAAAAAACAAAGGCTGGAGTCTTCTGATGTTGATGGCACTTTAAGCATTACATTGGCAAACCAGATATATATAGATATAGAGAATGTGAAACCACGGTTACAGAATCAAATTCGAAGATTAGCTGCATTTAGTAATCCTGAGTTTTATAAAAATCAGGCGATGGGCTTCTCTACACAGGGGACTGCAAGAATTATATCCTGCAGTCAGGAGGCAGATCACTATATTTGCCTGCCGCGTGGTTGTGAGGACAGACTAGTCGAAAAGCTTACGGATTCTGGTGTACCATTTAAAAAAGATGATTGCAGGCAAGTTGGTAGAAGTATATCAGTATCTTTTTGCGGAGAACTGTATCCAGAACAAAAGAAAGCAGCCAATAAAATGCTTGATTATGATACAGGGATACTTGGAGCTGCTACAGCATTTGGAAAAACAGCAGTTGGTGTCTATCTGGTATCCGCACGTAAAGTGAACACTTTAATATTGGTGCACAACACAGAAATTATGAAGAACTGGGTAGAAGATTTTGAAAAGTTTCTACATATTGAGGAGGAGCCACCAGAGTATATAACAGCTACCGGAAGGATAAAGAAGAGAAAAAGTGTAATTGGACGTATGCATGCAGGACATAATTCGGTTACTGGAATTATAGATGTTGTAATGATTTCATCTCTTGGTAAAAAAGGTGAAATCAACCAGATGGTGAAAGATTATGGCTTAGTTATTATGGATGAATGTCACCATGGGGCTTCGCAAACAGCAGAAGAAGTGTTAAATGAAATAAATGCAAAATATGTTTATGGGCTGACTGCAACACCAAAACGTGATGATGGTCAGGAGCAGAAAGTATTTATGCAGTTTGGTCCAATTCGATATCGTTATACAGCCAAGGACAGATCAAAAGAACAGGGAATAAAACATTTTGTTTATCCGCGGTTTACAAGGCTGGTACATCCTGAAGGAGAAACGCTAAGAATAAACGATGCATATCAAATGGTCAGAGAAAGCAATGTCAGAAATAATCTGATTATTTCTGATGTAGAAGATTGCCTTGCAAATGGAAGAACACCTTTGGTATTGACAAAATTCAAAGATCATGCAGCTTTTTTATATGACAAGTTAAGTGGGAAAGCGGATCATGTTTTCTTGTTGCAGGGTGGTAAAAGTGCCAAAGAGCGAGACTTAATCAGAAAGCAAATGAAGGAAGTATCAGAAAATGAGACAATTATACTTGTGGCAATAGGACAATATATTGGTGAAGGGTTTAATTATCCGAGGCTTGATACCT
>Ga0316613_10001620_pt1 | contig 15240 bp, 13 predicted proteins | sample OWC_soil_day10_C_2_FD_207647 | JGI IMG/M metagenome (GOLD analysis project Ga0316613, IMG submission 207647) | Wetland soil microbial communities from Old Woman Creek delta, Ohio, United States - OWC_soil_day10_CT_b | ecosystem: Environmental > Terrestrial > Soil > Wetlands | place: USA: Ohio...
CGGTCAGCCCCAACAGCTCTGCAGTGGTAGCCCCCTTTTTGATCTGCTCCCGGAACAGGGCTTCCTTGTCTTCCCGCGCCCGAGCTTTCTTGATGGCCCCCTCCACCTCAGCATTGGGCACCACAACCAATCCGTCCTGGTCGCCCACAATGATGTCGCCCGGGTTGATCTGCACATCGCCGATACAAACAGGCACATTTGTCTTGCCTGGCTGGTTCTTGCCGGTGCTCTTGATACTCAGGCCCCGGCAAAACACCGGGAATCCCATTTCGATAATGGCGCTGGCATCGCGTACACAACCATTGATGACTAGGCCCGCCAAGCCCATGTGCAAAGCCTGCTGGGTCAGAACATCGCCCCACGGACCCGCTTCCATAAAGCCTTTGGCGTCGATTACCAGCACATCACCGGGCTTGGCCTTGAGCATGGCGTAATGAATCATCAGGTTGTCGGCCGGGCGCATGTCGACGGTAAATGCAGGCCCTGCCACTTTCATGCCAGGATGGATCGGCTTCATGCCGCTATCCAATGCGCCTTTGGCCCCTTGCGCCTCATAAACGGTCGCGACCCCCAAACTGCGCAAAGCCTGGATGGCATCCGGAGAAATTTGTTGAAATGTCATTATCGTGTTCTTTTCAAGGTATCTGGAGCAGGCTGCCGGCCGCCTCTGTGGCCGTTGAAGCCCGCGTTGGGATTACTTTGCTTCTGGCGCCCGTTGCAAAGTGTGATAGCCGAATTGGCGGCGTGCCTCGGCAAGCTTCATGCCGGAAAGCGCTGCCTTTACGATTCTTTTCTCGACTTCGCTCATGGACAACGCACGCTTCAGCACCTCCAGGGTTCTTGCCGCGGGTACGACGACGACACCATCGGCATCGGCCACAACAAGATCTCTGGGACAAACTCGCACGCCGCCGAGCGTTACCGGTTCACCCACGGCATCGACCTGTACACGATCCTTGCCCGTACGCATGAAACGGCCTGCCGCATAGAGCGGGTAGCCGACATCCTCTGCTTCCGCCGTATCGCGGCAGACACCGTTGACCACCGTGCCGCCGATCCCGCGGTTTGCCGCAACCTGGCTCATGATTCCGCCCCAGACGGTGCAATCCGGGCGCCCCGCGTTATCCAGCACCGCGACAGTGCCAGTTGGGATGGTGTCCAGATAGTCACCCACGGTGCCGGGTTTCGCGCTATCTACCGGGGCAAAACGCACGGTGAAGGCCGGGCCAAAGATTTTTTTCGGGCCAACAATATGCCCGATACCCAATGCACTTCCCGGTAGGCGAAAGTAATCCAGAGCATCAGAAATCTCCGCGGTGGATAGATCACGCCCCTTTTCCCAAACATCTTGATCCGTTTGCATGTCCATGGTTTTCCTCCGTATTGAATGTGTAGTCATATTCAAATAAACTACACATTGATGCAAACATCGTTTTTTGAACTTAATTTCAGAAAAAATGAACTTACGACAGATCAAATATTTTTGTGAAGTGGTTGAAGCCGGCAGCGCCGTACAGGCTGCAGCCCAACTTTTCGTTGCGCCAACAGCCATCAGCATGCAACTGGCACAGCTTGAAGAACATCTTGGAGGGGAACTGTTTGACCGGTCACGACGACCGATGGAACTCACCGCGCTGGGCAAGTTCTTTTATCCGCGCGCCAAGGAATTGCTTGCCCAGGCGCGGCGGCTCGATGAGGAAGCGCATGGCATTGCTGTTGGCAAGCTGGGATGGCTAGGTATCGGGTTTACACGATCAAGCATTTTTTCCATCTTGCCTGCAGCAGTCAGGAAATTCCGCGAATCCTTTCCTGATGTGCAGCTTGATCTTGTTGAATTGTTATCTGAATACCAGGTGGAACAATTACGTGAAGGTCGCATTCACATCGGCATATCCCGGTTCATCGGTACCTTCGACCGACCGGCAGACCTGGCTCACACCGTGATGTTCGATGATCCCTTCGTGGCCGCCCTGCCGAGCAATCACCCGCTTGCACATCAAGCCTGCATCAGCGCAGCCGACCTTGGGAAAGAACCGTTCATCATCTATCCGAAAGATCCACTGAGTGCCTTTGGACAGCAGATGCTCTCATTACTCAGGACTGCAGGCGAAAACCCGGTCGTGGCTTACGAGGCCATCGAGATTCATACCGCCTTGGCTCTGGTCGCGGCCGGGCTTGGCTGGACTCTGGTCGGGAAATCAATATCGGTGAACAATCGCAGCGATGTCGTTTTTTTGCCAGTCAGCGATCTTCAGACAGGAACTACCATGGTTGCAGTGACTCGGGCCGGGGAAAACAGCAAACTGGCTGAAGCGTTTCTTTCTATTCTCATCCAGCAATAAACGCCAATATCTTCTTGAACCAGAAGCACCCGCGACGACTTGCTACTGCAGCAGCAAGCTGGTTGCCAAGCCCAGCATGATCAAAGCGATGCAGGTATCGAGCACGCGCCAGGCCATGGGTTTTCTAAACAGCGGCGTGAGAAAACGCGCGCCATAGGCCAAGCCGAAAAACCAGACAAAACTGGAAAACGCGGCACCCGCGCCGAAAAACCAGCGTCCCATGTTGCCGCGCTGGTTGGCCAGCGCACCGAGCAGCACCACCGTATCCAGATAGACATGCGGGTTCAGAAAGGTGAAGCCCAGGCATGCAGCCAATGCGGACGCCAGCGAAACCCGGCCATTTGGTTCAAGCGCCAGCTGCTCGCCCTGCCATGCCCGCCGTCCCGCCAGTGCGCCATAAATCAGCAGGAAGCCGGCGCCGGCATATTGGGTCACCCCCAGCAGCAGCGCATTCTGCTGGATCAGCACGCCCAGGCCGGCAACTCCCAAACCAATCAGCAAGGCATCGGAGAATGCGCAGATCAATGCAATGGGCAGAAGGTGTTCGCGCCGGATGCCTTGGCGCAGGACAAAGGAATTCTGAGCGCCAATCGCCACGATCAAGACCAGAGAAGACAAAAAACCAGCAAAAACATGTGCTTGCACGATGCGTACCCGTATGGAATCAAGGTGCCAGATTAGCCGGCCACGAATAAGAAGAAAAACTAAATGTTTTAACGATAGGTTAGAATTTTTAACCCAGATAATTCGTTAGGACACGCGATGATGACGAGACAAGTTGTGCGACAGTTTTGCCGCAAAAGAGAAGTCCATAGCCTGCTATGGACGACGAAAGCGCGACAAAAATGGCCACAAACTGGCCGTCAGCGCGCGTGTAGGCTCGCAGAGCCGCCTAATGGATTATCTGGGTTTAACTAATGAAAATCGACAACGCACAGCTGGCCGCTTTTGCCATGGTCATCCGGGAAGGCAGTTTTGAAGCTGCGGCGCGGCAGCTGCATGTCACGCCCTCGGCGGTGAGCCAGCGCATCAAGCAGCTGGAAGATCGCCTGGGGCAGGTGCTGATCCAGCGGACCACGCCCTGCCAGGCCACCCTGGCCGGCAAGACGCTGCTGCGGTTTACCGAGCAACTCACCCTGCTGGAAGGCGAAATGCTGAACGATATCGGCGCCTTCCATGAGGAAGGGAACAGGCATTTGCGCGTGCCGGTTGCCGTCAATGCCGATTCGCTCGATAGCTGGTTTTTGGCGGTGATCGATCGGGTTTATCGCGACTCGGCCGTCACTTTCGATATCCGGGTCGAGGATCAGGACCACTCGGCCGTGCTCTTGCGCGAAGGCACGGTGATGGCGGCCATCAGCGCCAGTGCCATTCCCATTCAAGGCTGCAGCGTCGAATTCCTGGGGACCATGCGCTACCTGGCCATGGCATCGCCCGCCTATGTGGCCCGGTATTTTTCCGCCGGGGTGGATTCGGCCAGCCTGGCGGCCGCCCCGATGCTGGTATTCAACCTCAAGGATGGGCTACAGCAGGCCTTCATCAACCGGTTCAGCTCCAATCCGCTGCAGCCGCCCACGCACTACATTCCCTCCACCCACGGCTTTGTTGAAGTGGCCAAGCGCGGCGTGGCCTGGGGCATGATGCCTGAAGACCTGGTCAGTGCGGCCATCGGCACCGGGGCGCTGGTTGAAATTGCCCCCGGCCATCATCTCGATGTGCCGCTTTACTGGCACCGCTGGCGGCTGGCTTCGCCCGCCCTTGAGGCGGTCACGGCTGCCGTCCGCACTGCGGCCAAGGCATCGTTGCGCCAGGTTCCGGCGGCCTGATTTCACACGGCCAACACCCTCCGCTCGCCTCCGTCGTCAGAGTGGGAGCCGGGCAATCATGCACGCTCATCGGATAGACGATGCGAAGATGACAAGAAGATGATGCGATTACTTATCATTATCAAAGCCACTCCGCAATCGTAAGCCGATGTGTCTTGCCCAGGAGTGGCTGAACAGAATCTACGCCGCCCTGCCAATTTCAGGGCCAGCCCCCGCCGTACTCGCTGAGGCCATCCATCAGCCGCTCCGATATTCAAAGGAGATTGCCATGAGCCAAGTTCAACCCATTCCGCCCGACATGCATACGATTACCCCGCACCTGGTCTGCAAAGGCGCCGCCGACGCGATCGCGTTTTACATCAAAGCCTTTGGCGCCGTCGAACTGGTACGCCTGCCCGGCTCGGACGGCCGGCTGATGCATGCCATGATCAAAATCGGCGATTCGCCGCTGATGCTGTTCGATGAATACCCGGAGCAGGGTTGCCTCGGCCCGCTCGCGCTGAAAGGCTCGCCGGTATTCCTTCACCTCTATGTCGCCAACGTGGATGAAACCGTGGCTCAGGCTGTCGAGGCCGGGGCGAAACTCACTCTGCCGGTCGCCGACATGTTCTGGGGCGATCGCTACGGCCAGCTGGAAGACCCGTTCGGGCACCGCTGGTCGGTGGCGACGCATGTGAGCGACGTCAGCGTGGAAGAAATCACGGCCGCGGCCAGCAAGGGCTGCCCGGAAACCTAAAAGGAGTCCCGACCATGAACAGGATCAGCACATGTCTTTGGTTTGACGGCCAGGCGGAAGAAGCGGCGGCCTTCTATGTTGCCATCTTCAAGAACTCAAGCATCGTCGAGACCTTGTACTGCCTGCAGGAGATGCATCGCCCCAAGGGATCGGTATTGACCGTGAGCTTCGTGCTGGACGGGCAGGAATTCCTGGCGCTGAATGGTGGGCCGGAATTCACGTTTTCCCCGGCCATTTCCTTCATGGTGAACTGCGAAACACAAGAGGAAATCGACGATTACTGGAAAAAACTCACGGCCGATGGCGGCAAAGAAGTGGAATGCGGCTGGCTCACCGACAAATTCGGCGTGTCGTGGCAGATCGTGCCCAGCGCCTTGCTTAAGATGCTGAACGACCCGGATACCGCCGCAGCGGAAAGAGCTTTCGCCGCCATGCTGAAAATGAAGAAGCTCGATATCGCGCAGCTCAAGCAGGCCTTCGCCGGCAGCTAGTCCATGCATTCCTTCCGAAGGAGAAACCCATGGCCAAACAGATTTTCATCAACCTCCCGGTCGCCGATCTGCCGGGTACGATTGCCTTCTTCACCGCGCTCGGTTTCAGTTTCAACCCGCAATGGCCCGACGAGACCGCCACTTGCATGATCGTCGGCGACAATATCTTCGTGATGTTACTGAAGCAGGACCGCTTTCAAACCTTCACGCCCAAGCCGGTGGCCGATGCGCACCAGAGCACCGAGGTGCTGCTCTGCCTCGCGCTCGACAGCCGGGACGAGGTCGACAGCATGGTGCGCAAGGCCGTCGCCGCCGATGGCAGCACCTACAACGAGCCGCAGGATCACGGCTTCATGTACGGGCATGGCTTTCAGGATCTCGACGGCCATATCTGGGAGCTGGTCTACATGGTGCCGCAAGCCACTGACGAAAAATGAGTTCGCAAGACGCCTCCCGAGCAAGACCCACGTCGAGGGCATGCACGCCGCAAGGCTGATCCACAACACCCGAGAAGCACACGGCTGCCCGGCCGGGCAATGCGCAACAGCTAATCGCTTCAACTCCGCAGTGCCCTCCTCGCCCGTATCGCCTCCATGCCAGCACATCCGCGTGCCAACGGAACCTGTGCGACACCCGCCCACGCCGGCACACCTCACGGTTTTCCATTCAACATGGCTGGCAGAAAACGGATTTCCGCCAGCTGCAAAATAAATAAATACAAACATTCAAACAGTTAGAAAAAACAAACCCGCAAAAACTCATGGCACGAACCATGCAATACGGCAGGCACACAAGCCTGCCGGCTTGATGACGAGTAGGCACTGGTAACACGCCGCTCAAGTGGTTCCAAACCTTGATCCATGAAGTCCTCGGCTTGCAGTACCTCAACAAAACAATAACTTCGATCAATTGCACTACAAGGATCCCCAAATGAACGCAAACAAACTCACCATCCGGATCATGATCGGCATGATCCTGGGGGTGGTTGCCGGTTACACCGTCAACAAGATGCAACTCTCCCCTGCCGGCCTGAAAGAAGCTTCGGGCTACTTCAGCCTGGTCAGCGACATCTTCCTGCGCCTGATCAAGATGATCATTGCCCCGCTGGTATTCAGCACCGTGGTATCCGGCATTGCCAACATGGGCGACAGCAAGTCGGTCGGCCGCGTCGGCGTCAAATCGCTGATCTGGTTCATCACCGCCTCGGTGCTCTCGCTGCTCCTGGGTTGCGTGCTGGCCAACCTGTTCCAGCCGGGCGCGGGCCTTGGCATGCCGTTGCCGGACGCTCACGCAACCACCAACCTCGCGACCAAGTCGCTCACGTTCAACAGCTTCTTGCTCAATGCCTTCCCGAAGAGCATTTTTGAAGCCTTCGCCGGCAACCAGATCCTGCAGATCCTGGTCTTCTCGATCTTCTTTGGCCTGGCGCTCGCCTCCCTGCCCGGCAAGACGACCAGCACGATCACCAAATTCATCGACGAACTCGTGCACGTGATGATCAAGCTGACCGACTTCGTGATGCAGTTCGCCCCGATCGGCGTTTTCGCCGCGATGGGCGCTGCCATTGCCACGCAGGGCATCACCGTACTCGGCACCTACGGCAAACTAATCGCCTGCTTCTACGTGGGTCTGGCCGCGCTGATCGGCCTCTTGATCTTCGCCGGCTGGCTGTTCCTGGGCCGTCGCGTATTCACCCTGATGCAGATGATGCGCAGCGTGATGTTGCTGGCCTTCTCCACCGCCAGCAGTGAAGCCGCCTATCCGAAGACCATGGAACAGCTGCAGAAATTCGGCGCCAGCAACAAGATCACCAGCTTCGTGCTGCCGCTGGGCTACTCGTTCAACCTCGACGGTTCGATGTTGTACCAGTCCTTCGCAGTGATCTTCATCGCCCAGGCCTACGGCATCGACATGCCGATCTCGCAGCAGATCACCCTGCTGGCCGTGCTGATGATCTCCAGCAAGGGCATGGCCGGCGTGGCACGCGCCTCGCTGGTTGTGGTGGCCGCCATCCTGCCGATGTTCAACCTGCCGGAATCCGGCCTGCTGCTGATCATGGCGATCGACCAGTTCCTCGACATGGGCCGCACCGCCATCAATGTGGTCGGCAACAGCATTGCCACCGCCGTCGTGGCCAAGTGGGAAGGCCAGCTCGGTGAAACCGTTGGCGACGATGCCGACAATGTTCCGGCACTGGATCCGTTCGACCCCGTCGCCGTGCCAGAAAAAGCCTGAATGTAGCCAGCAACATCATCGCGCCTCTGTCCCCGGACGGGGGCGCGATATCGCCAGTCTGGTTAAAAACAATATTTTCAAATGGTTGCTCACACAGCCATTTTTTTCGTGGAGACGCACCATGACCGCCATCCGCCAGCATGATCTCGTCGACAGCATCGCGGCCGCGCTGCAATACATCAGCTATTACCATCCGGCCGATTTCATCCAGAGCCTGGTCCGCGCCTGGGAAGCCGAACAGAATCCGGCCGCCAAGGACGCCATGGCGCAGATCCTGATCAACTCGCGCCTGTGTGCCGAAGGCCGCCGACCGATTTGCCAGGATACCGGCATCGTCACCGTCTTTCTCGACGTCGGCATGGATGTGCGCTGGGAAGGCTTCAGCGGATCGCTGGAAGACGCCGTGAACGAAGGCGTTCGCCGCGCCTATACCCACCCGGACAATCCGTTGCGGGCCTCCGTCCTGGCCAATCCGGCAGGCAGCCGCAAAAATACCCGCGACAACACGCCGGCCGTCATCCACACCCGCATCGTTCCCGGCAACCGCGTGGACATCACCGTCGCCGCCAAGGGCGGCGGGTCGGAAGCCAAGAGCAAGTTCGCCATGCTCAACCCGTCCGATTCGATCGTCGACTGGGTGCTCAAGACGATTCCCGCCATGGGCGCCGGCTGGTGCCCGCCCGGCGTGCTGGGCATCGGCATCGGCGGCACGGCCGAGAAGGCCATGCTGCTTGCCAAGGAATCCTTGATGGCGCACATCGACATCCAGGAACTGATCGCGCGCGGCCCGCAGAATCGCACGGAAGAACTGCGCATCGAACTCTATGAAAAAGTGAACGCGCTGGGCATCGGCGCGCAGGGCCTGGGGGGACTGACTACCGTGCTCGACGTCAAGATTCTCGACTGCCCCACCCATGCCGCCAACCTGCCGGTGGCGATGATCCCGAACTGCGCCGCCACCCGTCACGCCCATTTCGTGCTCGACGGCAGCGGCCCGGTCTACCTCGATCCGCCCGCGCTGGAAGACTGGCCCAAGCTGACCTATGACACCTCGAAGGGCCGGCGCGTGAATCTCGATACCGTCACCCGCGAAGAGGTCGCCACCTGGAAGCCGGGCGACGTGCTGTTGCTCTCCGGCCGCATGCTCACCGGGCGCGACGCGGCCCACAAGCGCATGACCGACATGCTCGACCGCGGCGAAGCTCTGCCGGTGGACCTTGCCGGCAAGTTCATCTACTACGTCGGCCCGGTTGATCCGGTTCGCGACGAAGTCGTCGGCCCCGCCGGTCCGACGACCGCCACGCGCATGGACAAGTTCACCGAACAGGTGCTGGCGCAAACCGGCCTCTTGGGCATGATCGGCAAGGCCGAGCGCGGCCCCGCCGCCATCGATGCGATCAAGAAACACCGATCGGTCTACCTGATGGCCGTGGGCGGCGCCGCCTATCTGGTCTCCCGGGCGATCAAGTCCGCGCGCGTACTGGCTTTTGCAGATTTGGGAATGGAAGCGATTTATGAGTTCGAGGTGCAAGACATGCCGGTCACTGTTGCGGTGGATGTTCTGGGGGACGCCATTCATGTCAGCGGCCCAAAGGAATGGCAGAAAAGAATCGGCAAAATCCCGGTCGGAGCAACCTGACGATTTCCTGCAGCCACCGGCTCGATCAACTTCAGGCATGCACATCGTGTCGCGCATTCCTTCCCGCGTAGCCGCAAACATCGCCCGTTCCAGCCTGCTTTTCTGCCTGGCGCTGGGCGTGGGTTTTGTCGCCTATCGCGCCAGCGAAATGCACGAACTCGACAATCTGCAAACCACGGGCACGCATCGCCTGGAGGTCTACGCCGCCAGCCTGGAACGGGAAATAGAAAAATACGCCTATTTCCCTGCCACGCTGGAGCTGGAGCACGATGTGCTCCAGCTGCTGGCCCGCCCGAACGATCCCGTCCTGCTGCGCCAGGTCAATATCTATCTGGAAAAGCTCAATGCCCGCGCCGGGACGCTTTCGATCTATATCCTCAACCGCCAGGGCAAAGTTCTCGCCTCCAGCAACTGGCAGCAACAGAACAGTTACATTGGCGACGAGCTGGCCTATCGCCCCTATTATCAGGACGCCATCGAATCCGGTACTGGCCGTTTCTTCGGTATCGGCACCACGATCGGCGAGCCCGGCTATTATCTGGCTTCGGCCCTGAACGGCTCGGCAAGCACTGCGGGGGTCGCGGTGGTGAAGGTGGCGCTGGACCAGCTGGAAAAATCCTGGTCCGGCGTCGAAGCGCCTGTCCTGCTGGAAGACGAAAACGGCGTGGTGATCCTCTCCTCGGTGAGCGACTGGAAGTTCAGCGCGATACGGGAGCTCGACGAGGCCACCCGGCGCAATTTCGACCAGACCTTCAAGTACAACCGCCGCGCCCTGATGTCGTTTCCCGGCCAGACCATGCGCCAACTGGATCACGGCACCGAAATCGTCTCGATTCCCCGCACGCAAAGCCGTGCCGATGCCGCGCCGTTTCCGGAAACCGGCATCTTCATGACCCAGACCCAGGCACTGCCCGGCACCGCCTGGCGTCTGCGCGTGTTTTCCCCGATCACACAGCTCGAGCACATTGCGCGCAATCAGGGCGCGCTCGCCAGCATGGGCGCCCTGCTGCTGCTGATCTGCCTGATGATGGCCAACGAGCGCCGCCGCCGGCTGCGAGACCGCCTGGCCGCGCGCGAAGCCCTGCAGCGCGCGCATGATGACCTGGAACGCAAGGTCACCGAGCGCACGGCGGAACTCTCCAGCACCAACACCCGCCTGCAGCAGGAGGTGGATGAGCGTGCCCGCGCCGAGAAAACCTTGCGCGAAGCGCAGGATGGCCTGATCCAGGCCGGCAAGCTCGCCATCATCGGCCAGCTTTCCACCAGCATCGCCCACGAGATCAACCAGCCTTTGGCGGCACTGAACGTGCTCTCCCACAATGCGCTGCGGCTGCAGCAGCGGGCCGAGTACGGCGAGGTGGAATCCAACCTGGAACGCATCGGGACGATGGTGCGCCAGATGGCGCAAATCACCGGCCACCTGAAGGATTTCGCCCGCAAATCCTCAGGCAGGCCCAGTCCCACGTCGCTGCGCAAAGCCATCGACAACGCCATTTTTTTGCTGGAACCGCGGTTACAGCGCCGGAAAGTCGGGCTCAACATCCAGTTTCCGGACGAGGATAAACTTGTCTGGTGCGATTCGGTCAGACTTGAACAAGTGCTGATCAATCTGATCAGCAACGCGCTGGATGCCATGGAAAACACCGCACAACCCAAGCTGGAAATATTGGCCGAACAAGATGCGGAGCAAGTCCGCCTGCAATTGCGCGATCATGGAACGGGCCTGAACGAGCAAATACAGAAACATTTGTTCGAGCCTTTCTTTACCACCAAGGAACCCGGCGTGGGTCTCGGGCTGGGGCTCGCGATTTCGGCCGGCATCGTGCGCGATTTCGGCGGAACACTGGCCGGCAAAAACATGCTCGACGGCGGCGCGCTATTCACTCTTGAAATACCTGCCTGGTTTGGAGGAGAGCAAAATGGCTGACACTCTTGATATCTTGTTGATCGAGGACGATCCCAATGTGCTGCATGCCTGCGAGCAGGCACTGCGGATCGAGAACATTCCAGCCACCGGCGTCAGCTCCGCCGAAACAGCCCTGCAGCAAATCACCCCCGATTACCCCGGCATCATCGTCAGCGACATCTGGCTGCCCGGCATGAGTGGCATGGATCTGCTGCATGAAGTGCAACAGCTTGATCCGGAGCTGCCGGTCATCCTGATGACCGGCCACGGCGATGTCCGCCTTGCGGTGCAGGCCATGAAAGAAGGCGCACACGATTTTCTGGAAAAACCTTTCGCGCCGGAAAACCTGATCGATATCGTCCGCCGCGCGTTGGAAAAACGCGCCCTGGTGCTTGAAGTGCGCGCGCTGCGCCGGCAGTTGAATGACCGGAACAATATCGAATCGCGCATCATCGGCCGCTCGCCCAGCATGGCGCGCGTGCGCCAGCGCGTGACCGACCTCGCCCCGACCCAGGCCAATGTGCTGATAGAAGGCGAGACCGGCGCGGGCAAGGAACTGATCGCCCGCTGCCTGCACGACGCCAGCCCGCGCCGCAGCGGCAATTTCGTTGCGCTCAACTGCGGCGGCCTGCCGGAATCGCTGTTCGAAAGCGAGATTTTCGGCCACGAATCGGGTGCGTTTACCGGTGCGGCCAAGCGTCGCATCGGCAAGATCGAGCACGCCAACGGCGGCACCTTGTTTCTGGACGAAATCGAGAACATGCCGATCCCGTTGCAGATCAAGCTGTTGCGCGTGCTGCAGGAGCGCTCGCTGGAGCGCCTGGGCTCCAACCAGGCCATCCCGGTGGATTTCCGCCTCGTCGCTGCCACCAAGGAAAACCTGCGCACGCTCTCCGATTCGGGACGATTCCGCGCCGACCTTTTCTACCGCCTGAGCGTGGCCAAGCTCGATCTGCCGCCGCTGCGCGAACGGCGCGAAGACGTGGCGCTGCTGTTCGAGAATTTCCTGCTGCAGGCCAGCGCCACCTACGGTCGCCCCGCGCCACAACTCAGTCCTGCCAAGATGCGCCAGCTCATCGCCTACGACTGGCCGGGCAATGTGCGCGAACTGCGCAATGTGGCCGAGCGCTGCGTGCTGGGCATCGAATCGGATGCGCCGCCCTTCTATGACCAAAAACATTCGGAAGGACTTTCACTCCCGCAGGCCATGGATACCGTTCAAAGGATCATGATCCTGGAAGCATTGCGTCAGCATAAGGGCAACCTGACCCTTGCCAGCCAGGCCCTGCAGATTCCCAAGAACACCCTGCGCGACAAAATCTGCAAGCTGGATCTCTCGGAAGACGTGCAAAAGTAAGGTATTTCGCACGCAATGAATTGAAAACGGGGCGTCACTCTCGCCGCCCCGTTTCCTGTCATCTCATTTCCGGATACGCCGCGTCCGTCCTTCACCCCGCAGTACGCTTGGCATAATGCGCCGAATCGCCCCAGCCGTTGCGCAGCACCCGGCGCCCGACCGAATGGATGCGCCCTTCCAGGCACGTCGCGCATTGTTCGGCGTTGTCGTCGAGGCACGGCTTGCCGTCGTACAACGTGTACATGCGGCGCACGCGCGGTGGGGTGACCTGCGGCATGATCACGTTGGCGCCATAGCGCAAGCCCTGTTCGCGTCCCGTTTCCGAGAGCGCCTGCAAGGCGGTGGTCGCGGCGATGTTGACGTCGCGCAGCAACAGGCGCGTCGCCGCGATCATCTTGAGCGACAGCTGCAGCCTGGTGTCGGCGTCAAGAATCGCCGGGTTGCCGGGCAGCACCGCCTGCTCGTGCGGGATGTACGGGCCCATGCCGATCATGTCGACACCCAGCTCCTGGAAGAACAGCACGTCGTCCACCAGATCGTCGAGGCTCTGCCCGGGCAGGCCGATCATCACGCCGGTGCCGACCTGGTAGCCGATGTCCTTCAGGCTCCGCAAGCATGCCACGCGGCTGGCATAACTCTGCTCGGGCGGGTGCAGCGCGGCAAACAGGCTCGGCAAGGAACTCTCCATGCGCAGCAGGTAGCGGTGCGCGCCGGCTTCATACCACCGGGCATAGGTCTCGGCCGACTGCTCGCCCACGCACAGCGTGATGCCCACGCCGTCCGGCAGCTCGGGCGTGCGCGTTTCTGTCTTGATCGCCTTGATCGCGTCGGTCACGAGCTGGACGAATTTGGCATCGCGCCGCTCGCCCGATTGCAGCACGATCGAGCCATAGCCTTTCTGGCCACACCATTGCGCGGTCTCGACGATCTCGTCGAGTTCCAGCGTATAGCGGTCGACCGCCTTGTTGCTGCGGCGGATGCCGCAGTAATGGCAGTCGAGCACGCAGCGGTTGCTGAACTCGATCAGCCCGCGCAGGCGCACCGTGTCGCCGCAGTGCTGCAGCAAGGTCTGCTCGGCTGCGTAGCGGATCACTTCCAGCTCGTCGGCGTCGGTCGTGGCCAGGATGCGGCGCAGGGTGGCGCGGTCCAGGATACCGCCTGCCAGCCGCTCGGCCATCTCCTGCGCGGCGGCGCTTTTGGGGCGGGCGGGTTGGCCCGGTCCTGATCCCGGTCGGGCCGGCGCTTTCATCCATTCGATTTTCACGGCTTGCGTCGTCATCTTCCTTCTCCTGCCATGGCCTGACGGTAGGCGTGTTGCGCCGCGGGGAAACATTCGAGCGTGCGGTCGAGCACGCCCTGCACCACCGAGATCGCCATGCCGTAGTTGGTCATCGGTACGCCCTGGCGCTCGGCGCGGTACTGGCGCACCAGCATCTGTTTGCGCGTGGCGGTACAGCCGCCGCACTGCACCACCAGCGAATACGGCGTCAGGTCTTCCGGGAAATCCTTGCCGGCGCGCACATCCACCTCCAGATTGCCGCCGGCGAACTGGCGCAGCCAGCGCGGGATCTTCACCCGGCCGATGTCATCCGCCAACGAATGGTGCGCGCAGGTTTCGGCGATCAGCACCCGATCGCCCGGCTGCAGGCGCGAGATCGCCCCGGCCCCTTCGGCCAGGCGCAGCATGTCGCCCTTGAAGCGCGCCATCAGGATCGAGAACGTGGTCATGCTGATCGTGTTCGGCGTGTCGGCCGCGACCTTGAGCACGACCTGCGAATCGCAGATCACGAGCTTCGGCGGGCTGGCCAGTCGCGCCAGGGCGCTGCTCAGTTCGCGTTCCTTGACGATTATGCCTGCGGCATCGCTGTCGAGGATGTCGCGCATGGTCTGCACCTGCGGCAGGATCAGCCGCCCCTTGGGCGCGCCGAGATCGATCGGCACCACCAACAGAACCATGTCGCCTGGGCCGATCAGGTCGCCGACGAGGCGCGGCTCTTCCAGGTGGTCGTCCGGCGCCAGGCGGAACAGCGCTTCCTTGACGCTATCGATGCCGGCGAGTTGCATCGCCGAGATCGTCACGGCCTCGACGCCTTCGCGCTTGAGTTGCTGTAGTGATTCGGATGCGGGCGCGCCAAGGTCGGCCTTGTTGAAGACGACGACCAGCGGGGTTTTCTGGGCACGCAGCGTATCGATCAGTTCCTGCTCGAACGCGCCCAGTCCGTCCGCGCCGACCACAACCAGCGCAAGATCGACGCGCTCCAGCACGTCGCGGGTCTTCTTCACGCGCATTTCCCCGAGCACGCCCTCGTCGTCGAGACCGGCGGTGTCGATGAATACCACCGGGCCGATTGGCGCGAGTTCGAACGGCTTTTCGACCGGATCGGTGGTGGTGCCGGGCTGGTCGGACACGATCGAGATCGATTGCCCGATCAGCGCGTTCATCAGCGTCGACTTGCCGCTGTTGCGGCGTCCGAAGAGGCCGATATGCAGCCGCAGCCCTTTGGGCGTTTCCAGCATGTTCAATCCTTTACTGCTTCAAATGGATGGGCGTCCGGTTCGGTCGCAGGCTTGATCTCAACAATACACATCGCGCTTGCCGGCCCTGATCTTGGCCAGCATGTGCTCGGAGGCGTTGCGCGCCTTCTTGCCCATGCAGTCCAGCTCGCGCTCGATCGCCTGCTCGCCCGCGCAGCGCGCGGCGTCCGAGG
>Ga0316613_10001621_pt1 | contig 15236 bp, 14 predicted proteins | sample OWC_soil_day10_C_2_FD_207647 | JGI IMG/M metagenome (GOLD analysis project Ga0316613, IMG submission 207647) | Wetland soil microbial communities from Old Woman Creek delta, Ohio, United States - OWC_soil_day10_CT_b | ecosystem: Environmental > Terrestrial > Soil > Wetlands | place: USA: Ohio...
GAACACCTGAGCGGTTCAATGCCCTAATGATTTCCAGTTGTGCCTGGTGATGGCTGCTCCTGTCATGGAACTCGCCCACAAAAATCAGGTTCACCTTCCTGATATCCTCGATCATCTCATTGAACAAGATGGTTTTCCCGTCTTCGGTCCTCAATACGTGCTCATAACTGGAGCATCCCGTTGCAGCAAGGATGAGCATTGCAGAGACCAGGCAAAAACAGAGCTGCCTTGTGAATCTTCTCATTTCCCCTTCGCCTCATCCCATAACGCGTCCATCTCTTCAAGGTTCATTTCAGAGAGACCCCTCCCTGACTCCGCAGCCTTCATCTCGATATAACGAAAACGGGAGATGAACTTGCTGATCGTCTTTCTGAGCGCATCTTCCGGGTTTACGCCCACGAACCTTGAGATGTTCACAAGGACAAAGAAAATGTCTCCCAGCTCATCTTCTATTTCGTCCTGGTTCCTCCCGGCAAGGGCCTCTCTGAACTCCCCCAGTTCCTCATCAAGTTTTTTGAGCACATCATCAACCCTCTGCCAGTCAAATCCAACCCGGGAGGCCCTGGCCTGAATCCTGTGCGCCCTGAGAAGAGAGGGAAGTTCCCTGGGGATCCCTTCAAGGATGGACTCCCTGTTCTTCCCCTCTTCCCTCTTCCTCTCCTCCCATTGCCGGAGCACCTCTGCAGAGGTTTCATACCGGGCATCCCCGAACACGTGGGGATGTCTCCCGATCATCTTTTCAGAAATCTTATGGATGACATCATGAATGTCAAACTCCCCCTTTTCCGCTGCAATCTGGCATTGGAAGACGATCTGGAAGAGGAGGTCACCAAGCTCTTCCTTTATATTCTCAGGGTTTCCCTCATCAATGGCCTCCAATACTTCATAGGTCTCTTCCACCAGAAAGGGTTTGAGGGACTTTTGTGTCTGCTCCCTGTCCCACGGGCAGCCGTTCTCCCGCCTGAGCGCTGCCATGACTTCGACAAGCTTTTCCAATTCGCCCTTTGACATCATCGAAGTATATAATAGAGCGAGAAAAAAGGTAAATGAGGCGTGATGCCCTTGAAGCAGAAACGGAGGACAGGCAGGCGGGCATAACAGAAGGCAGGCAGGCGAAGCATTTTTATACGACACCTTATAAGAAAAACCTATTGAGAGATCCGGGACAAAACGTTTGTATCAGATGAATAAAGACTGGCCATTTAAATATCCTGTCGATTATAAAAATTCTGAGGCTGTTTGTCCTCTGTTTACCACAATGTCATCCTACGAACTTTCTAAATCCTTTCCCTAAAATGCATTCCAATGCTTAATTCCCTCTATATCCACATCCCCTTCTGCATGAAAAAGTGCATCTACTGCGACTTTCTTTCTGTGCCTTACGATAAGGCCCTTGCCATAGGCTATATCAACGCAGTGCTCAAGGAACTGGAACTCAGGAGAGACAGCGCGGGAGTCTTGAAGACGGTCTACATCGGGGGCGGAACTCCCACCACCATCCCCACCCTGGCACTCATAAGGCTTTTGAAAACCATAAGGGATGTGTTCGGTATCACCCCGGATGCGGAATTCACCATTGAGGCCAATCCCGGTACGGTCACCACGGAAATGATCAGTGCCCTTTCCGAATCGGGGATCAACAGATTAAGTATGGGCGTTCAGTCATTCAATGATAAGGAATTAAAGCTCCTGGGTAGGATACACGATTCTTCAGAAGCCCTCACATCCATTGCCGCAGCACGACACGCGGGTGTCACCAATCTATCCTTGGACCTCATCTACGGGATACCGGGCCAGACGCTCCAGAGTTGGGTACAGACGGTATCGACAGCCATGGACATTTCTCCTGAGCATATCTCAGCTTATGAACTTACTCCGGAAAAACATACCCCTCTCCATGAACAGATCTCAACAGGAAAGATCGAAAAGCCCGATGAAGAGACCATCCTCGGGATGTACTCCCATGCCATGGACAGATTTGGTGAAGCGGGGTACACCCACTATGAGATATCCAATTTTGCAAAACCGGGGTTCCAATGTAGGCACAATCTAAACTACTGGAACAGGGGGCAGTACCTCGGTATCGGTGCAGGCGCTCACAGTTTCATCGGGAGCAGGAGAATAAGAAATACCGGTGATATCCGAAAGTATATGGCGCTTGTATCGCAGGGTAATCTGCCCGATGAAGAAGTCCTCGAGATTTCCCGTACGGATGCCGTAAAGGAATCCCTATTCCTCGGTCTGAGAAAGACAGAGGGGTTGGACATCAGGGAATTCAGGGAACATCTTAATATCGATTTAATGAAGATTTCGGATCAATTGATCAGTGAGGGGCTGCTCACTTCAGACGGGACTCATTTAGGTCTTACGCGGAAAGGAATCGCCGTTTCCAACACAGTGATCACCGAGCTGTTTACCCTGCTGGGACTGGATTAGTCAGGATCATTTATGAGAGTGAAACTTAAGAGGCTCGCCAGGTCTAAGGCAAGATACTTGGAGTTATTTGTGCAGCCGGATATGAGGCTGCGTGGGTTCAGCAATGCACAGACCATGATCAGGTAAATTTGATAGATAAAGAGGTGCGGAGGGCTATTGTATCTTGCCCTGGAGCGGGCAAGCCTCTTGCCATAAAGAAATTTATGGATTATTAGTATAAAATCTCCTTATGAAAAAGACCACAAGAAGGCTTGCCCTCACCGTATTCCTTGCCGTAATTATTCCCTTTTCCGGAACACTTTTCCTGTTCCTGCCACGGCAGGAGGCAGCCAGCGGTCCTCAGGTCTATGGATACAAAATCGTGAACGTCTACCCCCACGATCCCTCGGCATTCACTCAGGGTCTTATTTATGAAGGCGGGTACCTCTATGAAGGAACCGGTCTTTATGGAAAATCAACTCTGCGAAAGGTTGAATTGAAGACAGGCAAGGTACTGAAACTTCTCTCGCTCCCTGCTGGCTATTTCGGCGAGGGGCTCACCTCATGGAAGGGCGTCTTGATTCAGCTTACGTGGAGGGAGAAAAAAGGCTTTGTGTATGAAAAAGAGAGCTTCCGCCTCCTGAGCGAATTCTCCTATCCCACCGAGGGTTGGGGAATTACCCATGACGATACGCAGCTGATCATGAGCGACGGGAGCGCTTCGCTGTATTTCCTCGATCCCAGGACATTCGCACAGGTCAGGAAGATGGAGGTCCGGGATAGGGGCACGCCTGTGAACGGCCTTAACGAACTGGAGTATGTGAAGGGGAGGCTCTATGCCAATATCTGGTCGACCGAACGCATCGCCATAATCTCTCCGGTAACCGGCCGTGTGGAGGGATGGATCGACCTCACTGGGTTATCAGGTTCTATGGGCCACTCTCCGAAGATTGATGTGTTGAATGGAATTGCCTATGACAGGGACAAAGACAGGCTCTTCATCACCGGCAAATTCTGGTCCAGGCTCTTCGAGATTGAACTGATCCCTGTAAAACCCTAGCCCAGTGATTCATAAATTCAGGAGAGGTATATGGCTCGAACAGCAAGACTCGGGGTTATGTGCCAGTCGGCAGGAGCGAACGTTGACAGAAAATGGGAACAGATCGCTCTTAGGTGCGGAGACCACGGGAGAGTCAATAAGGGCTATTGTCTTGCCGAGAGACAGATGCCTCTCCTATAAGAAACTTATGAATAGAGTAGGCTAGAAAGACGGCTACCTCACCTCAAGGAATGCGCATTTGAGATACTCGGTCTCGGGCATGGAGAGCAGGACAGGGTGGTCCTTTGCCTGGGACCTCAGTTCAACAAGCCTCGTCTGTCTGCCTGCCTCCTTTGCTGCTGTTCTCAGCATTTCTATGAATGCTTCCCTCTCGATGTGATATGAGCAGGACGATGTGGCAAGGAGCCCTCCCTCTTTGAGTATGCGCATTGCGTTGGCATTGATCGCCCTGTAGGCCCGGAGTGCTTCCTTCACCTTGGTTTTCCCCTTCACAAATGCAGGAGGGTCCAGGACTATGAAGTCATGGCGCGCTCCCCGGGTTACTTCACTTTTCAGAAATTCGAAGACATCGGCTTTCTTAAATGTGCAGCGTTCTGAGAGGCCGTTCATCCCAGCGTTTTTCTGTGCCTGCGTGATTGCGCTCTCAGACTCGTCAACCCCTGTGAGTTCGCACCCCTTCCCTGCCAAGTGTATTCCCCACGCACCGGAATAACAAAAAAGATCGAGCCCCCTCCCCTCTCCCACAAGTGCAGCGAAGGCCTTCCTGTTTTCCCTCTGGTCAAGGAAAAAACCGGTTTTCTGGCCTGCAACAGGGTTTATCTCAAAGAGGAGGGAATCCTCCCGTATCACGGGAAGTGCATCAAGCGTCCCCTTGATCACCCTCTTTTCCCTTCCAAGCCCTTCGAGCAATCGCGCCGAGCTGTCATTCCTCACCACAATCGCAGAAGGAGACAGGACATCATCAAGGATTTCGATGATCATGTCTGACACTTTGTCCATCCCCGCAGTGAGGAACTGGACAGAAATGCAATCATTGTATTTGTCAACAATCAGACCGGGAAGAAAATCTCCCTCACTGTAGACCGCCCTGAAGGCGTTCATATCCTTTAGCAATCTTTTTCTATACTCCAGCGCATCAATAATCCTCTTTTTAAAGAAACCGGGATCGATTGGTTCTCTTTGGCGCGTGAGAATTCTTACGGCAATGAGCGAGTGCGGGTTGATATACCCTATACCGAGAAAGTTGTCCTTTCTGTCCCTCAGCTCCACCAACGCACCCGGCTCAAAATCCTTTGGACTCGTGGCAAGCTCATTAGAGAAGACCCAGAGATGGCCCGCAAGTATCCTCGAGGTGCGGTTCAGGCGTGCGATTTCCATGGAATAATAATGCCGGATTGGATGGGAAAATACAATTGCATCGTAGAATGCATATTCCGGGGTATCATGGACACATTGGGGAATTGAGGGCGCTGACTCCTTCACGAACGAGATTGTACCTAAAGTTGTAGCTTGACATATCGGGTATTTCTTGGTAAGAGTGAGGTAAGAAAACAGTTTTTCCCGACAAAGCCAAACCCTTTGTGAGAAGGGGACGGAAAGCAACAGGTCCGCCTGAGGCGGATGGCTGGGCTGCCGAAGGATGAGATTTCGGTATGCCCGGCCTTTTCCATTGGGATATACCGAAAGAGCATATTTCACAGGGGCAATAATCGGGGGCCATTTTACAACGCATTGTTTTCTGACATGCAAGGAGGGAGAAAGATGACCGGGGAGAAAGGAAAAAGGCAATGGTTTTTTGCGTGCATGATTTTTCTTTTGGCTTTTGTACCCCGTACAGGATATGGGGCGGATATTACCATCTCGGATATCCTGACAACAAACGGCGACTGGACATTGAACGGCGTTATGACCGCCACATCCTTCAGCGGGAACGGCTCCGGACTGAGCAATGTTACTGCATCAGGTCTTTCCTGTTCCGGGTGCGTCTCTCAGACCCAGATCAATACTTCTCAGGTACAGACACGAGTTGGTTCAAGCTGCGCAACAGGCTCATCCATAAGGGCAATTAATTCTGACGGCACGGTGGTCTGCCAGACGGATGATAACTCAGGCGGCACAGTCACCTCTGTGGGGACAGGGGCAGGACTGAGCGGTGGTCCCGTCACAACCACAGGGACTATCAGTGTGGACTTTACAGGCAGCACCGGCTCAGCAAACTCAGCCTCAAGGAGCGACCACTATCACAATAACTACTTGCAATACGGAAATGTGGCAGTAGTCGCCCTCAGCAACGGGGATTACACAGACCCGGTTGCTGCGATGAGCGATCTTTCGACCTGGTGCGGGACGCCGTCAGCCACTAATCCTTGTCTGCTAAAGATTATGCCCGGCGTTTATGATGTTTATGGGAGTGCTCTTCAGATGCTGGGGTATGTTGACATAGAAGGCTCAGGAGAGAACACGACAAAGATAAAAGGATACATCGACAGTTCTTTGTCCGGCGTGGTTATTGGGGCCTCCAATGCGGAGATAAGGTTTCTGACAGTGGAAAATTCAGGTGGAGGGGCAACCAAAATCGCAATATACAACATCAGTGCATCACCAAAGATAACAAATGTGAAAGCCACTGCCTCAACGGGTTATTTAATTAATTATGGGGTTTATAACATATCATCCTCTCCTACGATGACAAACGTGACAGCCACTGCCTCAGGCGGAAATACCACCTGCGCTGGAGTTTACAACACATCATCATCTCCTGCGATGACAAACGTGACAGCTACTGCCTCAGGGGGAAGCAATTGGAATGTCGGTGTTTTTAACGTCTCATCATCATCTCCTACGATGGTAAACGTGACAGCCTCTGCCTCAGGTGCATTTTCTTATGGTGTCTATAATTCTAGCTCTTCACCTCTGATGATGAATGTGACAGCCACCTCTTCAGGTGGGGGACCCTCTGGTTCTGGCATTCGCAATTATTCATCCTCAGCTGTGATGATGAATGTAAAAGCTATTGCTTCGGGCTCAACTCTCGAGAACTGTGGTGTTAATAATGAAAGTTCAAGCCCGCAAATGACGAATGTAATTGCTACCGGATCGGGTGGAAGTGATACTTACGGGGTTAGGAATGATGCATCATCTCCAACAATGACAGGTGTAAGTGCAACGGGCTCTGGGGGAAGTATGTATAATCGAGGCGTATACAGTCGCACCTCAGGCATCGTGACAATCAACCACTCAATCATAGCAGGCTCACTGCAAGCAATTCTCAATAATGCCGATGCTATAACACGCGTTGGCAATACGAAACTCGATGGAGGTCCGGTAACAGGTGGTGGAGTTACCTGTGCAGGGGTATATGATGAAAACTACACCTTTTATGCTAACACCTGTCCGTAGGGCGGAAACAGTATTACGTAAACAGAATACAGAAGCCTCTTTATGAAAGAGCCGTGGCCATGTGCGGTTTTTTTTGAAAATTGCATCATGGTGCTGTTCACGCAGTAAACATCATGAAGAACTTGATGCAGATGTGAGGTCCTGTATGAAACCGCGAAGGATTTACAGGATAATTACATGCCTTTTTTTCACTGCCTCAGCAGCACATTTAGGGTTTCTCTTAATCCTTGAAGACTGTAAGGTTTTGCCAGCCGTGCCTTGAATCCGTAGGAATGGTGGTCCGCCATCGCCCGACTGTTCGCATATCCGCTCGACACAATAGCGTTCACATTTGGATCTATCTCCCGAAGCTCCCTGATGGTCTGTTCTCCTCCCATGCCAGACTTTACCGTAAGATCAAGGATAACTACATCAAAGGGCTTTCCCGAATCTCTGGCCAGGATGAATTTTTCAATTGCATCTATTCCGTCCTCTGCACCCTCAACTTCATGGCCAAGGGTTTTGATCTGTTCCTCTGCTAAGCTTCGCACCAGGTTGTCGTCATCCATGACAAGGATCTTCCCCTTGCAGACACCTGAAGCGACTGCAGCGGATTCTTTGAACTCCTTTTTCACTTCCATGGCAGGCAGATATATATGAAAGGTGGAACCCTTCCCCAATTCTGAAATTACATCGATAAGGCCGTCATGGTTTCTGATGATGGAATAGGATGTTGCAAGGCCAAGGCCACTGCCCTTCTCCTTGGTAGTAAAATAGGGGTCGAAGATTTTCTGCAGATATTTTTCGGGAATGCCGATGCCGCTGTCTTTAACAGAAATCCTCACATAGTTGCCTTTCATAAGCTGCGGGTGCCCGCTCTCCTGCTTCAGGATGTTCTTTGCAGTGATAAGTATGGTACCCCCCTCGGGCATGGCATGGTCCGCGTTCAACACTATGTTCTGAATCACCTGCCCCAGCTGTCCCTCGTCCGCATCGACCTGCCACAACCCAGGCTCAACATCAAGTTGGAAGCTGGACCGGGAACCGCTCAAGGCAAACTTTGCCGCGTTCTCGATCGCATGCAACAGTGAGATCCGTTTCTTGACCGGTTTGCCTCCCTTCGAGAAGGTCAGCAACTGTGTTGTGAGACTGACCGACTGGTGGAGCGCGTTCTCTGCCTGCTCCAGCATGACGAATGACTTCTCCCCCTGGTCAAGAGTCATCTTGGCCATGGAAATATAGCCGAATATGCCCTGCAGTAGGTTGTTGAAGTCGTGGGCTATCCCTCCGGCGAGCGTCCCGATAGACTCAAGCTTCTGTGTCTTGAGCCGCTCTTCTTCAAGAAGCCGCCGCTCCGTGATGTCCCTGCAGATCGTGAAAATCCGCAGTGACCCGGAGTCTCGCAGCACGTTCGCGTTAATCTCGATCGGTGTGATTCTCCCCATAGCGTCGACATAATCGATTTCGAGGTTTCTGACAAACCCGCGTTCGGCACATTTTCTGACCTCCCTGGCATTCCGATCGAGATCGTATTTTGCAGTCCATTCGGTGACCTTACGCCCAATGATATCTTCCACCTTGTTGTGGCCAGTCATTCGGACATAGTTTTGGTTTGCATCCACGACCTGGCCATCCCCGTCGATGATTACGTAACCGGTGCTGGTCGCCTCTACCAGGAAACTGTACTTTTCCGCACTTTCCCTGAATGCTTCTTCCGCCTGCTTGCGCTCGGTGATATCCTGCGCGATGGACAGGAGGACCCGCTCCCCTCTCACCGTTATCACTTCCCCATTATAGAGGCAGACAACCTCCCGGCCGTCCTTCCTGCGCAGAAAAAGCTCCATGCCCTGCACCCGCCCACGCTCACAAAGCTCGCGAAAGACCCTCTCACGCTGCTCATGCGAAATCCAGCCGAGCTCAAGCACGGTCTTGCCGTACACCTCCTCCCTGCTGAATCCTGATATCTCCGTAAACTCGTTGTTCACATCCAGCAGCTTGCCGGTCTCAATTTCGCTCAGGGTAATAAGGAGTGGCGCCTTATGGAAGATCTTCGCAAATTTCTCCTCGTTTTCCTTTAACTTCTCCTCTGCTTCTCTTAGCTCAGTCACGTCTCTGCCCGATGATTGGTATTCAACAAGTTCTCCCCGGTCGTCAAAGATCGCATGGTGCGTCCAGCGATGCCACACCACCCGACCGTCCGGCAAGATCACCCTGGCCTCCGCCGTCATCATCGGAACGTCCCGGTCGAGCGCTTCGATTTTCTTGATGAATGATTCCCGGTCCCCGGGATGCATGAACGGATAATAGGACCTTCCCAACAGATCCTCACGTCGGAGGCCGACATACTGACAGAGGGTATTATTTATGAAGGTGACGATCCCGCCTGGCAGGTACCGCACAACAAACTCAGCCTGGTTCTCGACGATTGCCTTGTAGCGTTTCTCGCTTTCCCTGAGCGCTTCCTCCATCTTTTTGCGTTCGGTGGTGTCCGTGATCACGCCGATCAGGCCGAGTTCGTTGCCCTGAGCGTCATGGAGGCGTCTGCATGCAAGGTGGCCCCAGAATTCGGTACCATCCTTCCTCACGTAGCGACGTTCGAGGTCCACGGAAGGTATTGTGCTTGCCAGCAGCGCAAACATATTCTGCCTGCCGGTCTCCCGCTCAGAGGGGTGGACATGGTCCACATATTCGCTGCCGATAAATTCCTCCACCGTGCAGCGGAACATCTCGGCCATATACTTGTTCGCATGACTAATTCGACCACGTTTGTCCACCATGCCGATCCCCACGTGCGCGGTGTCCATGATCTGCTGTACCATGGCCCCGCGCTCCGCGATTTCCTTCTCTGACCGTTTGCGCTCGGTTGTGTCGCGTACCACAGCCACCATATACTCTCTTGTGTTCAGCGCCACATAACTGACATTCGCTTCAACCGGGAACGTGGTGCCATCCTTTCTTCTATGAATGCCCTCTAATACAAGGGAACCCTTCTGCCGCAATTCATGTACGTGTGCTTGCCATGAAAAATTGTCAGGGAAGGTTGTTTCAATGTCCGTAACCCCCATCTTAAGGAGTTCATGGCGAGCATACCCCAAACCGGCGCACGCCTTGTCATTCACAAAAATAAAGAGTCCGCTTTGGGGATCATTAACGAAGATAGCATCATTTGATTTGCTAATAAGATTTCTGAAGAGTTCGAGATTAGTCTCAATCCTGTCTTTGTCCATCGTCATCGCACCAGACCTTATCACATTGCCCAACGTATATAATTTATAACACTTTGCTGATCTTTAGGAAGCAAAACTTCGCAATCACCCGGTACGCCACAGGGCCTACCTTCTGATATAATACGCCATGTCGCCGCCAAGGCACGCTACGGCAGCGGGTTTATAAGAAAGGAGGAGCCATGAGGATCGAGTTTGACCCCGAAAGGGATCTCCTGTATATTTATTTTGCAGAAGCCAGCACAAAAGCGGCGCAAACCGTTACCATTACCCTAGGCGTTCACGCGGATTTCGACAGAGAAGGAAAACTCATCGGAATCGAAGTGATAGAGGCATCCAAAATTATGGGAGAGAAGATCGAATTTAAGCTCCCCGAACTCTCTGCCGCATAAAACTCTCAGAGGGCTTCAGATGGCAATGCCGGCATATGTAACCTCTATCCAATTCGTACCGTTGACTTCAACAATCCTTAAGAAAAAGCCATCCACGACAAGCTCGTCTCTCTCGTTGACCTCATGTTCGACCTGCACAAAAAGAAAAACACCTTTCTGCCATCAGCCCCTCTGACATTTAAGTGATTGCGCCTCCCTGCTCTTTGCATTTTCCGCTCCTGTGGTGATAAACTTATAAGTTGTTTCTACGCCGAAATGGCAATACCGAAAGGACCACAAATGGAACTGCATACCCTCGGCATAGGTGAACTGAGAACCCTTCTTGACCGCAAAGAAGTCGCGGTGAAGGATGTGGTCGATTCTGTGTACAGGAGGATTGACGCGGTGGAGGATCGGGTCAGGGCCTTTGTGACACTCACCAGGGAAAGGGCCCTTGAAATGGCTTCCGAGGCGCAGAAAAGAATAGACAACAACCTTTCAACACCCCTCCTCGGAATCCCCCTTGGCATTAAGGACAACATGTGCACCAGGGGCATAAGAACAACCTGCTCGTCAAAGATTCTTGCCCAGTTCATCCCCCCGTATGAGAGCACTGTCACCTCGCGATTGGCTGAAAAGGGATATATCCTGATCGGGAAAACGAACCTGGATGAGTTCGCCATGGGCTCTTCCACCGAAAATTCAGGATTTCATACCACACGCAATCCATGGGACCTGGAGAGAATCCCCGGAGGGAGCAGCGGGGGCTCTACCGCAGCGGTGGCCGCAGATGAATGCATCGCGGCACTGGGTTCCGACACCGGGGGGTCCATACGGCAGCCTGCTTCCCTTTGCGGGGTGGTAGGATTAAAGCCCACCTACGGACGGGTCTCCCGATACGGCCTGGTTGCGTTTGCTTCCTCCCTTGACCAGATTGGTCCCATAACCAAGAATGTGAAAGACGCGGCGCTTCTCATGAATGTGATTGCGGGCCACGACCCATGTGACTCCACCTCAGCCCCTGTTGACGTACCGGATTTTACCGCTGCCCTCGGTCATGATATCAAGGGCCTGAGGATAGGTGTACCTAAAGAATATTTCATCAAGGGAATGGATGAGGAAGTGGAAAGGTCTCTCAGGGAAGCACTCAAACAGCTTGAATCTCTTGGTGGTGTGCCTCTCGAGGTCTCCCTGCCACACACCGATTATGCGGTGGCGACCTATTACCTTTTGGCAACTTCAGAGGCCTCTTCGAACCTTGCCCGCTATGATGGGGTCAAATACGGCTTCAGGCAAACCGGGAAAGACCTTCTCGAGATGTATAAGAATACGCGGGCCAAAGGTTTTGGCTCAGAAGTAAAGAGGAGGATCATGCTCGGGACCTACGCCCTCTCTTCAGGCTATTATGATGCCTATTACAAAAAGGCGCAGCAGGTAAGAACATTGATAAAGAGGGATTTCGAGGAGGCGTTCAGCAGGGTGGATGTTATGGTAACCCCCACAGCCCCTACCCCAGCCTTTAAGGTGGGGGAAAAGGCGGACGATCCTTTGCAGATGTATCTTTCGGACATATTTACCATATCGGTGAACCTCGCCGGGGTTCCCGGGATTTCCATTCCCTGTGGTTTTACACACAATGGTCTCCCCATAGGGATGCAGCTCATCGGAAGGCATTTTGATGAGGAGACCATTCTCAGGGCGGCCTTCGCCTATGAGCAGGCGACTGAGTGGCATAAGAGAAAGCCAAGGATTTAGGAGAGGAACCAAAAGATGCACTACGAGGCAGTGATCGGATTGGAAGTCCATGCGCAGATGCTCACGGAATCAAAGATATTCTGCGGATGCTCCACCAAATTTGGCTCGGAACCAAACACCCAGACATGCCCTGTGTGCATAGGCATGCCCGGCGTTCTCCCTGTGCTGAACCGTAAGGCGCTTGAGTTCGCAATTAAAACAGGACTCGCCATGAACTGCAGGATTTCCCCCTACAGCAGGTTTGCGAGGAAAAACTATTTTTATCCTGACCTTCCCAAAGGGTATCAGATAAGCCAGTATGAACTGCCCATATGCGAACATGGCTCCCTCGATATTCTCGTTGAAGGGGAAACGCGGAGGATCGGGATCACCCGCATCCACATGGAAGAGGATGCCGGGAAGAACATCCATGAAGGGGGTGGCAACTTCAGCTTTGTGGATCTGAACAGGACCGGGGTTCCTTTGATGGAGATCGTCTCCGAGCCTGACATGAGAACGCCGAGAGAGGCATCGGAGTATATGAAAAAACTGAGGGCCATCCTGCGCTATCTTGGCGTCTGCGATGGGAACATGGAACAGGGTTCCCTCAGGTGTGATGCCAACGTCTCTGTAAGGCCGGCTGGCCAAAAGGAATTCGGCACAAGGGCAGAGGTAAAAAACATAAACTCGTTCAAGTTCGTGGAGAAGGCGCTTGAATACGAGATAAAACGCCAGATACGTCTTCTGGAAGAAGGGGGAAAGGTTATCCAGGAAACAAGGCTGTGGGATTCATCGAGGGGAATAACCGAATCCATGCGTGGCAAAGAGGAGGCTCATGACTACCGGTATTTTCCTGAGCCGGACCTCGTGCCGATCATGGTCGAACAGGAATGGATCGATATGTTAAAGGCTTCCCTCCCCGAGCTGCCGGATACAAGGAGAGAGAGACTTGTCTCTCAATACGACCTGCCTGAACATGACGCGGACCTTCTCACTTCAGAAAGGCCTCTTGCGGACTGGTACGAGGAGGCTGCGGCATCATATTCTCTGAGCATTTCTGGAATCGCCCAGTATAAGACAGTTTCGAACTGGGTGACAGGGGAACTTGCACGACTCCTTAATGAAGAAAACAGGGCTATCGAGGAGTGTCCCCTCAAACCATCTCAACTTGCCGGCCTGCTCAACTTGATCGACGATGGCACAATAAGTGGCAAAATTGCGAAATCTGTCTTTGAAGAGATGTACAGGACAGGGAGGAATGCAGAAGATATTGTTAAGGAGAAAGGCCTTGTTCAGATAAGCGATTCAGGTGCCATTGAGAAGGCCATTGACGAAATCATCGCAAGAAACCCCAAAGAAGTGGAGAGGTTCAGGACAGGTGACGAAAAACTCATCAGCTTCTTCGTGGGTCAGGTGATGAAGTCGACCAGGGGTAAGGCAAACCCCCAGATGGTGAATGAGATCCTGAAGAAGAAACTTGCCGGTTAAGACCTGGGAAATAGCTGACCGTTACTGTGCAGGTACTGCAACCCTGTCTGCGAGTTCATCCATAAGGGTTTTTACAGAAACTACTTTATCGATCCTGTAGGCGTTGGTGCCGACTGTATAGAGCGGTTTTTCCACATCAGAATTATACCCTGCAGAACTCAGGAGCCCGTTACAGATGCAGAAATATGTCTCATTGCTCTCCTTTGCTGCGCAGATACTATATTTTCCCTCGCTGTCCTTGAGAAGCACATATCCCTTATCGCACTTAGGTTTCCTGTCCCGGACATACGATAGGCACTGCTTGATTACCCTGAAAGGAAGTCCGCACGGGGAAGCAGGCTTAGTGGCCACAATGATGTCCTCCTCTTTTGCGTTCAGCACCGCCTGCTTATATTCAGGAGTTGCGCTGCTTTCCTCGGTTGCGAGAAACCTCGTACCCATCTGGACCCCATCAGCTCCCATTTTCAGGAACCGAAGGATATCACCATGAGTGAAAATTCCCCCTGCCACAATAACGGGGAAGTCTCCGTATTTTCTTGCCACATCCTTCACAGGGGGAAGGAGGTTTTCGAGTTTATTGGACTCCAAGGTTATCTCATCAAACTTAAACCCAAGATGCCCCCCTGCCAGAGGGCCTTCCAGCACAACCGCATCCGGCCTGTACTTGAGCCTTTCCCATTTCCTGCATATCAGGTCCAGTGCTCTTGCGGACGATACAATGGGGACAAGCGCAGTATCGCCCGAAGCCTGTATTGCGGGGAGACTAAGAGGTAACCCTGCCCCGGAGATGATCACATCTGCACGAGCATCCAAGGCACCCTTCACCGACTCTTCATAAGTGCTGCCGAGCGCTATCATGATATTAATGCCTGCAAAGCCTCCTGAGCTCCTGGCCAGTGAGACCTCCTCGTAGGCAGCCTCATAGGTGCTCACCTTTTTGCCATTCCTTTTCGAGACGAGCCGGTCAAGGCAGGCGCTGGACACGATACCAATGCCCCCTTCCCTTGCAACAGCGCGTGCAAGGGGGTGCAATGAAACCCCGACCCCCATTCCGCCCTGGATAATGGGCAGACCTATTTTTTTTCCCTTAATGACAAGCAGCGGTAACGCTGATTTTTGATCTGACATATAACTCCAAAATAGTTGTACCGAGAATTAAGCAGGATACTCAGATAAAAAGACTCTTCGCTTTTCCGACGTTACTCTTTTGAACACCGTATCTCATAATCCCCTAATCTCAGCCGCATCCTTGCCTCATTCTTCCTGCGGTTTATTTTCCTCTCAGAGAGGAAGCCCCCCAGCAGAGGGGGGCTTCCTCCGTGGATTAGAGTTTCACCACATTGACTGCTTTGGGACCCTTCGGGCCCTTTTCGATATCAAAGCTGACCTTGTCACCCTCGGCAAGACTTTTAAAGCCATTGCCCTGGATGGACGTATGGTGGACAAAGACATCACTGCCATCTTCACTGGTAATGAAGCCAAAGCCTTTGCTGTCATTGAACCACTTCACAGTTCCTTGTGCCATTGCATATACCTCCTTCTCTGTAAATTAAATCTCAGAAGGCC
>Ga0316613_10001622_pt1 | contig 15235 bp, 19 predicted proteins | sample OWC_soil_day10_C_2_FD_207647 | JGI IMG/M metagenome (GOLD analysis project Ga0316613, IMG submission 207647) | Wetland soil microbial communities from Old Woman Creek delta, Ohio, United States - OWC_soil_day10_CT_b | ecosystem: Environmental > Terrestrial > Soil > Wetlands | place: USA: Ohio...
AGGCCATCAGTGACGTACTTACAGGAAACAGCGACAAATTTCTGGTTATTATTGGTCCCTGTTCTGCTGATAACGAAGACTCCGTCTGTGATTATGTAAATCGGCTGGTAAAGGTTCAGGAAAAAACAAAAGACCGTTTGATTCTGGTTCCCAGAATTTATACCAACAAGCCAAGAACCACAGGCGAAGGCTATAAAGGAATGCTTCATCAGCCTGACCCGGAGAAAAAGCCGGACATGCACGAAGGACTCATCGCCATCCGCCGCATGCACATGAAAGTTTTTGAGGAGACCGGTTTGTCCACAGCAGACGAAATGCTGTATCCGGAGAACTTGACCTACCTTGATGATATCATGTCCTACATTGCCATCGGGGCCCGTTCCGTGGAAAACCAGCAGCACCGATTAACCTCCAGCGGCTGTGAGGTGGCAGTTGGTATGAAAAACCCCACCAGCGGCGATATATCGGTTATGCTGAACTCCGTAGTAGCTGCCCAGCAGGCTCATGATTTTACTTACCGTGGTTGGGAAGTGAAAAGTTCCGGCAATCCCCTTGCCCATACCATCCTGCGGGGTGCGGTTAACAAACATGGCCAGTGCATCCCCAACTATCATTTTGAAGATTTATTTCTTCTTCATGAGATGTACAGCAGACGCAATCTGCAAAATCCGGCCTGTATCGTAGATGCAAACCATTCAAACTCCAATAAAAAATACAGGGAGCAGATTCGTATCTCCAAAGAAGTCCTTCACAGCAGAAAGCACGCGCCTGAGATCTGCAGTCTTGTTAAGGGACTGATGATAGAAAGCTATATTGAGCCTGGCTGCCAGAAGGTTGGAGACGGATGCTATGGAAAATCCATTACCGATCCATGTCTTGGGTGGGAGGAATCCGAGCGTCTGCTTTATGAGATTGCAGAGAACTGCTAATTCAAAAGAGATTATGCTTTGATCAGAGCATAATCTTTTTTATTTCACTCTTGTAATTTCAAATAGAATTGAGTAAAATGAAACTACCAGACTTACCCCTATACGTAACGTTTCATAAGCCCACACCGGCGTGTCCGGTGCTAAAGAGAAGGAGGTACGGATATGCGGACGATGAATGTCGATATCCAGCTGCGTACCATTCCCATTCCGCTGGCACTCCTGATCAATACTGCCAATGCATTTATGTGCGATATCTATATTGATTATGGGTTGACCAGAGTTAACGTTAAAGACTACGATGAAATGAAGATGGGACTGGTTACACAGAATCGGAATTTATTATTTAACTTCGACGGCGAAGATGAACTAGCTGCTGAAGGACGGATCGGAATGCTGTTTAGACCGTAGCCGTCGGAAAGGAACCCATATGACCTACAATACAAAAGAGAGTTGACCGCGGCGATTGGCCGGCGGACAGCTCTCTTTTTCATGGTTCCCTTAACCGAGGAATGCGGTTACACCAAAATACAAAAGTACAATTGCCCCAAGGACAACTCTGTAATATCCGAAAAATTTAAAATCATGCTGTCTGATATATCCCATAAGAAATTTAATCGCATATACAGAAACAGCAAATGCCACTACCATTCCCAAAATCAGATAAAAAATCTGAGCTCCCGAAAAATTAAAACCGAATTTCACAATCTTTAAAAGGCTTGCACCGAACATAACCGGAATCCCAAGAAAGAATGAAAATTCCGCTGATGCCGCCCTGGAGCAGCCTAAGATCATGGCACCCAGTATGGTGGAGCCGGAACGGGAAGTACCGGGAATTAAGGAAAGCAGCTGGAACAAACCAATATAAAGAGCTGTCTGGTAAGAAATCTCTCCCACCTTCTGTACTTCAAAGTTCCGGTATTTGTTCCGGTTCTCAATCACAAGAAAGAGAACACCGTATATAATTAAAGTCGCTGCTACCACATAGCCGTTCATTAAATATTTATCCAGGATATCATCCACTAATATTCCAATCACAGCCGCAGGCAGACATGCCAGTATAATCTTGCTCCATAAAATAAATGTTGCCTTTTTCTGAGCCGCCTTTTTTCTTGGGGAAAATGGGTTTAACCTGTCAAAATACAATACTACTACTGCAAGAATCGCCCCCAGCTGAATCACAACCAGAAACATATTTTTATAACTGTCCGGCTGGTTTAAATGAATAATCTCATCTACTAAAATCATATGACCGGTGCTGCTGATTGGCAGCCATTCTGTAAATCCTTCCACGATTCCCAGAACGATAACTTTTAATATCTCAATTATATTCATCTTAATTCCTCTGTTTTAAATATTTTCTATCTGCCAGTCAATGGGAGTCATTCCATTTGCCTCCAGATAAGCGTTGGTTTTGCTGAAATGTCTGCATCCAAAGAATCCTCGGTAAGCAGAAAGAGGACTGGGATGTGGCGCTTCCAGTATTAAGTGTTTGGGATTTGTAAGCATTGCCTTCTTATTCTGTGCGGGACGCCCCCATAAAAGAAAGACCATAGGGCGGTCCTGCTCATTTAAAATCTTAATAGCCGCATCCGTAAAAGTCTCCCAGCCAATTCCCTGATGGGAGTTAGCTGCATGTGCTCTTACAGTCAATACGGTATTCAGTAACATAATTCCCTGATCTGCCCATTTTTTTAAGTATCCGTTATTAGGAACCTCACAGCCTAGATCCTCTCTCAGTTCCTGATAGATATTCACCAGTGACGGCGGAATATCCACATCAGGCTTTACAGAAAAGCACAGACCATGAGCCTGACCCACGTTGTGATAAGGATCCTGCCCCAGTATTACCGCCTTAACCTTGGAAAGGGGGGTAAACTGAAACGCATTGAATATGTCATTGGGGTCCGGAAAAACCTGGGTTGTTTCGTACTCTTTCCTCACCTTCTGATAAAGTTCCCTGTAATATGGCTTTTTAAACTCCCCGTTTAAGGGTTCCAGCCAGTCGTTATCAATTGCTCCCATTTTTTCTCCTTTGCATCTTTAAATCCGAACCGGTACTCCTTTCTCCGATAAGTACCGTTTTAACTCCATAATTTCCAGTTCCTTGTAATGAAACAGGGAGGCTGCCAGAGCCGCATCTGCCTTGCCCTCTGTAAGAGCACTGTGAAAATGTTCCATGGTTCCAGCTCCGCCCGAAGCAATAACCGGAACGGATACAGATTCTGCAATAATCCGGTTCAGTTCATCATCATATCCAGCTTTTGTTCCGTCGCAGTCCATGCTGGTGAGCAGTATCTCTCCGGCTCCCAGACGGTCTGCTTCCATAGCCCACTCTACAGCATCCAGCCCTGTATCGATTCTTCCGCCGTTCTTATAGACATTCCAGCCGCTTCCATCTGCCCGCCTTCTTGCATCAATGGCAACCACCACGCACTGGCGTCCAAACTTATCAGCAGCATCAGAAATCAGTCTGGGTGTATTGATCGCAGAGGAATTAATGGATATCTTATCCGCCCCTTCTCTTAAAAGCATCTTAAAATCTTCTACTGTCCGGATTCCTCCGCCTACCGTAAATGGAATAAAGACCTTTTCTGCAACCCGGCGCACCATGTCAACCACTGTATTCCGGTTATCGGAGGAAGCCGTAATATCAAGAAATACAAGCTCATCTGCTCCTGCTTTATCATAGGCTGCTGCAATTTCCACCGGATCTCCGGCATCCTGTAAATTAACGAAATTAACACCCTTTACCACTCTTGCGTTGTGTACATCCAGACATGGAATGATTCGTTTTGTAAGCATCCGGTTCCTCCTTTAAGTCAGTTCAATGAAGTTTTTCAGTATCTTAAGACCGGTATCTCCGCTCTTTTCCGGGTGGAACTGGCAGGCAAATACATTATCCCGTTCCACCGATGCCCCAAAAGCCACACCGTACTCACAGGATGCGGCAACATCCGAATCCCTGTCTGCCTCTAAATAATATGAATGGACAAAATAAACATATGCACCGGAATCCAGACCTTTAAAAAGTCTTGCGCCCGGCCTGATTGTCAGGCTGTTCCAGCCCATATGGGGAACCTTAAGCCCGGACTGATCCGGAAATCTGACAATTTTTCCCGGAAGAATAGAAAGTCCTTTGACTCCTTCACATTCCTCACTGCTGTCAAATAACAGCTGCTGCCCTAAGCAGATTCCCAGAAAAGGAGTTCCTTTCTCTGTTACCTTCCGGATCACATCTGGCAGGTCATACTGGCAAAGTTTATCCATGGCGTCGCCAAATGCTCCCACACCTGGAAGAATCACTTTGTCTGCTGCAAGTATGGTCTCCTTATCCCGGGTCACCACCGGTATCTCCCCTAACGAAGTAAGGGCTTTTTCCACACTCTTTAAGTTTCCGGCATCATAGTCAATAATCGCAATCATGGCAGCCACCTCTTTTTCGCCTTTTTCCAATATTCTAACACAGTCCCTGATCCTGCACAACGCAAAACGTTACTAAATGCTTTGTAAGAATTCCACAGAATTTACAGGAATTGATTCTGCCTTTTCCCGCAGCCCTTCGGAAAGCTGTGCAAAACTTCCATGAATGCGGTACAGAAATGCCTTGTTATTTACAGAGGCCGTTTTCTCAAAAGGCCACCGGATTACAGTCGGCGTCTGAAATCCCACACCAAGCTCTAAAATTACAAGTTTTTTGTTCAGTGTTCCAGCCAGCCATCTGGTATAGGCATTCCACTGGGGAAGATACCCCTCTTCAATATAAGTTTCCGCCTGAATGGTATTTCCAGTCAGCGGTTCTTTGCAATGAGGACAGATGTCATCAGGAATCTCTCCAGGTTCCCAGATGTCTTTTGTACAGGCTTTGGAGCACTGTCTCCAGGTGACATTGCCACAGGGTGCCACCATACGTTTTGGGTCCAGACCGGATTTCATCAATTCTCCATTGGTAAGTGTTGTGACGATAAAATAATCCTTATCTTTTACGAGTCCGCTCAGTTTTTCATAGAGGCTGTTTTCCCCGCCAGCTAAAATGCCGTTCCATTCCTCTCCAATCCCAATTAAAAGCTTCTCACATTCCTTTATTTCATTAAATATCTGCTCTTTCAAAGCCATACGTTATCCACCTTCTTTTCTACAGTACTGATCCATTATACATCACTTAAGTTTTTAAGAAAAGATGGAAATTCTCACCTTGCGGCAGTCCTCTCTTCTATGCTATACTAATCTGTGCTATTTGAATAATGAAAAAGGAAGTCAGCATAACATGAATCGATTCAAAAGGCTCTCTCCCTTTTTGGGAGGCTGTACCGCGATAGCAGTCCTGGCACTGCTGTTAGTCATTTATACTCTGACAAGACCGGTTCCTATGGCGGGAACAAAGAATATTACCGTAGATGTAGTATATAAGGACGGGACAACAGACCACTATCAGCTAAAAACGGAAGCGCAGTTCTTACTGGAAGCCATAAACGCCATACCAGGTCTCACTCTGGAAGGAACTACCACAGAAGAAACGGGTCTAATGGTAATTAAAATTAATGGCAAACAGGCCGATTATAAAAAAGACGGTGCCTACTGGGCTCTTCTTTGTGACGGAGAACCATGCAATTACGGCGTCAGTCAGCAGGCGATTAAGGACGGGGAACACTACACCTTTCAGTACACCCTCTCTGATGGTAAAGGCGGCGGAGCATGAAACAATATCGTCCCATTACCACAAAGAATCTGGTAATTGATGGGTTTTTAAGCTCGCTGTTACTGATCAGTCAGGTAAGCTTATCCTGGCTGCCCAATATGGAGCTGGTCTCTTTGTTTTTAATTTTATACACTTTGGTATTTGGCAGACACGTATGGATTATCCTGTACGTGTTTGTTCTATTGGAAGGATTATTCTGGGGAATTGGCATATGGTGGTTTTCTTATCTGTATGTGTGGGCGATTATTCCAGCCGCCATTTTTCTTCTTTATAATAAGAATTGCCCATCGCCATTCTCCGCCGCGCTTCTGTCAGGAACCTTTGGAATGCTGTTTGGTTTATTTTCCTCTCTGCCCACACTTCTGACTGGAGGCCTTTATGCAGCCTTTGTCTGGTGGACTGCCGGAATACCATTTGACATCCTCCACGGTATGGGGAATTTCACTATTTCACTTATTTTATTTAAGCCCTTATATCAGCTGCTCATCCGGCTGAAACAGCATCAATCATAAAACAAAGGAGTACAGACTATGGAATCAGCTATTGTAAGAATTAAAAAGGGAGAAGGACGGTCTTTAAAAGCCGGAGGAATGTGGATTTTTGACAATGAAATTGATACTATAACAGGAGATTATACCAACGGAGATATTATTACTGTCCAGGATTTTGACGGCTACTGCATGGGCCGTGGCTTTATTAATACCAACTCCAAAATCACAGTCCGCATGATGACACGGAAAAAAGACGTAGAAATCAATGAAGATTTCATTGAAATGCGGGTACGAAACGCATGGGAATACCGGAAAACTACCGTAGACACCAGCAGCTGCCGGATTATCTTCGGAGAAGCCGATTTTCTTCCGGGAATCGTAGTGGACAAGTTCTCTGATGTTCTGGTGGTGGAGTCTCTTGCACTGGGTATTGACCGTTTAAAACCTGTGATTCTTGAAAAGCTGAAAAATATTCTTGCACAAGACGGAATTCAGATCCGGGGTATCTATGAACGCAGCGATGCCAAGGTAAGGCTTCAGGAAGGGATGGAACGGTTCAAGGGATTCATCGGAGATCCATTTGACACTAAGGTTGAGATTACAGAAAACGATGTAAAATATATGGTGGATGTCGAAGACGGTCAGAAGACAGGATTCTTTCTGGACCAGAAGTACAACCGGCTTGCCATAAAACGCTTATGCAGGGACAAACGGGTTTTAGATTGTTTCACCCACACCGGATCCTTTGCCCTGAATGCCGGTATCGCGGGCGCAAAAGAAGTAATAGGCGTTGATGCATCAGAACTTGGAGTTTCTCAGGCCAGGGAGAATGCAGAGTTAAACGGACTTTCCGACCGTGTCTCCTTCCGCTGTGCCGATGTTTTTGAGCTCCTGCCCGAGCTTGAGAAGGCTGGAGAAAAATTCGATGTGGTGATTCTCGACCCTCCTGCATTCACCAAATCCAGAAACTCCGTTAAAAACGCAGTGAAGGGTTATCGGGAAATCAATATCCGGGGATTAAAACTTGTTACAGATGGCGGTTATTTAGCCACCTGCTCCTGCTCTCATTTCATGACTCCTGAGCTGTTTACCAAAACCATAAGAGAAGCGGCGGTAAGCGCCCATAAGCGCCTGCGTCAGGTGGAATACCGCACCCAGTCTGCAGACCACCCGATTCTCTGGAGCGGTGACGAAAACTCCTACTATCTGAAATTTTATATTTTTCAGGTCTGTGACGAGAAATAATAATTTAAAAGCAGGGCAGGTCAATCCTCTTATTGGATTCCTGCCCTGCTTTTCTTTATCTGACAGACATTGCAGCATACATACCGCTTCTCACGGCACCGCCTACTTTTCCTACTTTTGTACAATCACCGATCAGGCGAACCTTCTTATGGTATTTTGCATCAATGGCTTTCGCCGTTTCATTGTTAGGAAGCATCCCAAAGGAAGCAACCACTGTATTTCCTTCTAGGAAAACCTCTTTTCCATCTTTTTGCATTGCCCGAACACCTTCTGCCGTAATTTCAAGCACCTTATGTCCGGTATAAAGCTCCACTTTGTTTTCTAAAAGCATTGGTATTAGGGATGCTTTATTAATCATATGATCTCCAGACGCCACTTCATCAAGCATTTCAATGATTGACACCCTTTTCCCTTTTAATGCTGTCTCCAAAGCACTGTCACAGGAAGACAGACCGCCGCCGCAATATATGATTTTTTCACCTTTCAGCTTGTTCTCATCCAGATGTGCTTCCAGAACATTAATTGCGCGTTCAATTCCCTTAATCGGGGGCATCATCGGAATTGCTCCGGCAGCAACGATGATCGCATCTGCCTTTTCTAGCACTGAATTATCTTCTCCAATTTCTGTATTTACATGTACTGCGACCCCGGTTAATTCCAACTGGCGCTTATACCAGGTAATCAGTTCACGCAGCTGGCTCTTAAAAGGAGTAAACTGTACCCTAATAGCTTAACACAGGTTCATTTTCTGTGTATTACTATTAGGGTACAGTTTTCCTCTTTTTATTCTTGTCGGTAAAACTGTGAATAAACCCCGCCGGAAACCATTCCGCCCCGATAGCTTGCAAGCTCGCTTACGGTAACCAGCTGATATCCCTGCTCGGATAATCTACGGATAATCTCAACTGCTGCAGCTCCGCTTTGGGGATAGAGTTCATGCATCAGGACAATATCCCCGTCTTTCACCCGGCTCATCACTGTCTGTACGGTTTTATCCGTGTTCCGGGTCTTCCAGTCCAGCGTATCAATACTCCACATAATCATGGGTGCATGAACATTCTGAAGAACTGTGCTGTTTTTATTTCCTCCCGGCAGTCTGACCAAAGCAGGCCTTACACCGCAGACAGCCTGTACCGCATCATTACAGCGGTTAATCTGGCTTTGAATCTGCTGCGCATTCAGTTTGTTTAAATACTTATGTTCATATGTATGATTACCAATCTCTTGCCCTTCTGCAGCCATGCGCTTCAACTCATCAGGATAGTAGACCGCCCGGCTTCCTACCACGAAAAAAGTTGCTTTTCCGCCATACTGTGCCAGACTGTCCATAATCTGATTTCCAACCGGAGCGTAAGGACCATCATCAAAGGTCAGGGCAACCATTGGTTTGGATGGATCAATCACTCTCCCAGCAGGTTGTCCCTCACTTTCTGATGATTCCTGCTGCCCTGCTGTCTCTCCTGTACTTTGACTTTCTGTCTCCGCCTGTGACTGTGTCGCTGTCTCAGTCTGAGTCTCATCCTGCTTTCCTGGCTTTGTAGAAACGTTTCCGCTTTCATCTACCCACCTGGCAACTCCCGGTCCCAGGTTTTCATCTATCCAGCCGCCTCGTACCTGCGTTGTCTCTTCTGCAGCTGCCGCCGTCTCATACGCCATAGACGGGAATGGAGAAGCCGGCACGTAAGCTGTTATAAGGGCAAGAGCTGCCGCTCCCAGACCCAGTTGTAGAAATTTCTTCATGAAACATCATTCCTTTCCCTGTTACTAAACACTACTATACAGGAATTGAGGGGAAATGGAAAGTAAAAAGCAAAAAAAGCCCCAAAACACAGTTTTTTCTCTGTATTCCGGAGCTTTCTTATTTTCATTCAGATCTTCCCTTCAGAAGAGCGGCAATCAACCCTTCCACGCTTTTTTCTTCTACTTCCAGAGGCAGACCTGGTTCTTTGATATCCCCCAGCTGATGGGCGTCAGAATTCTGAAGGATCAAACAGCGCTCAAGATATGGATTTTTTCTGACCAGCTCAGGTAGACTGTTTAAATTTCTTATTTCTGCCGCCATAAAACGGCTGTCAGGCGGAACGAAACCCAGGTTTGACAACAGACTGTTGGCGTTTTTGTCCAAATGAGCGGGAAACATAACACCGCCAAAGGAACGGACCAGATCCCAAAGTCCGTCAAATGATATCTCTGTGGAGTTAATCAGAAGATTTTCAAACGTCCCTGCTGCTTCGTCTTCCTTATTATATATAAACTGATTCCCAAAAATTCCCACATTATTTGGAAATGGGATCAGTTTCTTCTCCACATACCCATCAAATTCCATGGCCTTTGACAGCGTAGGAAAGAGGCACACCGCATGTACCTCCTCCGACGTACAAAGCTCCATACCAGGAATTGCAAGTATCCCAAATTTCTCTGCAAAATGCAGAACAGCAGGGCAGTTTTTGCAGGAATTGTGGTCCGTCACCGCAATCACTTCAAGTCCTTTTAACGCTGCCATCCCTACGATATTGCCAGGCGTCATATCGTCATCGCCACAGGGGGATAAACAGGAATGAATATGGAGATCATACTCAAGCGTCTTCATGGGAAAGCCTTTTTTCAATCAGCAGAGCTGCTTCAAAAATAGGAAGACCGGTCTTCATTACTGTAATATTCTGTTCGATTGCCTTTTGTTTTGCAGCCTCGTCAGGCGCCACACCCTCTGCAAGAATCACACAGGCAGCATCTGTTAAGGAGGCAACAGCAAGGGTGTTCATATTTCCCATAACAGTCACCCAGGCACACCCCTCAGGTGCTTTGCCCATGGCAATACTTAATAAATCACAGCAAAATGGTTTTGTAATGCTCCTGTCCGTTCTCTCACCTACATGAATTATCTCAAATTCTCCAGTATCAATCAGTTCCCTTATCGTCATTTTGATTTCTCCCCTCTTTCCTGTCAAGCTGGTTCATTTCATCAGAAATCCTTACTATATATGAAGTCATGGCTCTAAATTTACTGTAGCTGTCTCCATCTCCCTCCTCAATATCAGCTGCCAGTCTGGCAACCTCCTTTGTCAGCTTATGAACATTATCCCGGAGGAAATAGATGCAGTCCGACTCCGCGGCTTCCCCTCTGACAATATCTTCTGCCAGTGCCTTACAGGTGGGAGCACCGCAGGAACCGCAGTCCAGTCCCGGAAATTTTTTCAAAAGCCGTTCTACCTGATTCAGCCTCGCAAAGCTTTCCATCATGGTGTCGCCCAGGTGAAAAACCGGCTCATACTGAACCATGCTGGTCCATCTCACAAGTTCTTCCCCTTCTGATTCCATATGACTTCTTGCCACAGGCATATATTTGCGCAGACGCTTTAATTTTACCTCCGCCACATAAGGATTCTCAACAGTAAGAACCCCTCCGACGCATCCGCCGTTACACGCATTTAACTCCACAAATTTCAAATTCGTAAATTTCTGGTCTTCCATATCCTCCAGAACCCGTATGACATTCTCAATCCCGTCTGCAGCCAGATAATCCTCTGTAAAGAGACCGCTTGCCTCTCCTCCGCTTCTTCCCCAGCTGACACCGATTTTCCCCGACGTCCCGATCTCCGGCGGCTCTTCTCCCACCGCTTTCATGCAGGAAAGAAGCCGTGGATAGACATCTTTAATGGCAAGTACTTTATCCACTTCACTGTGATCTGTTCCCAGGGGAGCACGGGCATAAGTCACCTTTGACGGACATGGAGAAATAAATATGATCCCAATCTTTTCCCTTGGAAGTCCCGTCTTTTCCATAGCTCTTCTCACTGCAAGTATGGCAGCTACCTCAACCGGCGGATTAAGCGGCAGTAGATTAGGGATTAAATTAGGAAAACGAACGCGGATGAGCCGCACCACCGAAGGGCAGGCTGTACTGATTACCGGAAGCTTATCCGGATTCTTGCTTAAATACTCCCTGGTTGCCTCACTGACCAGTTCCGCTGCCGCACTCACTTCGAATACATCATCAAATCCCATAAGCAGCAGAGCATTCAGCACAATGTTCACATCATCTAAGTTATTAAACTGGCTGTACAAGGATGGTGCCGGCAGGGCAACCGTGTATTCAAACTGCTTTAAATCCTCCATGGTATCGTAAATTGCATGCTTGGCATGATGAGGGCATACACGGATGCACTCTCCGCAGTCGATACAGAATTTACTGTTAATCTGTGCTTTTTTATTTCTTACCCTGATCGCCTGGGTGGGGCAGCGCTTAATGCAGTTAATGCAGCCCATGCAGAGATCCTCATCAAGTCTTACAGAATGATAAAATTTATCCAATGGCTCACCTCTTTTTAGCAATCCATATTTTTGCGGCTATAGATTCACCACCATCCGAATGGTGGTTCCTTCTCCAATCACCGTATGTATCTCCATCTCATCGGAATACTTTTTCATATTAGGCAGTCCCATACCAGCACCGAAGCCAAGGGAGCGCACCGCATCCGGAGCAGTGGAATATCCGGCCTGCATGGCAAGATCAATATCCGGTATGCCTGGGCCAACATCTTCTAAAACCATCTCAATACATTCTGTTGATATATGTACCGTGATTTCCCCGCCTTTGGCATGTATTACCATATTGATCTCTCCTTCATACATGGCAATGGCAACCTTACGTACGGCTTCCGGTGTAACACCCATTTTTTTCAGTTTGCTCTTCACATCGCTGCTGGCCTCTCCCGCTCTTGTAAAATCATCCGGAGAGATCGTATAATGAAACGTAATCACATCCATAATTAAATCGCACCTCCGTGTAGTCCTGCCTCATAGAGCATTCCGCAGGCAGAAAACATGCGGTGCCCGGTGGACAGAAGAATAATCCCCCTCTCAGCCGCCATCTGGAGCATGGCTTCATCCGGCTTTTTCCCTCTTACAAACACGATGCACACAATATCAAGCATTTCAGCAGTCCGAACCACCTGGGGATTGCATAGTCCTGTGAGCAGTACGGAATGATCCTTTGAATAAGCAAGCACATCACTCATCATGTCAGAACCGCAGGCGCTTCTCACCTCCTCAGACAGATGCTCCTCTCCAACCAGCACTTTTGCACCCAGTATTTTCCTGATATCTTCGACTGTCATATGGCTCTTTTCCTCCATCCATTCACGCTATTCGCACAATTCAAGACATTATTGATAATTATATCATAAATAGTTGCTTAAGTGTATAAATTTCCTACGTAATCATTGTTATTTTTTTGTCGAATCTTGATTAAAACTATAGATTTTTTCTCAATAACATGATAAAATATCAGTTACATTGCATAAGCAACATTGAAGGAGGTTATCAAATGACTTGTAAAAAACAAGGCGTCCAGTTTAACGGGACAAAAGAGCAGGAAGTTGCTTTGAAAGAAATGATTTCCCAGCTCAAAGATACAAAAGGATCTCTTATGCCTATCATGCAGAAGGCACAGGATATCTATGGTTATCTTCCAATTGAAGTTCAGACCATAATTTCTGATGAAACGGGTATTCCCCTTGAGAAGATTTATGGTGTTGCTACTTTTTATGCCCAGTTTGCACTTCAGCCTAAGGGCAAATATCAGGTATCTGTCTGTCTTGGAACCGCATGCTACGTAAAAGGCTCCGGTGACATTTTCCATAAAATTGAGGAAATTCTTGGCATCACCAACGGAGAATGCACTCCGGATGGAAAGTTTTCTTTAGATTCCTGCCGCTGCGTAGGCGCCTGCGGTCTGGCTCCTGTCATGATGGTGAATGGAGAAGTTTACGGAAGACTGACAGTTGATGATGTTCCAGGTATTTTAGCCAAATACGAATAATTACATACGCTTATGATGACAGAGATCTCTTTAAATATTTTGGATGTGGCAGAGAACTCCACACGGGCAGGCGCCAGCCTGGTTACCATTCTTGTTTCTGTGAATACCTCTGCAGATGAACTGACCGTCCAGCTTTCTGATGACGGCTGCGGAATGACAAAAGAACAGTTAGAACACGTAACAGACCCGTTTTTTACCACCCGCCAGACCCGAAAGGTAGGTCTTGGTATTCCGTTTTTTAAGTATGCAGCGGAATCTACGGGAGGGAGCTTCTCCATCGAGTCGAAACCGGGTATCGGAACGAAGACAACTGCTGTGTTCGGACTCTCCCACATAGACCGAATGCCCTTAGGTGACATGAACAGTACCATTCAGACACTGATCACCTGCCATCCGGATACAGATTTTCTCTATATCTATCGTTATAACGAAGCGTCCTTTGAGCTGGATACGAGACTCTTTCGGGAGATTCTCGGTGAGATTCCATTTGACTCACCTCAGGTAGCCGCTTACATAAAGGAATATTTATTTGAAAACAAATTGGAGACTGATGGAGGCGCGGTCATTTAGACCCGTCAGAATTGGAGGATAAACATGAAGACTCTTGAAGAATTAAAAGCAATTCGGGAGAAGATGCAGAGTCAGGTCAGCATGCGCGGAGAGGATCACGCCCGTACCCGTATTTTAGTTGGTATGGCAACATGCGGAATTGCAAGCGGAGCAAGACCAGTTCTTAATAAATTGTCAGATCTGGTTCAGGAGAACCATATGACAGACCGTTTTTCTGTTACCCAGACAGGCTGTATCGGTTTATGCCAGTACGAGCCTATCGTAGAGGTTTTAGAACCGGGCAAAGAAAAAGTAACCTACATAAAGATGACAGCGGAGAAGGCAGAGGAAGTTTATAAAGAGCATCTTCTGGGCGGACACGTTGTTCAAAACTACACATTATCATCTGCTGATATCAAATAAGGAGGAATCAGGATGTATCGTTCACATGTATTGGTTTGCGGCGGCACCGGATGTACTTCCTCCGGAAGCCAGCAGATTATGGTTAAATTAAGAGATGAATTAGGAAAGCAGGGTCTTTCTGAAGAAGTATCAGTTGTACAGACAGGCTGTCATGGTCTTTGTGCTCTGGGCCCCATTATGATTATCTACCCGGATGCAACTTTCTATGCAATGGTAAAAGAAGAGGATATTCCGGAGATTGTCAGCGAACACTTATTAAAGGGACGTCCGGTTGAACGTCTTCTTTACGATGAGACAGTAACTCCTTCTGGAATTAAAGCCTTAAGTGATACGGATTTCTACAAAAAGCAGCACAGAATCGCTTTAAGAAACTGCGGTGTTATTAATCCGGAAGAAATCGAAGAATACATAGGTACCGGCGGATATCAGGCACTTGGTAAGGTTCTTACTGAGATGACTCCTGATGACGTAATCCAGGTTCTTTTAGACAGCGGATTAAGAGGACGCGGCGGAGCCGGATTCCCTACCGGAATGAAGTGGAAACTGGCAAAGCAGAATGATGCTGATCAGAAATACGTATGCTGTAACGCAGATGAGGGCGACCCAGGCGCATTCATGGATCGTTCCGTATTAGAGGGAGATCCTCATGCATTACTGGAAGCCATGACTATCGCAGGTTATGCCATCGGCGCTTCCCAGGGTTATATCTATGTCCGTGCCGAGTATCCAATCGCTGTTGACCGTCTTAAAATTGCCATTGAACAGGCCAGAGAGATGGAACTTTTAGGCGATGATATCTTCGGAACAGGCTTTTCCTTTAACATTGATCTCCGTCTGGGTGCAGGTGCATTCGTATGCGGCGAGGAAACTGCACTGATGGTATCCATCGAAGGAAACCGCGGTGAACCAAGGCCAAGACCTCCGTTCCCTGCTCAGAAAGGTTTATTTGGCAAACCAACCATCTTAAACAATGTTGAAACTTATGCAAATATCCCACAGATCATCTTAAACGGCCCGGAATGGTTTGCAGCCATGGGTACAGAGAAATCCAAGGGAACAAAAGTATTCGCTTTAGGCGGCA
>Ga0316613_10001624_pt1 | contig 15230 bp, 15 predicted proteins | sample OWC_soil_day10_C_2_FD_207647 | JGI IMG/M metagenome (GOLD analysis project Ga0316613, IMG submission 207647) | Wetland soil microbial communities from Old Woman Creek delta, Ohio, United States - OWC_soil_day10_CT_b | ecosystem: Environmental > Terrestrial > Soil > Wetlands | place: USA: Ohio...
AATAGAAGTAAAAAAAGATGACTCCAATTCACAATTGGAGTCATCTTTTAACAGATTAGAAGACTGTATTTTTTAGATACCACTTCACTTTTCACTAGTGGCAAATACTGCGTTAAAAACCAAGCCGTCTTAACGCAGACAGCAACATACTCTTAAAAATTAAACAATGAAGCTATTGAATTTCCAACAGTATATAATACTAATATTCCAGTGAAAAGCACAATCGGATGTTTCTTCCACTCACTATTATCCAAATTAATCACCTCTTTAAGAATCTTGTTAACTCTGATATAAGACAACTATGCCATAATGCAAGTTATGGCAACTTAAGATACATACAGAATATGGTCCCTAGCGTGATTGCACCAACGCAAAATGATCCGTATAAAATATCTAACAACATTCTATTCCTCCTCAGTAAAGCAAAAAGCAGTTACAGTTTGTTATTATATCAAACTTCACTGTTAAATTTTGTCATTTCGATGTTATCAAAAAAATAATTTTTAGGTTAACAAATTTTCATTGAATATGCTCTTGTTACATTATAAATGCAAAGTGTGACAAAATTATGACTGATTAGTCATTTTTTACATTGAGTAAGATTTGATGGTGATCTGTGCTCGTTCCTTATTGTTTTTCAATAGGAATGGTAACATATACTTGTGTACCAATACCAACTTCACTCTCCACCCAGATTTTTCCTTGATGTTTCTCAACAATCCATTGCGCAATTGCTAAACCCAAACCAGCTCCTCCCTTCTTACGGGGACGGACTTTATCCCCACGAAAAAACCGATCAAAAACATGTGGCAAATCTGTGGAAGAAATGCCACAGCCTGTATCCTTCACTTCCATAAGAGCCATATTAGACTGCCTGCGGCAAAAGACCTGAATTGATCCTGAGTCAGAAGTATATTTTATTGCGTTATCTAGCAAAATGACAAACAATTGCTGCAATCGTTCCCTATCTGCCACTAACATTATCACCTCATTACATTGCACTTGTAAGGAAATACCTTGCATCTGAGCTAATGGTTCAAACTGTTCAGCGACTGTAGTAATGACATCATTTAAAATGATAGGCACTGTCTCAATCTCAATCTGATCAGCATCTGCCCTGGCTAACGTAAACAGGGTAGAAACCAATTTACTCATGCGTATAGTTTCACGTATCACGTTGGTAATACGAATAGTTTCTAATTCAATGGTATGTTCGGGACGGCGTAATAATAATTCTGCATTGCTTTTTATCACTGCAAGGGGAGTACGTAGCTCATGAGAAGCATCAGCCACAAACTGCTGTTGTTTTTCCCATGCTGCCCGAATGGGCACTAAAGCACGGCGGGCTAAATAATAACTGGCCAACACAATGGCTGTCATACCAATGACCTGTCCGATTAAGATAATAAACACAAGCCGTCTTAGCATGGCGACCTCAGAATCAACAATACTGATAGCAATAACGTCTTTCACCTTAATTTGTTTTTGGTCTTTAACAACCATATTTTCTTCATATGGATAGGGAACATTTAAAATACGATACACATGATTTTCAATTCTCTGCTTTTGCAATCGTTCTACGCCATTTAGTTTAAGAAAATACAATAATTCCGGTGATATTCCTTCTATGGGATAAGAATACAAATTAATAATATTTCCTTCTATATCACGCAGCAAAATCAGTATCCGAGAGTCAAAAAAGCCAGTAGGAGCACCTCCTGTTCTAGGACGAGGGCTTGGAATACGAAAGGCATCAACTTTATGGTTCATAGATTCATCAATATCATTAAAGATTTGTCTGGCTACATATCCATATAAGATTCCGCCAAAAGCAATAAAAATCACTAAAAATACTATGGCATTTAATAACGTCAACCTTCGTAAGGTTTTTTGAAACATACCTACTTCTCCCTCATCATAAAACCTGCCCCACGAATAGTCTGAATCAGGTCTTGGCCTCCATGAGCCGCCATTTTTTTACGAAGATAGTGAATATATAAATCAACAATTCCAATCGTAGTCTCAGAATCAAACCCCCAAATACGATCGAAAATCTGTTCTCTGGTCAAAATGTGTCCCTGATTTAAAATCAGATATTCGAGTAATTCATACTCCTTAATCGTCAACTGCAGTGCATTATTTCCTACAAAACCATCTTTTAATTTTGGATTTACAGAAATATCACCATAGGAAAGTTCTCCTTCTTTCCCCCCCAAGCCCGTACGCCGTAGTAGAGCTTTGACCCTTGCCAAAAGCTCGGGAATGGCAAAAGGTTTTACCAAATAATCATCTGCACCACTATTTAGGCCAATTACCTTATCTTGCACACTATCTTTTGCTGTTAAAAGCAAAATAGGTACTGCATTATTTTGAGATCGTAAACGTTTTACAATTTCTAAGCCATCTATCTCTGGCAGCATAATATCTAGTATCAGCAAGTCATGCACCCCTTGTGATGCCAAATATAATCCTTCCTCACCGTTTTCCGTCTCAGTAATCAGATACTCATCTTCCTTGAGTACTGCCACAACTACCTCTCTTAGCATCTGATCATCTTCCACAACTAGAATTTTCACTAGAACCTCCTCTTATAGCATCCCTATCATTTATAGATAGCTTAACCAAGTACGTCATTACCTATAAAAAATTTTAATACATCTTTTTATCACTGAGAGCACAAAGAAAAAATATATACTTTTCCAACTATAAAAGATATGCACTTTCTCAGATTTGGCTAAACACAACTTACTCTCTTCTCTGATAATAACAAAACACCTATAGCTGAAAATTGCTATAGGTGCTTTGCTATTGTTAAATTAAATAATCTTTAGAGATTAGGATGATTTTTCAGAAAAGCCTGGATCGAACCAGCCATAATTTTCTTACCCGAGATATCAGGATGCAATCCATCCTGAGCGTATTTCACCGGCAATATTCCGTTTTTATCAGCTAGCAGCGAATAGATTTCAATAGCATACGGTTGATTTCTAATAAAATCATTTACCTTTTCTAATTCAGTTTGCCAATTATCAGCAGTAGGCTGATTGAAGACTCTTTGTATTCTTTCCGGATTCACAGGAGGAAGGGTCAAGAATATAGGCGTAATGCCATTTTCCTCGCACTTACTCTTCAATGTCTGAAGAGATGCAATGACCCTCTCACCAGAAACACCACCGCGAATACTATTTGATCCGCCTAAAATAAACATATATCGAGGCTTAAAGGGAAGTACATCGGTTTCAAAGCGCTCCACCATCATTTCACTAGTGTCTCCGCTTCTACCTAAATTTTTCACAGGAAAAGGTAGATAAGAAACATATTCGAATCGCTCATCCGATGGAGGATTGGAAATTGCTCCTCCCCCATGAGTAATGCTATCGCCAAATACTGCCCATTTAGTTCTTCCTATTTCCACATTTAACGAATTAGCATCAGAATATTTTCCAATAGGCTTGTCATTTTTATCAAGAGCAATTACACGCCAATAATAAACCCCTGGTTCTGTATAGGCATGAGTATCATAATAATCAAATCCGCCTTGTACAATATCGGCACGTATTTTATATTGAGAACCTTGCGTTCCATTAGGGTTCTCTGGCCGATGATTTAGGATTTCCACCTGATAAGCAGAAGCCCCTAATACGGGTATCCACGAATATACAGGGTATAGAGGCAAGGGATGATTCTTCTTTAAGAAGGATGTAATCGTCGGCTTTTCGGGATTAAGGACGCCTTTACTTAGGGATACAGGCGCAGAAAAAGCAGCTAAAGGATTTTTATCTAGATCTAAAGGCCGAACTCGATAATATAACTGCTTTAAGTTCTCTCTATTAAATGGTGATAAACTTAGCTCCACACCAGGAGTAGAAATGTTAGTCTTGCTATAGACAAGTTGCTTTCCAGATGCCTTACGATTATTCTTTATAGGAGTATTGGCAATTTCCAGCTCATACATGACAGCATCTTCTGCATTGCGCCACATTAACTGTATTTTCCCCTCCTGAGCATATCCTTTTATTGTTACCAAAAATATTCCGATAACAAGTAACATAATTTTTAATACTTTCAACAACTTTTCTCCTCTCTCATGTACAAAAATGAATATTGTCACAAGCGTATTGCTTGTGACAAAGGGTATGTATAGAACATTCTTTTTGTCTTATACAGCTTATTCTTCTTCGTAAGAACAACAGTAATCTGCTATAGTTTTTACCCTCAATTTAAAGCGAGAATCAGCATCTACGCTAAAGCTGTCTCCACTTTTGTAAACATGCCATGTATTGTGACCCGGAAACATTACCTCCATATCCCCTGCTAGAATCTCCATTACTTCTGCAGCAGCAGTACTGAATTCATATTCACCTGGCATCATAATTCCTAAGGTTTTTTTACTGCCATCAGCAAAAATGACAGTACGACTATTTACTTTTCCTTCAAAATATACATTTGCCTTCTTTACGATCGATACATTTTTAAATTGTTCCATATATGTTCTCCTTATTTGTTATATTTTAAAACTTGCAATTAAGAACATTTTGATTAGCGCATATTACTTCTAATTTTATCATAACAATATAAAAATGCCAAAACATAATATCGCTTATGCAGTACTTAACGTGCTGCTAACAGTATATTCACCTATTATTGCATTTTTTGCTGCCTCCGCTAATATATCCATGGTATCAATTAGAGGAAAGCTAGTATCATATTGGGAAAGCAAGATAGGTAAATCCGTGCAGGCTAATATTACACATTCAGCACCCATTTGTTCTAACCTCTTAATAATAGCAAGTAATGCCATTTTATCAGATTCCAAAACCTCTCCCTTCACCAATCGGCATATTATTTCTGATATTACAGCTTGCTCACATGGTACAGGTAATATAGATGTTATATTATTTTCGTATAATGGCCTCGTATATAAATGGCTCTCTATGGTTGCCGTTGTGGCTAAAATTCCTGTTTTTTTTATTTTATGGACCGCTAGATGCCTGCATGTCTCCTCTACTATGCTAAAAAGCGGAACTTTAGAAACTTCGCGTATTTCATGAATATAAATATGAGCTGTATTACAAGGGATTACACAAAAATCAACCTTATCTTGTATGATTTGAATGCCTTCCAGAACAAGTTCTCGCAGTAAGTGCCCATCCTGATTACATTGTAAGAAACTATCAGCAACTTGGAATGGCTCGGGAACGCTATACATGAGTATAGGAGGGTATCCTTTTGTATGTGTAAATTGCTTAATAATCTTCATATAAAATAATGCGGTTGCTTCTGGCCCCATACCGCCGACGACGCCACAGGTTTTCAAGACAGTTACCCCCTCATATTTAAATTAACTAGTACAATTATGCTTTAATTTCATCATAACCAAAAACAAGGTCAAATCCGTTATCATTTTTTATAACATCATAGCCATAAAATCCTAGGCTAATCATAAATTTTTGTGATTCAATGTCGGTATGAGGTATCCGTACACTGTATTGAGGATGTTTTACAGGATTTTTAAAATCTAAATGTAATATGTAGCGAAGAACATTATTATACTTTAGTTTCAACTTCTTAATAATAAAGCCATGAGCCATTGTTGTTCTCAAAGTTGAAAAGTTATTAGGAGAAATAGTAAGACATATATGCCTATATCCCATTACTTCGAGTACTCTCAAATGCCTCTTAGCAACTTTAGTTAAGAGCCCATTCAGTCTATGATCAGGGTGTATAGCAACTGGTCCAAGCTGAATGCACTGTAAAAGTTCTTCTTTCTTAAGACCAATATCAATGCCTAGATGATCTTCCTCTAAATCTGGATATGACGACATATGAAAACCTACTAATTGATTCTTATGAAAGAGACCGAGACCCCTTTTCTCAAAAGCTAACTGCTTGATAAAAAATTGCAGAGGTTCTACATGATAGCTAGTAGGATCTAACAGATCCCTTACTACAAGATCCTGCAAATAGAGGATTTGATCTAAGTGAGTTTCAGTTAAAAACTTAATTTCATATTCATTAATTTCTTCAATATCTGCTATATTCAATATTGATCGTCCTCTCACTGCTTTAAATTATTCTTGATCTATTTTAAATTTGACAAAGAACTCGGTTCCATTAGGTCCTGTTTCCACACTGATTTTAGCATTATGTCTTGCGGCAATACTATAACAAACAGGTAAACCTAATCCTGTACCATTGTCTTTAGTTGTTTGGAATGGAATACCGATATTCTCTAATATCTCAGCTTTTATGCCTGTACCTTGATCGGCAATTGCCAAAATCACAAAATTATCTTCACAATAAGTCCTTATTCTTACCTCCCCTTTTTCTTTCATTGCTTCCAACCCATTTCGCACCATATTGAGGATGATTTGTCTAATTTCTTTTTCATCGATAAATAAATCGGGAATCTCACTCAATTCTAGTACGACCTCCTTATTACTTACCGCTGCATCGGCCTGAAGGAGAGGCAGAAGGGCTGTTATAATATCATTTAAATTAGCATATTTAAGATCGACTGCTTTATTTTTTGCCAAGGACAAAAACTCGGATATAATCCCATTGGCCCGATCTAACTCTTCAATCATAATGCCATAAAAAGAAGCCTGAGTAGAATCATGTTCTTTTTTAATAAGCATTTGTAAAAAACCCCGGACAGTTGTCATGGGATTGCGTACTTCGTGGGCAATCCCCGCCGCCATTTCACCAATAATATTTAATTGATCTAACCTGGCAATTTGCTTTTCAATTTCTTTTTGTTTAATAGTATTTAGTAAAATCATTTCATTTTGTTGCCGGATTTTCTCAAAATTCGCCTTTAGTTTTCTAGCCATTTCGTTGAAAGCTTCGGCTAAAATGCCAAATTCATTATTTCCCCTAGTAGATACTCTAAATTCTAAATCACCATTAGCTAAGGCTGTAACACCCTCCGTTAAACCACTAATAGGCCTTATCACATATTTTTTTGTTATTAAAAATATAGAACCTAAAATTAAAGTCAACATAATAAAGCATGCAATAAAGATCGGCGTCATTATTTGATTTACTTTTTGTGTTAATTCTTTTTCATCTATAATTGCAATGGCCTTCCAGCCAGATATATTAGAAGTATTAACGGACGCTAATTTTTCTTTGCCGTCAATAGTAATGTGTTGGATTTTCCCATCATCTGCTAAGTCCAATAATTGAGGAATTCCGATTTCTTTTGGACTTTTCATTAACCATTCGCGATGCTGGGGGCAAACAATAATTTTATTATTTTGACTTAGTAAAATTACATAGCCACTTGTTCCAATTTTAAAATCTTCTATTTCCTTTTCTATTTCTTGGACTCTCCATCCAGCTACTACTACACCAACGATTTTGCCGTTTTGTTCAACAGTACGAGCAACTGATACAACTAATTCTCCTGTTGTTTGCATGAAATAGGGATCTGTCAAATAAGCTTTCCCCCTATTTTTTACAGCCTCTTCATACCACACCCTAGATCTGGGATCATATCCTGATTCTGAATAAAAGCTCGGGTACTCAAAATATCCTCCTTGTTGTGTTCCGATTGCAATTCCCATCATATGAAGGAATATACTTTCATAATTAGCAAAAAAATGATGCATAGTAGGTGCAATCATATTAGAATTCGCTATAATACGATCGCCTATATTATCAGCTACTTCGTATGTTCGATCATCCATTGCTAACAATGATATCGCTTCATAAGCTGGCTTGATTGCTCCATCATTAATCTTATTATGAATTTTACTTAATATTTCATAGGTATAATATTCAAAGTTCTCATGTACCTGCCTTGTAATCACTTTCTCAATATATAAGCCACCAAAAACGAAGGGCAGCACACAGACTAATAAAGTCCATAGTATAAATTGATTTCCAATCGATTGTTTTTTTATATTCATGGTAACTTCAAAACAAATATAGGAATCATTTTGTCGCCTCTCTTACTTAAGGTATCACTATATGTAACTTTTTGTAATCTTCTCCATTAAAATCTATTTTCCTTTTTAGAATGCTTACAAAAATCAAACATCATTCCAAGGAAATATTCTACACTTACTTCTACATGTCAATTATAAAAAAAGGAAAGTCAGTACCTTTGCAGAAGCCGACTTTCCTTTTTTATATGAATTAAAGTAATAAATCTTATTTCAACTGCAATTTCGCAAGAGCTTCTGCCATAGCAGAATTAAAAGGTCCATCATTGCCTTTGCTTTGCTCTCTCATATATTTAGCGACTTCTCCCTTGGAGCTCTTCGTATTTTCTTTCTTTTTTCGTTCATTAAAAGCAGAAAGTTTTTCACGATAACCGCAACTACAAACGAAAATTTGTCCTTCGCCTTCCCCCCGCAGCTCTAACTTTTTATGACAAGTAGAGCATCTAGCATTTGTCAGTATGGAAAGGCTTTTACGATGACCACATTCCCGATCCTGACAAACGAGCATTTTCCCCTTCTTACCATTGACTTCTAACATAAATTTGCCACACTCAGGGCATTTTGTTCTGGTAAGATTATCATGCCGAAATTTATCTTGGCTATTTTTAATATCATTGACAACAACTTGAGCATATTTTTTCATATCATTAATAAAGATAGTTTTATTAAGTGCTCCTTTGGCGATATAACCCAGCTTTTGTTCCCACTGGGCTGTTAGTGCTGGGGATTTTAAATCATCAGGAACCAATGCCAGCAGTTGTTTACCCTTGGCGGTAATAAAAATATTTTTACCATTTTTCTCAATTAAGAAGCTGTTAAACAACTTTTCAATCACATCAGCTCGTGTTGCTACTGTTCCAAGACCACCTGTTTCACCAATGGTTTTTTTCAAAGCTTCACTTTCATTACTCATGTACTTTACAGGATTCTCCATGGCAGATAATAAGGTTCCTTCATTAAAAGGTGCAGGAGGTTTCGTCTCTCCCTTTGTAAGGCTCACACTAGCAATGGATATAATGTCCCCTTTATTTATATTGGGCAGTAATTGTTCTACTATATCTTCCTTTGCTTCTTCCTCATCACCAGCATGTTCATAAATTGCCTTCCAGCCTTGGGCAATAATTGTTTTCCCTGTAGCAATAAAGACTTCGTTGCCGATCTTCGCTTTCAGGGTGATTTGCTCATACTCAAATGGCGGATATAAAGCCGCTAAAAATCTCTTTACAACTAGATCATATATTTTTCTTTCCATATCATTCATAGAACTCAGCATGGGCATTTGTTCCGTAGGAATAATGGCGTGATGATCAGAAACTTTATTATTATCAACAAAAGAAGAATTTCCTTTAATGGGCTTCCTCAAAATAGCAGAGGTTATTGGGGAATAAGGCCCTACACCACAGGCTTTCACTCTGTCTTTTAACGTCTCCACAATATCGGTAGAAATGTATCTTGAATCGGTTCGCGGATAGGTTAGCACCTTATAATTCTCATATAGTCTTTGCATAATAGATGTAGTTTCTTTCGGTGAATAGCCAAATAAGCGATTGCCATCTCTTTGCAGCTCGGTTAAATCGTATAATTGAGGAGAAAATTTCTTTTTATAAACTTTATCTACTTCCACTATTTCAGCATTTTTATTTTTAACTGTATGTAACAGTGATTCACAACTTTCTTTATCAAAAGTTCTCGTATTCTTAGTTTTTCTATCTTGCCACATTAATTTCAAATGATTATTTCCAGTGGCTGTAATACCATAAAATTCTCTAGGCTTAAAGGTTTTAATCTCTTCTTCTCTGGCGGCAATAATGGCCAAGGTAGGCGTTTGTACCCTGCCACACGAAAGTTGGGCATTGTATTTGCACGTCAAAGCACGAGTCGCATTAATGCCCACAAGCCAATCTACTTCTGCCCGGGCAACGGCTGAGGCATAAAGGTTTTCATATTCTTTGCCAGATTTCAGCTTACTAAAGCCTTCTTTAATTGCCTTATCCGTAACAGAAGAAATCCATAAACGTTTAATTGGCTTATTTACATGCGCCTTCTCTATAATCCAGCGGGCAACAAGCTCGCCTTCCCGCCCAGCATCTGTGGCAATTACAATCTCACTAACATCTTTACGAGTCATTTGCATTTTTACTGTATTAAACTGTTTGCCGCTTTGCTTAATGACAACAAGCTTCAATTGCGTCGGCAACATCGGTAAATCCTCTAATTTCCAGGATTTATATTTATCATCATATACTTCAGGATCTGCTAAGGTTACTAAATGCCCTAAGGCCCAAGTAACAATATGCCTTTCACCTTCAAAATAACCATTTTCTTTTCTATTACAATGTAATACCCTCGCCAAATCTCTGCCAACAGAGGGCTTTTCAGCTAACACTACTATTTTACTCATAGTACAATCCTTTCAAAAATAAATATACTTTTTTAAATACTTTCGAAACAGAACACAAAAGGGACATGGTAAACTCATCCTTGTGACCTTTGTATTCTAGCTTCTTCCCCTAAAGTCCAAATTTTCATAGCATCAAAAAACTTCTTTTTTGCAGGAGTTTATTTCTATTTTGCAAAACCTAATAAGTATATTCTATATCCACTATATAAGTCAAAATGTACCCCAATTATACCTTTATCATGCAAAACAAGTCAACCAAGAGGCAATGATCTGCTACGATTGAAGGTTATTCAGTAACATTTTATTCTAAAGTGAGGTGATTTTGTGAGTGACAATGTAAACCAAGAAATTTTAGATAAGCTGACTAAAGTCTGTATATGCAAAGCTATTAGTAAAGCTTCCATAAAAAAAATAATAGCCAGTGGGGCCGATAGCTTAGAAAAAGTCCAAAAAGAATGTGGCGCTGGATCAGGTCCCTGTGGCGGTAAAAGATGCACCCCAAAAATAAATGAGCTATTAGAAAAAAATTTATAAGCAATATACTAGAAATAATCCTGGCAGTCATAAAGAACTGCCAGGATTATTTGCTTTCCTACTTCACAAAAATATCTGCTAATGCTTCTGAAAGAGTACTATATTCAAATTCATAGCCTTGTCCCAATAAGCGTTTGGGATATAGCCTCTGGCCTTTCAACAAAACTTCTTCTGCCAAGTCACCGAAAAGCAGTCTGGTCAGAAAAGCTGGAATGTGGATGCGACTTTTGCTATTTAGAACGCTCCCCAATGCCTTCATAAATTCTTGCATATTCACTGCATTGGGTGTACAAGCATTATAAGCTCCCTGCCAAGTCTCATCATCCACTGCTTGCAGAATGATTTTGACAAGATCCTTACGATGAATCCAAGACATCCACTGCTGACCATCTCCCAGATAGCCGCCAATACCAAAGTGAAAAGGCATTGCCACTTTGGCCAGCAATCCACCATCTCTTCCCAATACATGACCAAATCGTAAGCGTACAACGCGCACCCCTAAACTTTCAGCCTTCAAGGCCTCGTCTTCCCAACGCCGACATACCTCGGCCAAAAAGCCATGACCGTTTCCACTATTTTCTGTGAACTTTTGCTTAGGATGGGTACCATAGTAACCCATTGCTGATGCATTCACCAATACTTTAGGATAAGGCAAACCCAGCTCTTGATTCCGACGAATACTCTTTACAATACAGGACGTGATTTCAACCCGGCTATGTAAAATATTGTGGCGTACCCTAGCATTCCAACGGCTACCCGCAATACTTTCACCAGCTAAATTAATCACACTTTCTGCCTCTGCAATAGTAGTAGCAGGAAATAGCTGACCTGGAACAGGTAATTGAACCAAGGAATCCCTTTGATTTGTTTTATTGTTACGAGAAATGATCTGAAATTTACGTCCCCGCAATATTAGCTGATCCGCCACTGCCCCCCCTACAAAGCCAGTTCCTCCTGTTAGCAATATCTCCAGAAAAATTCACCCCTTCGGCAATCTTTTTTCTATTTCCTACTTCTACTTTTATCGGTAAATTCTGTTCCTTTAAAAATACGCAACAAGGAATTTAGTGAAATAATATATGAAAGTCATCCAGCAAGAAATAAATCAAATAAGGAAACCTGCTCATAGAAAAAAATCAGTTTAAGACACACTCCTGCATCTTTTAAAACAAGTCAACTTTAAAAAGTCTAACTTTTTTCTCCGATTCTTTTCATAATCAAACATTCTCTACCCATTTTTTTAAATTAATTTCCAGCCTTCAATATGTAAAGATTTAATACCCAAAAAGCTTCCTACATGAATCGTCAGAGGAATATTAGTAGTAAATGTTTCAGGAAGATGCACATTAATCCCATTAATTCCCTTAACTATATAGCCTTTTTTATCCGGTGGCTCTCCTAAACAAACAGAGGGTTCAAATTCAATATTACCGCAGCACAATCCGGTTCGACCATTTTCAAACAAATATACAGCTCCCTTTGCTGTAAGGATATAATCCCTAGCTTTATCACTAACTGTTAGCATCGTGTCCCTCCTTATTTCTGCTGCCAAGAAATCATCATTCAATTTTTGTATTGATTCTACATGAAAATATTAAAAACCTTTATACGCTTTCATTACCCACCCCATTGTTAACAATACTATCCTTATTATACAATGGGGCTGGGCACATCATTTCTTTTCAATTCTACTATGATTTCTCCAAATGTTTTACAAAAACCATAGAACAAGAAAATAAAGCACTATAAAAATCACTGTAAGCCAAATTAGACTACCAAAATTAAAGAATATTAAACATAATAGTAAAAAAATAATGGTAATCGTAGAATGATCTAACGCAAAATTTACCCATTCCATACCTACACCTCCCACACTAATTTTATTTATACGGGAGTACATATTCCCCCCTTTATGTAGTATATGCTTGCAATCCTATTATGTCTTCAGAGTCTATAAGAACAATTACATCCTCTTACCAATCGATCTAAGCACTAAATCCTGTTATGATGGTATAATTTTTTTCTGTCACCATACCAAATCTTGCTTTTTAGTCTAGATTTATACTTCTCCTTTGTGGTATCCTGTACTTAAAAATGACTTTATAATGAGGCGATAGTATGGTTATCTTTAAAAAGTTTTTCTTTTTAATTCTACTCTTACAATTCTATACTGTTCTTTTCCCTTTACCGGCCCTAGCTTTTAAAACTAATCATGTTGCGATTGTACCTCTGATTAATACTGCCAATTGCAAGGATAAGGAAGTATTACAATTAATACATACCAAGGTTAGCGATAAATTTAAGTTTCCTTTTTATGAGATCATTCCCACAGAGGCTGCGAATACAGCGTTACAGGAAAATATGACTAGGGAGAAAGTGACTGATAAAACCCTAATGAAAGAACTCTCAAAAAAACTTTCTGCCGATATCATTATCGTCGTAGAGCTTGTTCAGGCTCAATCGGCAACCATAACTCCTTCTGTATGGAGCTTAAATGATGACACATATGTGGATACCAATGTCTTACTAAAATGTTATACTTATTCTGCCAGTGAAGATAAGTATTTATCACTAAAAGCTTCTGACTCGGGAATAGAACCTATGAGAATTGATAGAACTCTTTATAACTCTGTCGAAAAAACAATGGATCAGATTATTGCTAAATTACCCTACAAAAGAGTTCCTAATGATGCTATTACCGAAACTGCTACTAACAATTTATGAGAAAAATCAAGCTTTACTAACCGCCGATACGTAGAGAAATGCAAAGAGTATTTATTAGCGTCTTTATGTCTTTGTGGCCTATAAAACGTATAACATTAATGTTATAAATAAAATTGAGGTGCTTTATGAATACGTTAACAACACGATTTCTAGCTTTATTTTCAATCCTACTATTTACTTTATTTTCTTCTATCGCCTGGGCTGCCGAAGCTCTTCCCCAGTCCCAGACTTTTCATCTAACTGGTCAGATACAATCCTCCAATATTGAAGGAGGCTTTTATGGTATTATTGGTGATGATGGAAAAAAATATCAGCCAACCAATTTACCACGAAAATTTAAAAAAGATGGACTAACTATAAAGTTTGATGCAAAGAGAAAAGATGTAATGAGCACATTTCAATGGGGCACCATTGTTGAACTTTCTAATGTATCTCAAATAAAAACTACTATTTCTAATGATGAACGTAAAGCCATTTATCTATTACTGAAACGCCTAGATGCTTTTAATACCAAAGATTTAGCAAAACTACAAGAAATAGATACTGTATCAAGACAACTTACAAAAGAACAATTCGAAAACTGGGTTAGCAAATATAATAACTTTACGCTTCAATATGTTGACATCTCCCATGCGGACTCCACTTCAATTACTGGTTCGTGTTATTATACCCGAGAACTTACTAATGGAATGACGCTTCATGGCAACACGGATTTAGCTGCCATGACCTTTACTTTATCTCTAACATCAAAAGGCTGGAATTTAACCCAATCGGGATCTGTTACAACCCCAGCGATTCTCTATAGCCCTGATGCTCTTGCCGACCTAAAACAAAAGGCCTTCGCCAAATACAATAGTGATAATTTAGCAACCCTTTTGCAATAACGAAATAAGGAAGCTGACACATCCTCACCACGTCAACCTAGCGTAGGGCTATGTTATAAATGCAGGTTAAATGACAGTGGCGGAGCGTTAATAACATGGACCTTGCGTGACTAGCAAAAACTTATACTTTCGAGAAAAAGACACAATACCGCTATCGTTTCCCTTTGCTGGATGCGATAACAGTATTGTGTCTTTTTGATGTTTGCAAAAACCCTTTGAGCTGGACGAATTTTACTATGCTGCTTTTATTATATGAAGTTATATATTTATCCTCATTGCCTTTTTTAGTATCTTACGTAATTTAGGCCCCACAAGAAGAGCTGCAATCAGTCCTGCACCAGATGTCAGTAATGAACTTGGTATATTGGCAACCGCCGTAGTAAAACTACCGGTGACATACCACCAAGCCAGAATATAGCCGCCTAACGTCCAGAACGATGCTAATACACAGGCAAACAAGGCACGTACCATCAACATTTTATTACCTGCAGCATTTTTATGATAAGTTACCTCAGGCCATAGCCCCTTAGCAACGCTGCCAGCAATTAATCCAGCACCCCCTTTAATAACAAAAGACCATACCGTATAAGGAGAAGAACCCATTATCAGATCAAAAAAGGCTGAACCAATAGCACCTGCTAATCCCGCATAGACACCACCAAAGATAATACCTTTTCCACCAATACACCTTCTCGCGCAGGTGCATTAGCTCTAAAGGTAGTTTTAATTGCTAATCCT
>Ga0316613_10001629_pt1 | contig 15213 bp, 17 predicted proteins | sample OWC_soil_day10_C_2_FD_207647 | JGI IMG/M metagenome (GOLD analysis project Ga0316613, IMG submission 207647) | Wetland soil microbial communities from Old Woman Creek delta, Ohio, United States - OWC_soil_day10_CT_b | ecosystem: Environmental > Terrestrial > Soil > Wetlands | place: USA: Ohio...
GTCAAATCTTTCACCAATTAGCTGGCTTGAACGCAAGTAAAACATCCTATCTTCAATAGTGCTATGATCTTCTGGCGACATGGTAATACCAAGCTCTTGCAATAGGTAGCTGTTTATACTGTCAAGTAAAGCCTGTGCTTCTTTTTCCTTTTCAGCTTTTTCTGCGTATGCTTTTTCCATGATTGACACAATCAACTTTTGTGTATCCACATCTGGAACAATAATTGGTAATTTACTCAATTGATTTAAGTTAATATTCTTTTGAGCAGCTTGTGGTGCGAGATTTTCAATATATTCACGAATAAATCTAATATATACATTTAGGTATTCTAAAGTCAGCGTGTTATCTTTTGTGGTAAGTGATACTAGGCTATCTGGGAAACAAGCGGGATAATCAAGGATAGCAGTATATCCAATATTGGCAGCAATAGTAATTACAACGACTTTTTCATTAAATATTCTACTAGTGGAAAGGCCTAAGTCGTTTAATGTTTGAGTAAATTCTATCTTTTCATTAGTTGTGCTTGCTTTTACTACGTTCCCAGTTTGTATAAATGGATATTTACCGTTATAATAGCGTGGGTCATTTCTTGGTCGATGACCAAATCGTCCACGTTGCATACTTAATTTTTGTTTAAAAGTGCTTACTGAGTGCGATGTTTTTGAAACAATATTTTTGTTAAGCAACAATATGTTTAGATAAAAAGCGGGATCTAACCGCTCGTCAAGTTCACCCCAAGATTTCAAAAAAACTATGTTTTCGTCAAATTTGGGGTTTATTGAAAAAAATGGTCTTTTCCTTCTTCTATTGCTTTAATAAATTTTGCTAGTTCTCTAGAGATAGCAGGTAATTCATTCTTTTTTGTTTCTTTTCCTGTAGCATCATATCCTATATCCTCTGCAATCGCCATAAAAATAGGGTAGTCAATTAAACAGTGCTTATATTGTTCAAGGTAAGCATCTGATAGATTTTCTTTTGTAATTTCTATCTGTTCATCTAATTCCTCAGTAATTGATTGCTTTTTATTCAGCAGCAATTCTAATTCTTCATTACTCTCATTTTTTTCTGCTTGTTTTATTTGTTTGTTTATTTTTGCAAGTGCATCTTTCTTTTTTTTCAAAAGTTCAAACAATCTAATACCTTCATTTGAGTTGGAAATCAAATTGTTTTGTGTATTATTTCTCAAATCAATGCGAGCTTGCTTTTCATATGCAGAGTATTTTTTTAAGAACATTACTGAGCTTTTCACGCCTGCACCATTTGCAGAAAAGGCTGTTTGAGGCATTGAAATTACAGCGACAATTCTAAAAGTGTCGCTTATATAGTCCCTAACATATTGCATACTTGAGTTGGTCAGTACCCCGTCCGGGACGACAATAGCCAAATACCCGCCTTCGGCAAGATATACCTCAGCTTGTTCTATAAACAGAACTTCGGTACTTTGACTAGGCCTTTCAGATGTTTTTTTGCTAAGAGGGTTAAGCCAATCCACGTCTTTAATTGCCAGTTTGTATTGATGTAAGTATGCTTTTTCAGTTTGTTTTACAGTTGAACCAAATGGTGGATTTGTAATAATATAATCAAAGGAATTTTCTTTAAATCCATCATTGTTGGTTTTTAAACGCAATTCACTAGGCAAAATAAGCCCATCCGAGGAGACAACATTTGTATGACCATCGTCATGGATTATCATATTCATTTTTGCAGTTCTTGAAATCTGCTCGTTTATTTCAATACCATATAAATTGTATTCTGCAAAATCGTGCCATTGATCATGGCATTCTTGAGATTCTTTCTCACCATCTTTTATCTCGTAAAAATTTCTAGCGGCTTTTCTAACTTTATCAAGTGCATGAAGTAAAAAGCCACCGCTTCCACATGATGTATCAAGTACTCGGTCATTCTCATCTATTGGTAAACTATCTACAATAAAGCTAACGATATTTCTAGGAGTAAAATATTGTCCAAAATCTCCTCTAAAAAAAGAACCCATAAACGTTTCAAAAGCTCTTCCTTTACTATCAAGATCAGTGTTGAGTAAATCAACACCTTCTAAGTAACTTACAACGGTACGGGCTTTTGCAGCATTAAGTTTAATTCCTTCTCTAAAAATCTCCGTGTCATTTTTTCTCTCGCCAATAAGTTTACCATCTTCATAGAGAGCAATTAGGCGCTTTAAAAGATTTTCACTTGTTTCTCTATCTGCTTTTTCGATATCCCTTTTATCTTTACTTTTGGGTTCGACTTTTATGATTTGGAAGTCATAAGGCTCTCCATTCTTGCGTTTTTTCTTTTCATCAAATATTTTACAGAATATCAATTTATCAAGTTCATCAAATGCTTCAGACGGATTTAGTTCTCCACCACCCCAAAGTGCTTGATGTGCCTGCTTAAATCGATTAGTCAACTCTGATTCTTCCACAGTATATAGTGAAGATAACTTCTGGCCATCTTTAGTAATACCACCATTTTTAGCAAATTTATAACTTGCCAGTTTCGCCACCTTGAATTGTGGAATATCGGTTACACTTTCCCTACTGTCAATCTCTTTATCAAAGGCGTAATACTCATCTTTAATACCGGAAGTAATCCAAATATACTTAACTGTTCCAGCAGTAGCAAAAGCATATGCATATGCTTGGCGGACAGCTTGTTTAAACTCTTGTTCAGTAATTTCTTCCTTCTTACACTCTACAATTATGTGTGGTCGTTTGCATTCATTGTCGTTGTAAACAATTATATCAGCTTCTTTTGTGTCAGAGCCTACTGTTACCTTTACATATTGACGTATGTTCTCTACAGGATAATTGTAATTTATAACCAATTCGCAATATGTTATGGCTTGCACTTGTTCCTCAGGATTGTTATAATTCCTAGAAATATTTTGATATAAATATGTGACTGTAGAATGATCGTCGCTAATTCTAATTAGTCCTCTTTGTTGACCCTCTAAAATTAGTCCTTTTAAATTATCTGCTGTACTCATTATATATTCTCCTTCTTATAGTCCACGATGTCACCAAAATTGCAGTCCAACACTTCACAAATTCTCTCTAACACATCTAGGCTGACTCGCTGATTTTTCCCTAGTTTTGCTAATGTGCCTGGCCCCATTCCGGTTGCTTCTTTATAATTGAATTTTTGACATTTCTTTATCTATTAATAATTTCCATAGTTTATTGTAACTGATTGCCAATGATATTACCCCCTAGTCTTAGGCATGTTTATTATTATAGCAAATATCCATATTGGATTCAATATAATAAGTTCAACTTATAATACTTTTAAATCAGTAACAAATATCTCCAACTGTAACCGCTTCAAAACTAGGCGCCATTCCATCATATCCATCTTATCTTTAAAATTAAAATTACTGGAGGATAATCATAATGAAAACTAACAAAAAAATCTTTGGAAGAAGTTCTTTGCTACTGAGTGCTATAGAAATAGTGTTAATAAACATGCTCATTAAACTCGCACAATATAATCCAAAGTGATCTGCTAGAGTAAATAGATAATACATTCATTAAAGTACTGTTTACCGATCCATCAATAGAAAAGAAAGCTGGTGTAGCCAGTGATCAAATAATCGTCAAATGAAATGGCTTATTAATTTCATGAAATAGTGCACAACATATTCCTCTGCAGTGTATCAATATTGCTTTGTAGTTTTGTATGGGACTAATGCTTACCAGACCAGGCATGGTTTACTTGACAATCCGATGCAGTGAAGAACGGTTCTTCTTTACTTATTTGAAGATACATGGAAAAGTAAAGTACTTCACATAGCCGAAGCCAGAATCCAGACCAATCTGCTACGACTTTTTTGGGTGAAGCATTTCTTTGCTCTAATAGTTCTATACTTCTATATCTAAGTTTGCTATTATAGTCTCAAAAGACAAACTGTAATAAATAACCAATGAAAGGATGTATGATTAAATGAATACAGAAACATCACCTCTAATACCAGTCAATCCAAAATTTCTTGAAGTTTTTGAAACTTTTATGGATGATAATCAAAAAGAAAAAATACGTGCAAATAATGCTCGTCAGTATGTTGAAGGTATAATTGATTTAGTACTAAAAGAAAAAATAATGTTCACTTTAAAGCCTAATGAACCATATGAAGGTATTAATTGGAAGAGAAAAATAAAGATACTTAAAGAAAACTATGATGCGGATATTGCTAATAAAATTGAAGAAATTTTCAGAGTTGGTGGCAGTGGGTCACATTTTAACGGTATTGTAAATAATGAAGATTTACTCAATGTAATTGAGATGACCATTCATTTCATTGAAGAATTATTTATTAAATATTTTCTTAATCCAGAACACAGATTTGGGAGCGAGAATATATTTACTATATTTAGCATGTTGCCATTAAGTAATCGGATATATATTCTAGAAGGTATACATGTTCATTATCAAAACATCCATACTATAGATCGTCTTTCATTAGCCTATTTAAAGGATGGAGATAAGGAAAAAGCAGTTAATTTACTTAACAAGTCATTTCAAGACAAATTGATTGATAAAGAATTCTATGATTATCAACTAAATAAACTTCGGCTTTTAGAAGAAAATATATCAGAGTTGTACGAAAGAAACTCTGATTATGTAAGTAATCCGGCTTTTTCAACAGCGCTTATTAGAGGGGACCACTTAGTGGTTGGATTACCAACCTCTAAGAATGTTTTTGAAACTGCACGAGCGGTAGAATTGTTTAGTGACTGGTTTGATAAAAATAAATATCCTGAATTTGTTAATTTGTTCCTGTGTTTAATGTCAACAGACACTCGTGAGTATGAATAATGATTTTATAGTGCGTCCGCTAGGACAACCATAATGGAAGAGGAGTGGTCTGTATTAGGCAGCTTCTCTTATTTTAAGAATAATGAAAAATTTAAGAGTAGGTAAAAAATGGCATACAGTAAAAAAGAATTGAAAGAAAAAGTTTTAAGAGTAGTTAAGGATTATGAATTAGCAATAAATCAAATGACGATTTTTATGAAAAGTGAATATGCTCACAACAAACACAAATTATAAACAAATATGTAAATAATTTAGGCGGAATACTTACCAGCATATGTACATGATCCGGCATAATATGGCCTTCTAAGATTTGGATACCCTTATAATTGCATAGTTGCTTTGAGATATCTCTCAAATCTTCCTTGTATTAATTATAAATTACTTTTCGTCTATACTTAGGTGTGAAGACGATATGATATTTGCACATCCATTTCGTATGTGCCAGTTCATTGGCTTTCTTCGCCATTGAAATCACCTTTCCTTTCTCTAAAAGTGGCTTGGACACTCTATTATAATCGGAAAGGTGATTTTTTGAATAACTTACTGACTCGCATAGCGGGTGGTTTATTATTTCACATGGATTCATTTATCTTAAAGAGAAACTCACCCATGTTCAACAAGCTAAAGCCCATAAATAAGAGTTAATGTTAAGAATGAAATATTACTTCTTAACATTAACATATAGTTTAAATTATTTACGAAAAAGCTTTATTAGGGTATTGGTTATTATTGCAGTTGGTAATGCGATAGCAAAGAAAATATACACCTTAGTCATGTAATATAAATATATATTTATTATATCATTCGATCCAACATCAGGCATTTCCCCGTAACTGGTTATTACATTTTTAATAGTATTAGCAGTTAATTCATTTGGGGTTTGATATGAAATATATAAAGTTAAGCCACAAAAGGTAGCTAAGATAATTATGAAAGATGTATAAATAACAATATTGAGTTTATTCTTCATTTTTATTATTGGTAATTCTAATATAAACATGTAAATTAAAATTAATGCAAAGGACGTGGCAATAAAATAGCCTTTATTAGAAGTAATAAAAGTATAACAAATGGCTAAAATTATCATTGTTAATAAGAGTATAAAAAATATGGCAATAAATGTTGTATATATCTTATCACCTATTATAGAATTATAGATCAACCATATAAGTGCAATAAATAAAGCTAAGCTAAGTATTATACTGTTTATAAAATTTGGAGCGATTCCCATATTTATTGAATAAATACCTGTATTTAGGTATTGGGATACGATTAATAACAATAAATTAGGTAATTTACGTAAACTGAAATTATATTTATGTTTTTCTATTTCATAAAGTAGCGCTATAGTTACCATAGAATAACAAAGGGAAAATAAAATTCTATCAAACATTATATATACCTCTTTCTGATTTTTACAATAATTATAAATGGAAATAATTGTAAATGCAATCAGTCACTCAAAAAGTACACATTTTGATAGATTAAAACAAATAAATAATACGATAAATTTAAATGTTTCAAAAAGTTGAAAAAAACATTTTGAAAATATTATTAAAATATATTGGTTTTTGAGAAGAAAAGCGATAAAATATAAAAAGGATGGATAAAAATGGTTATATACGGATATGGCCGCGTGAGTACAAAGGAACAAAATGAACGCCGACAGATAGATGCCTTTCTTGCTGAAGGGATTGATGAAAGGCATATTTTTATTGATAAAATAAGTGGTAAGAGTTTTGAACGTCCGCAATATAATCTTTTGGTGGGAACTGAAATTAGTGCAGGTCTGTTAAGAGAAGGAGATATACTGGTTCTGTTGAGTTTAGACCGCTTTGGAAGAAATTATTTTGAAATTAAAGAAGAATGGAATCGTATCACCAATGTAATCAAAGCAGATATTAAGGTGTTAGATCTCTCTTTGCTGAATACAGGCTTAGAAAAGTCTTCGAAAGATACACCGGATTTAGAAAGAAGTTTTATTAGAGATTTGGTCTTTCAAATTTTATGTTATGTTTCAGAAAAAGAGCGGGAGAATATTAAACGCCGGCAAAAAGAAGGAATCGTTGCCGCCCAGGCTCACGGAAAGAAATTTGGTCGTCCAGCAGTACAATACCCAGAAAACTGGCTTGTAGAATATAAACGATGGATTAAGAATGAAATTAGTTCTAAGAACTTTCAAGAGAATACAGGATTGAAACAGGCTACATTTTATCGCCTTTTGAATAGGTATGAAAAAGAAAACAGAATCTGTAGAGTGAAATACCGGAATAAGAACGAACTAATGAATAAATAAGAAAGTAAAAATAATTGAATTAATTTCAGATCCAACATGGGACATCGTTACAAATGTTGTAGTAGGTCACATAGACGATATAATCAGAGTAGTTTCATGGCGGTATTGCGTACTACAATTATAAAATTGAAAATGGGAATGGAAACTGAGGCATGACTTATTAGGAGACTTTATGCTTATAAGATGGAGTTACATAATGCTACATAATATGTCCATTTATATAATAGTATGACTAAAATGAAAGAGGGATAGAATATCGATGAGTGATGAAATTAAGTGGGTTAAGGAAGCAGAAATAGTTATTAATGGCGAAGTTATAGAGATAATGGGTCATGAACGTGAGGAAGCATGGGTTTTTCCGCAGTATTTAGATGAAGTAGAAACTCAAAAGCTGATAGATAAACTTAAAGAAAAAATGTTTAAAATAGAAAGAAAGCTTGAACTAATTGGGTATTTTTTTAATGATGATATAGAAAATTTCAAGTATGATCCAGAGATAATAGTTTATATAATGAAAAATGTCTTTGGTAAAAAGGTAGATGCAGGAAAGAGATATGGAACAGGTGGGCGAGCCATATATTATAACCCGGATTTCATAAAAAAAGATGGAAGATACATAAAGAATATGTCTGAAGATTTATACAAAAAGCATTATGGAGAAGATTGAGATGGAAGTCTATATTAATTTATTTGATTATATGTCTGTAGTAAAAGCTTTTTCAAAGCTGTACAACTTGAATGAACATCAGATTAGGAGACTTGCGATTGAAACCTCTATAAAGGATAATCCTACTGCAGCTTTTATAGAGAAAGCGGGTATAAAATTAGATACAGTAGATATAACAGAAGTATCTCTACATTGTAAGCATGTAACAACAATTAATGATGACTTTAAATCATTGAAAAAGTATGGCTTGATTACTCTGGATAAGGTCTTGACCTACCCAACACCTTTAAACAAGTTTTTACTTGAACATAATATCAGGGTAGATATTTTGAATAGAGATATTTACTATGAAAATAAAAGAATACATATTGTAAAATCTGATGAAGAGTGCGAGAACTGTTTCTATGGTACAGAGTGTCAGGAACTTGTTGATTTTATGGGTAAACCAACGACCTTATCATATAGGAATATGTCTTGTGAATACAGAGATGAGATAAATATAATAAGAAGTAAGCTCTACCATGATAAATGCGAGGTAGAAGTACATTTGTTGGGGTCCGAAAAGGAGGTTCATGAGTATTCTGATGTACGGCATTATCCAGAGATATTATTGACAATAGATAATTTAATCGCCAAGCTTTTTGATGAAGGAATACACCTTCAACAAGATTGGCATGATCAACAAAATAGTAAATATTATTGTTTGGATTTTGATGTTAATATATTTGACTTTGAAAGTATAGTAGAGGGTAAAAAGTTTGAGTATACAGATTATCACGATTGCTTTGAGTATAATGAAGAACCGCTGTATGATATAAACGCAGCTACACCAAATTTCTTTGCAAACGTATTTATTATACAAAAAGGTTTAGCAGTATTGAGACATGAAGAACCAACAGAATATGGGCAATTGCTTCCAAAGACAATGATTAAATATGAAGATTTAACTATAAGTGAGTTTTCTATATAGACAGGTAACATTACTTGAAAAGGAGGATAAGTTTCACTTCGTCAGTGAGCGTCTTCCGGAACTCTATTAAGAGTATCTGTGGTATTACGGTGTTTGAGAAACGTAATAATAAGTATCATAATAGCCTATAGCAAAGGTAAGATTCACTCTTTTTTTTAAAGGATCGTATTCGTGACAGAGAAGTTTAGGATGACAGTTGCCGATATTTAGTGACTGAAAAGTACTAAAGGGGTATAATTTTTGGGGTCAAATATCCTGACCTATAACATGGTACTATGTATATGACAGGTCATAAGGAAAGGAATATTATTTTGGGTAAGATACGAGATATTGAAGAGTTAGTTGAAAAATGTGAAGATGTTATCATTCATGAATATACAAGTATGGCAAAGGAGTTAGTGGAACACATAATCAGCGTTTATTCTAGCGATATACCAAATTGTACAACAGGTCTTGATTTGTATAATTTTACTACTTGTAATACTATTACCACGTTTACGGACTATATTAGTGATTTGAAGAAATTGAAAGCAAAATTAATAAACTATAAATATGAACTGGAAGAAAAAGAGGTAGCAAGGAAGGAAATTCAAGAAATTGAACGTATGAAAAATCAAGCAATTACAATACATAATGATAATTCATCATATGCTAACGCATTTTCAAATGTAAATGCAACAGTTACGTTGGAACAAACTGTTGAAAAACTGGACAGGTTGCTATCAAGAGAAGAGATTGATGATCTTGAAAATAAGCTGGCAGCCTTAGAACTGGTAATGAAAAAAGGTGACAAGGAGAAATCATCAATTAAGATGAGAAATGTGTTGAATTTTATTGCCAATAAAGGTATAGATGTAGCTATTGCAGTGCTTCCATATCTATGTGGATTAGCGTAACGAAATCAAACAATTAATAATTAGCGTATTCAAGTGCTGATTGATTTAGGAGTATTCCAGTAATATAGTAAAAAGAAACATCAGTTGCGGCGGAGCCGCCTGTCCGGTATGACTGGAATACTCAGAGAGGAATAAATATGCCAAGAATTGTTTTTAAAGGAAAAATTGTTTCTGATTTTAATGGTTTTAATGAAAATTCAGTTTTCAAAATGAGTAATGGAAGGTATTGGGTACAAACTAAATATCGCTATTGGTATCATTATGCATATAGACCAGATGCAGTAATAACAGAAGATAACGGAAATTGTATATTGACTGTAGCAGAACAGTCAATACCTGTGAAATTGATTAATGATGTTATTGAAAGCAATATTGATGGAGAGTTTACTGGTTGGGATGGATCTAAAAAGTATAAGTTAACTAATGGTCAATTCTGGCAACAATCAGAATATAAATATGAATATACATATGCTTATTGCCCTGAAGCAATGATCTGTAACATAAATGGTTCATATATTATGTTTGTTAATGGAACTAAATCAACGGTTAGAAAAGTATAAATTTGAAATTTAACCTTTCAATTATATTTATGATAAACATGATATAATAGTTGTTTGTATTATAATTTTAGAAGGAGATGATAGAAATTTTTGAGAATTTAGATGCCAATCAACAGATTGCGCTGATTTCTGCCGGAGCGGCCCTCTTAGGTGCCATTATTGGTGCTCTTGCGACATTAGCATCAACTTGGCTAAATAAGAAAGTTCAGTTTAGTGGCAAAGTCTCGCTTTATGCAAAAATTGTGTATTCCAAAGGAGAAATCAATAGATCGTGGGGATATTACAGAAGCCATAACAAATCAGGACTATTCATGCAAGTTCCAATTTGGCTTGATGTGTGCAACACTTGTGGCGTTTCACGCATCCTCCGTAATGTTAATCTTTATGCTTATACTGGTAAGGATGAAATTGCCTCATTTACACAAATTCAACGAGTTGTAGAGGGCGAAAAAACAATCTTGCTAGGCGATAACGAATCCTATACTCTAGTAATCCCAGCTAACTGTGCTCGCCGTTTCGACTTGAATTTTATATTACATGAGCAGGAATTACCAACCAATGAAAAAGCTTTTGATGAGCTCATTCTAACTTATTTTGATGAGAAAAACAATATTCAGGCTTTTTGCTTTGCAAAACCAAATATTTGTTGGGTTGAGGGCCCATTAAGAATTGAAAAGCAATGGATTACTTTGGATAAGAAGTTTCCATATGCTAGATGATAAAAGTAACTCAAATAGTAACATCGTATAGAAAGTGTTTGGGTATCTGTATTTAAGGATAAATAAAGGACTAAATAAATAGTTGTTTAATCTCATTTTTGGAACTTACGGAACTGCCCATTATATTTATGAAGTAAAGCATAGGCATATGTGATTTGAATTTATCGTATTGTTGAAAGTTGTGCGAGAATCAATTTCAGAGGGAGAAATATTAATATGACTGTTATAGATTGTTTATAAGCCATCTCACTCACTGATGCTCAATATAATAATGAAGAAGACAAGAATTATTATCCGGAGGAAATAATGGCATTTATTAAGGTGATTATAGAAAAGCTGAAAATTAAAGAGTTGTTTGCAATCATTTTTATTGCATCATTAATTATTACTGTTATCCCTGTGAAGTGGGCAAACAGAATAAAAATTGAAAGCCTTAGAAATACATATCAGACCTATATAACTCTATGCATTATTATAATAGGCGCTTATTATTTATCTTGCTTAGTTGGCCGTATTAAAGATTTTGTTTTAGGCAAGATTTTTAATGGAAAAAAAGTGGCAATTAATTATATGAAAAAAACTATGAGTCCAGAAGAAATGAAGCTTTTGATAGAAACTTTTTATGATGCAAATAATAATAGGTTTAGTTCAACGGGAAAAATTGAATTTTCTGATGGTAGAAAAGCACCACTTGAAATGAAATACATTATCTATCGTGCTTCACAAATAGGATACGCTGATATCTTTTCGTATAATCTGCAACCGTATGCTTTAGATTTTTTAAATAAAAATCTAAAAGCTGGAAGAATTGAAATAAGTAGCAATTCTTTTAAATATATTCTAAAATGATTATATACTTAAAAAGAATAAAGTGTTGAAAAATAACGTAAAGCGTAGTATAATAGTAATGGAGATAAGTCCAGCGGTGTGATGTCAAGTACGAAATGAAATTAAAATCATATATTTTTATACTATTTCTCAAAAAACAAAAAACGACCACCTAAGCCCTGTCGGCCAAGTTTTTGAAAAATGAGCAGGGCAGCTTATCAGCAGATAGATGTTTCTATTCTGCTGGACGATATAGGCGATTGTCTTTAAGCAGTGTAAAGACTAACCGCACAAATTTACGGGCAGTTAATGCGAGTGCACGTTTGTGTTGATATCTGTTCACCTCTTTGTACTTTTGGTGATAGAAAGCTTTGTACTCCTTGTCGCATCTTACAAGAGAGAATGCAGCTTCACACAGATAATACTTTAAAAATCGGTTGCCGGATTTAATAAGCCTTGTATTTTCGGCTTCAAAGTTACCGGATTGATACTGAGTCCAAGCAAGACCTGCATACTTTGCAAGCTGAGCCTGATTATTAAAACGTTTGATATCTCCAATCTCTGCCATGATACCGGCAGAATAAACAGGACCTATTCCAGATATAGATATCAATACGTTTGGCAAGAGTTCCATCTGAGCAGAGATCGCTTTATCGAACTCTTTGATTTGAGCTTCCAATGCCCTTATTGAGGTTATCGAAATAGAGAGTACCTGGTTTACAGAGTGGTTTACTGTCTTAGGTAAACGATAGGAACTCCGAGCTGCTTTCTGAATGGCTTTGGCTACCGCATCGGGATCTGGAAAGCGGTTCTTTCCTTTCTCCATGATAAAAGCGGTCAGTTCTTGTAAGTCCATATATGCCAATGCTTCTGCGGATTCAAATTCATCGTAGACAGCAAGGGCGGTAGTGCTGAAGGTATCTGAAAATACCTTCTCCTGTGTCATGGTTGAATACTTCTTGAACAGCACATTCATAAACCGTTGCTTTTCCTGAGTGAGGTTGCAGACGGTAAAATAACGTGCTCGTGTGAGGTTCTGGAGCGCTTTGTAGTGATAGTCTCCTATGTATACCTCTTTGTTGATTCTACCAAAACGCAGGCAATCAGCAATGACAAAAGAGTCCACATAATCATTCTTTGGCAGGTCATTATAAGCATCTTTAAACTTTTTGACCTGCTTAGGATTGAGGACATGAATCTTTCTGTGAAAGGATGCAAGAGATGCATCTTCCCTTAAGAAATACACAAGATTGTCTCCATAGACCGATGTTGATTCAAGGCCTATGAGAACAGTGTCAAGGGACTGAGAACTCATAACAGAAAGGATTCTTTTTACCAACTGAGTAGAACCATCCTGTGAGTTAGCAACTGAGAAGTTACTGTGTTTATTGCCATCAGGCAACATAAGATAAACGACATTGGATTTGCTACTTACATCAATTCCGACGTAAAGTGGGTTCATAAAATCACCTTCTTTCGTAATAAGATTTGAATGTTCAATCGGCTTGGTAAAACCCATGATCATGGAGCATCGACACCCTCGCATATAAGAATCCAGCTTAAGATGGACAGATGCGAAACCACACTGCTAGATGGTAGTCCATGTACTTAAGCAAACAGCCAGCAGGTTTGAAGCTAACTTCCATGTCAGGGGAACAGACTTATTATGAAGCAACCATTACTGGTTCAACAGGAGATGAAAGAACTATTACCTGATTGACACTAGGACAATTATATCATGGGCTTAACTAAGCCTATCGAACTAAATTTATTAAGTTATCAAGGTACATTTATGTATCTAAAAATATTATACGAGGGAGGTGTATTTATGATAAATTTTAATTTAAAGAATTTATTAAATGAGAGGAACTTGACACAGATTGAGTTATCTCAAAAAACTGGCATAAGACAGCCAACTATATCTGCAATATGTAATAACTCCATTAAAGAGTTGCCAGTGAATGTATTAGAAAAAATCTGTGATTTTATTAATTGTGGGCCAGGTGATCTAATTGAAATTGTGCCGACAGCCGATTTCGGGAAGAGGAGAAGTATGTTAAGCAAAGAATATTCTGTCCCTACTACGACCAGAGAAGAACGTGAAAAAATGGTTAATAACGCTTTAGCTTTATCAACTTTAGATGCTCCAGAACCAACAAGATTTACAAAACGGTTAGCAGAACAGTTTATAGAAGGTAATTTATCTGAAGGAGAAATGTTGAGGACAGCTATTGAGAGATATCAGAAGTAGGGAGAGGTAATATGAGAGATCCGTATTTGTATGATGATGTTCCAGTTTTAATAAATAAGTTAAACATAAAAGATGCAGATCGATTACAGACTGCCGAGGCTGATATAACATTTATTAAATTTCTAAGCATAGACAAATTGAATCAGGGACAAGAGTTAGATTTTGATTATGTGAAAGCTCTTCATCGTCACATATTTGAAGACGTGTATCCATTTGCTGGTCAAACAAGAACAGTTCAAATTTATAAAGCCGAGGCTGTATTAGGTGGAGATACAATAAGATATTCTCATCCTGATAATATAGAAGGACATGCTGCAAATATCATAGATGAAATGAATGGCATTAAATGGAGATCACTTAGTTTAGAAGATCGGTCTATGATGTTTTCAAAAAACATTGCAGCGTTATGGCAGGTACATCCTTTTAGAGAAGGAAACACAAGAACAACTATGACTTTTGCTTCTCATTTTGCGGGGAGAAATGATTTCCCACTTGATAAACAACTCTTCAGAGAGAATGCTTCTTTTGTAAGAAATGCATTAGTAAAAGCCTCTGATGGCATGTATGCTGATTACCAGTACTTGAATAAGATAATGAAAGACTCTATGGTACTGGGAGAGGAAGCCTTCATAGTAGATAATATTAAATCAGCGGGTTTTCGACCCACAAAACTGCTCATTCAAGGAATGAAAGATATTAACCAGGCGTTTCTAAAACTTAACTCAGTTAAAGAATTGAGAGATTATTATAAGAATATCAATAGTCTTGACAAAGACAAAGGAGAATTGGTAAGATCCGTGGCACAGGATTTCGCTGATCAAGAGATACAAAACAAAAAAGTTAAAAGTATTAACCTAGCCCAGAATATTTCCCCTGAACGTTAAAACGGATAAAGACTGTATAAACTATCTTGAGTTATTTTGCCATCCATGGAGCAATACTTAAAATAAGTAGATCTTATAAATCTGCTATATTTACATAAAATTTCAGAAAATAACAAAAAAAGTATTGTAATACCAGAAAATGGATGATATGCTTAAAACACCATTTCTAGAACATTTTTTAGATCTATTTCATATCGAAACTTATTTTCCAATCATACGCAATGCGAAATCCCCAGGATGGGAAAAAAGTATCACCCAGTGGCCTTTGTAGTCAGATAATTTTATGGGTCCAAATGTTGTCATTGCAGAAAAGTCTGGAGCTTTCATTC
>Ga0316613_10001634_pt1 | contig 15185 bp, 12 predicted proteins | sample OWC_soil_day10_C_2_FD_207647 | JGI IMG/M metagenome (GOLD analysis project Ga0316613, IMG submission 207647) | Wetland soil microbial communities from Old Woman Creek delta, Ohio, United States - OWC_soil_day10_CT_b | ecosystem: Environmental > Terrestrial > Soil > Wetlands | place: USA: Ohio...
CTTTCTGGAAAAGCTGATGGCCCTGAGGCCGATGCCGGTGGTCATGGTGTCGACGCTGACCCAGGCCGGCGCGTTCACGACTCTCCGCGCCCTCGAGGTCGGCGCCGTCGAGGTCGTAGCCAAGCCCGGGCGGGCCTCCGACCTCGAGAAGATCGCCGCCGAGTTGATCGACAAGATCAAGATCGCCGCCACCGCCAACGTCGGCGCCCGCCGTGTCGTGGCGGAGGGGCCGCCAGCCCGCCTTGCCGCTCTGCCGCCGCCACTCGGCTGCTCACGCACCGGTACGGTGATCGGCATCGGCGCCTCGACCGGCGGTGTCGAAGCGATCCGCGCCGTGCTCACCGGCCTTGCCGCCGACCTGCCCCCGATCCTGATCGTCCAGCATATGCCAGGCCAGTTCACCGGCTCGTTCGCCAGCCGGCTCGACAGCCTCTCAGCTCTCCGCGTCAAGGAGGGCGAGGATGGCGAGGTCCTGCGGCCCGGCACCGCCTACTTGGCGCCGGGTGGTCGGCAGTTCGAACTCGGTCATGTCGGCCCCAACCTCGTCTGCCGCCTCGGCGGCGAGGAGCGTATCTCCGGTCACGCCCCGTCGGTTGACGTGCTGTTCCGCTCGATGGCCCGTGTCTGCCCGATCAATAGCCTTGGCATCATTCTGACCGGCATGGGACGTGACGGCGCCGCTGGCCTTCTCGACATCCGACTCGGAGGAGGCCGCACCCTCGGCCAGAACGAGGCAACGTCAGTGGTCTACGGCATGCCGCGCGCCGCCTTCGAGATCGGCGCGGTAGAACGACAGCTGCCGATTCACGGCTTTACCTCCTACCTGAATGCGATCTTTTCACCCGAGGCGACCGAGACGGCGCATACCTGATGCGGCCGTCAGTCGGCGATCTTGCGGCAACCGGTCTTGAAGCGCTTGAAATTGGCTGCATAGTTGTCCGCCGACCGCCGCAGCTTCTCGATGGTTGCTGCATCAAGCGCTCGCACGGCCCGTGCCGGGGCACCGACAATCAGCGACCCGTCCGGAAACTCCTTGCCTTCGGTGACCAGCGCGTTGGCGCCGACCAGGCTATTGCTGCCAATCCTTGCCCCGTTCAGGATGGTGGCGCCCATACCGACCAGCACGTTGTCACCGATCTCGCAGGAATGGACGATCGCCTGGTGCCCAATGGTGCAACCCTCGCCAATCGTCAGCGGAAAGCCGAGATCGGTGTGCAGGGTGGCGCCTTCCTGGATGTTGGTGCGGGCGCCGACGACGATTGGCTCGTTGTCACCGCGGATCACCGCGCCGAACCAGACGCCGACCTCAGCGCCAAGCTTCACCCGGCCGATCACGTGGGCGTCGGGGGCAACCCAGTAGTCGCCGTTGTCCGGCAGGTCGGGGGCGATTCCATCAAGTTCGTAAATCGGCATGGCAGGGTCTCGCGAGCGGGAAAGGGCCGGACGGCCGGTCGGAGGTTCTTTGTAAGGCTCCGCCGTCAGCGATCAAGACGGCAGGAGCGATGGGTCGGCAGCTAATCGTTCCAGCATCTGCAAGACCCGCGTCTCGGATCATCGCGTGAATTTGTTGGAAAACCGCCTTTCGCTGCTCCCCAAAATGCACTAGATGCCGTTATCTTTGCCAGGGCGGTCTGCATTGGCCGTTCCCCACAAGGGAAAGCGAGCGACGGTGACGGATAAGAAGTCTGTCTTCATCAAGACTTACGGCTGCCAGATGAATGTCTACGACAGCGACCGCATGTCGGACACGCTGGCGCCACTCGGATATGCCGCCGCTGACAGTCCCGAAAATGCCGACCTCATCATCCTCAACACCTGCCACATCCGCGAGAAGGCCGCCGAGAAGGTTTATTCCGAACTCGGACGCTTGCGTGTCCTGAAGGCGCATCGAGCCGCCGAGGGCCACGAGACGCTGATCGCGGTGGCCGGCTGCGTTGCCCAGGCGGAGGGCGAGGAGATCATCGCCCGTGCACCGGTCGTCGACATGGTGTTCGGACCGCAGACCTACCACCGCCTGCCAGAGCTGATCGCGCGGGTGCGCTCGGGTGAGCGGCCGGCGGCCACCGAAGGCAAGGCGCCGGCCCGGCCGAAGGTGGTGGAAACCGAATTTCCCTCCGAAGACAAGTTCGATTACCTCGCCGCGCCGACCGAGACGGCGGTACGCTCGCGCGGGGTGACCGCCTTCCTCACCGTGCAGGAAGGCTGCGACAAGTTCTGCACCTTCTGCGTCGTGCCCTACACGCGCGGCTCGGAAGCCTCGCGACCGGTCGAGAAGATTGTCGAGGAAGCGGAGGCGCTGGTGGCGGCTGGCGTGCGCGAGATCACCCTGCTCGGCCAGAACGTCAACGCCTATCACGGCATTGACCACGCAGGCCGGACGGTTGGCCTTGCCGATCTGCTGGCCCGCCTGTCGGAGCTGCCGCGTCTTGCCCGCATCCGCTACACCACCAGCCACCCCCGTGATCTCGATGACGCGCTGATCGCCGCCCATGCCGGCAACCCCAAGCTGATGCCCTATCTGCACCTGCCCGTGCAGTCGGGTTCGGACCGTATCCTCGCGGCGATGAACCGCCGCCACACCGCCACCGAATACGTTGCCCTCGTCGACCGCATTCGAGCGGCGCGACCGGACATGGCGATCTCCGGCGACTTCATCGTCGGCTTTCCCGGCGAGACCGACGAAGACTTCGCCGCGACCATGGATATCCTCCGCGCCGTCGACTACGCCGCCTGCTTCTCGTTCAAATATTCGCCGCGCCCCGGCACGCCGGCAGCCGCGCTCCCCGATCAGGTGCCGGAAGCAGTGAAGGGCGAGCGGCTGCAGCACCTGCAGGCCCAGATCGACTTGCAGCAAAAAGCTTTCGCCGAGCGCCTCGTCGGCCGCACCCTGCCAGTGCTGTTCGACAAGCCCGGCCGCCTTCCTGGCCAGATTGTCGGGCGCTCGCCCTATCTGCAGCCGGTGGTCGTCATGGCACCGTCGTCACTGATCGGCCAAATCGCCGAGGTGACCATCGAGGCGATTGCCAACTACAGCCTGATCGGCCGGCTCGAAGGCGAGCCTGTGCCGGCCCGACGGTCGGCATGAAGCCATCCCGATACGCACCGACCATGCCGTCGCGACTGCTGCGACTTACCCGGGGAACGCCATGACCTATGCGTCCGACCTCACCCATCTGGTGCTGGTCTTCGAGGACAACCGGTTGATCGGCCCACTCTATGGGCAGTTCGACCAGCATCTTGCCCTGATCGAGCAGAAGCTCAGTGTCGACGCCACGGCGCGCGGCAATCAAGTGACCATCCGCGGCTCCCACGACGCCGCCGCCCGCGCTCGCGATGTGCTGGAAGCGCTCTATGGCCGCCTGCAGGCCGGCCAGACCATCACCTCGGCCGACGTCGAGGGAGCGATCCGCATGGCGCTGGCGGTCGGCGACCAACTGCCGCTGCCGACCATCGACGCTGCTTCGCGGCTGCAGCTCGCCGCCATCTCCACCCGCCGCAAGACCGTTGTCGCCCGCAATCCGGCGCAGGACGCCTATATCCGCGCCATGGACCGCTCGACGTTGGTATTCGGCCTGGGCCCTGCCGGTACCGGCAAGACCTATCTTGCCGTCGCGCATGCCGCGGCGCTGCTCGAGCGGGGCGAGGTGGCGCGCCTCGTGTTGTCGCGGCCGGCTGTCGAAGCCGGCGAACGGCTGGGCTTTCTGCCGGGCGACATGCGCGAAAAGATCGATCCCTATCTCCGGCCGCTCTACGACGCGCTGTACGACATGATGGCGCCCGAGCGGGTGGAGCGGGCGCTGACCTCCGGCGCCATTGAGATCGCGCCGCTTGCCTTCATGCGCGGCCGCACGCTGGCCAATGCCGCCGTCATCCTCGACGAGGCGCAGAACACCACGTCGATGCAGATGAAGATGTTCCTCACCCGCCTCGGCGACGGCTCGAAGATGATCGTCACTGGCGACCCCAGCCAGATCGACCTGCCGCCAGGCCAAGTGTCCGGTCTGGTCGAGGCCAGCCGTATCCTGGCCGATGCTCCCGGCATCGTGCAGGTACGCTTCACCCACGAGGACGTGGTGCGCCACGAACTGGTGGCGCGCATCGTCAAGGCCTATGACGACGACAGCCGCGAGCGGCTCGCCGCCGCCCGCGGAGAGAAGAAATGACCGCCATCGTCGTCGACATCCTGGCCGACAGCCAGCTGTGGGGCGAGGCGGAGGATTGGCGTGCCGACGTCGAGGTCGCCGTTGCCATGGCGGCGGCGGCTGCCGACGCCGAGATTGCTGACGACGCGGAGCTGTCCCTTCTGTTGACCGACGACGCGGCGATCCGCCTGCTCAACCGGGACCATCGCGGCTTCGACAAGTCGACCAACGTCCTGTCCTTTCCGCAAGACGATCCGGAGGCCGATGCCTACGGGCCGCTGCTCGGCGATATCGCGGTGGCCCACGAGACGGTCATGCGCGAGGCGGTCGAGGAAGGCATTTCCTTTCGGGACCATTTCCTGCACATGATCGTGCATGGATTCCTGCATCTCGTCGGGTATGATCACATGAACGACGACGAAGCCGGGGAGATGGAGTCGCTTGAGACGGCCATCCTCGGCCGGCTCGGCATCGCCGACCCCTATGCCGACGCGCCGATGGGCGGCGCCGGCCACTGAGGGACGGTACTATTGGGGCGTCCGCCAGCGGCCGGGAGGGCCAGCGGGCGGCGCGGAAGAAGGACGATGAGCGACAGCGACAGTCACAGTACTGGCAGTCAGAGTATGGCCGCGGCGACCCAGTCAGGCGCCTCGGCCGAGGGTGGAACGGGTTCCGGATTGAGCTGGCTCGCGCGACTGCGCGAGACCTTTGGTTTCAAGACCTCGGCGACGCTCAGGCAGAATCTCGAGGCAGCCCTCAGCCAGGAGGATGCGCTCGACGCCGCCTTCTCGCCCGAGGAGCGGACCCTGATCCGCAACATCCTCCGCCTCAGGGAGACGCGTGTTGCCGACGTGATGGTGCCGCGCGCCGACATCGCCGCTGTCGATGCCGACACGACGCTCGCCGAACTGCTCGGGCTGTTCGAAGCGTCCGGTCATTCCCGCATGCCGGTTTACCGCGAGACGCTCGACGACGCCATCGGCATGGTCCACATCAAGGACCTCATCACGCATATCACCGGCAAGGCACGCATTGATGCCGCGGCGGAGGACGATGGGCGCCTTGATGTCGGCAAGGTCGATCTCGACATTACGCTCGAGGCCGCGAAGCTGGTGCGCGCCGTGCTGTTCGTCCCGCCGTCCATGCCGGCGACCGACCTCTTGCAGAAGATGCAGGCGACGCACATCCAGATGGCGCTGGTCATTGACGAATATGGCGGCACCGACGGCATCGTCTCCATTGAGGACGTGGTCGAGACCATCGTCGGCGAAATCGACGACGAGCACGACGACGAGGACGGCCCGCTGGTCAAGACCGTGCAGGACGGCATCTATCTCGCCGACGCCCGTGCCGACCTCGACGAGGTACGCGCGGCCATCGGACCGAGCTTCTCCTTCGCCGACTATGACGAGGATGTCGACACGCTCGGCGGCCTGCTGTTTGCCGCTCTCGGCCGGATTCCGGCGCGTGGCGAAGTGATCGTCTCCGAGGATCTGCCCGGTTGGGAAGTGGAGGTGCTCGACGCCGATCCGCGCCGCATCAAGACGGTGCGGCTCGTTGCGCGGGCAACCGAGCCGGACGAGATGACCGAACAGTCCGAAGTGGGCGCCTGAGGCGGTCTCACCCTCGAACCTGAGGTTGCCGACCGTTTGAGGCGATGGCGCGGCCATTTCCTCCCCGGCGACGACCGGCTATTGCTTCGGACGCAACGACCGATTCGTCGGCGCGGGAAGAGGTGCCATGTTCGAGACCTATGCCCATCGGCTCCTGCTCCTGTGGGGATGGCGGCGGCGCCTCGTAACCTTTGCCGCTGGCGCGCTGTCCGCGCTCGCCATGGCGCCGGGGCACGCCGCGCCGATCCTGTTCCTGACACTGCCGGCGCTGGTCGTGCTGATCGACGGCGCCGTCGTCGCCGGACCGCACGGTGTCCGCCGGCTGAGACCGGCGGCCGCCACCGGCTGGTGGTTCGGGTTCGGGTATTTTTTGGCCGGCCTTCACTGGATAGGCGTCGCCTTCCTTGCGGAGGGCCGGACGGAACTCCTTCCGCTGATGCCCCTCGCGGTCGCCGGCCTGGCCGCAGGCCTTGCTCTGTTCACCGCCCTCGGCACTCTCCTTGCTCGTCTGCTGTGGAGCGACGGTCCGACCCGCATCTTCGCACTCGCCCTGGGGCTTGGCGCTTCCGAATGGCTGCGCGGCCACGTGTTGACCGGCTTTCCCTGGAACCTGATCGGGCAGGCGGTGGCATTCACCGACGTCACCGCTCAGGCGGCGAGCGTCGTCGGCGTCTACGGCCTGACCTTTGCCGGTATCGCCGTGTTCGCGGCACCGGCCCTCCTTGCCGATGAAGGAACGCATCGTCCCTGGCTGCGGCGGCTGACCTTCGCCCTGGTGCTGGCGTTCACTGCCGCCGATGTCGGCTGGGGCATCTATCGGCTCTCCGGCGTGGCCCCCGTCGGCGAGGCGGTGATCGCCGACGCCCGCATCCGTATCGTGCAGCCGAATATAGACCAGGCCGCCAAATGGTCGCCCGAGAAAAAGCAGGAAGCGCTCGACAAGCTGGCAACCCTTTCCGACCGCCGGACAGATCCCGAGACGCTGGGCGCCATGTCCTTCTCCGAGATCGTCTGGCCGGAAACGGCGCTGCCCTTCTTCCTGACCGAGGAACCCGAAGCGCTCGCCCGCATCGCCGACCTGTTGTCACCCGGCACGATCCTGCTGACCGGCGCGCCACGGGTCGAACCGGCCGACGATCCGAACACCGGCGGACGGCGCTACTACAACTCGCTGTTCGCCATCGACGACACCGGCGCCATCCGGGCCGCCTACGACAAGGTGCACCTTGTTCCCTTCGGCGAATACATGCCGCTCGGCACGCTGGTGAGCCGGTTGGGCGTCGGCGAACTTTTCCGCGGCATCGGCGGCTTCTCGCCCGGGCCCCGACGCAACCTGATCGCCCTTGCCGGCCATCCGTCCTTCTCGGTGCTGATCTGCTACGAGGCGATCTTTCCAGGTGAGGTCCTGCCGGAAGGTGGACGGCCAGACTATCTGGTCAACATCACCAACGACGGCTGGTTCGGTCGTAGCGTCGGTCCCTACCAGCATCTCGATGCCGCTCGCATGCGAGCGATCGAGGAGGGCTTACCGGTGGTTCGAGCCGCCAACACCGGCATATCGGCTATCATTGATGCTTATGGCAGGACGGTTGCAAGTCTACCGCTGGGCGAGGAAGGCGTGCTCGACGGTTTCGTGCCGTCCGAACGCCCCAATACCTTCTTTCAACGCGGTGAGTCGGCTTTTCTCTTGGCTTTTAGCGTCTCCTTCATCCTGCTGTCACTTGCGGGAAAGGGAAAACGCAGGACCGGGAGTTGACAACTTCTCGTTCAAAGACAACAATCCAAGCGCGCAACGATCCCTTTGTGGTTCGTTTGTCAAGAAATGGGCCGCAAGACAATAAATAAAGACCGCGCCTTGCGAGCCTCATCGATAACCGCGGGCTTAATCCGCAGACGAGACCAATATGGCCAGCAAGAAGTCCCCCAACCCCATCGATATCCATGTCGGTAGTCGCGTCAGACTCCGCCGCATGATGCTCGGCATGAGCCAGGAGAAGCTAGGCGAAGCACTCGGTATCACCTTCCAGCAGATCCAGAAGTACGAGAAGGGCACCAACCGCGTCGGCGCCAGCCGTCTCCAGCACATCGCCACCGTTCTCAAGGTGCCGGTGGCCTTCTTCTTCGAGGATGCGCCCGGCACACCCGACGAGGCGGCCGGATTGGCCGACAGCCCGAGTCATTCCTACGTCGTCGACTTCCTGTCGTCGACCGAAGGCCTGTCGCTCAACAAGTCCTTCGTGCGCATCAAGGATGCCCGCGTTCGTCGGCGCATCGTTGATCTCGTGCAGACGCTGGCTACCGAGGAAGGCGAGGCCTGAACAAAGGCTGCGCAAGACATGGCGGATCGTCCCGACTCCGGTCGGCGCGGTCCGCTTTTCTTTTGCCAAGAGGATGCTGACGACCCCCAATGTCCCTCGCCCGGGAACGGAATTTCCATCCGGCTGCCTTTGGAAGAATGAATTCGCCGCCGCCGTGTCGCGGCGCGCACGGTGCTTTTCAAACGCACGCAAAGCGGTATCCGACGCTTGCGCTTTTTGCGACGGCTTGCGAAAAGGAAACGCCGCGACGGACCCTCCTCCCGCGACAGATCAGTCTTCCGTCGACCGCGTCGACGTTTTCTTTGAGGGGTCAACCCTATGTCTCGCCAGAATTACCTCTTCACTTCCGAGTCTGTCTCGGAGGGCCATCCAGACAAAGTCTGCGACCGCATTTCCGATACCATCGTTGACGCCTTCCTCGCCGCCGAACCGCAGGCGCGCGTGGCTGCCGAGACGCTGGCTACGACCAACCGCGTCGTCATCGCCGGCGAGACACGGGGGCCGAGTTCCGTCGACAATGCCCTGATTGAGCACCTGACGCGCGAAGCCATCCGCGACATCGGCTATGAGCAGGACGGCTTCCACTGGCAGAACGCCAAGATCGAGATCCTGCTGCACGAACAGTCGTCCGACATCGCCCAGGGCGTCGACGCCGCGGGCCAGAAGGATGAAGGTGCCGGCGACCAGGGCATCATGTTCGGTTACGCCTGCCGCGAGACGCCAGAGCTGATGCCGGCGCCGATCTACTATGCCCACAAGATCCTCCGCGACCTCGCCACCGTCCGCAAATCCGGCCAGGAACCGCTGCTCGGCCCCGATGCCAAGAGTCAGGTGACCGTCGCTTATGAGGGTGGCAAGGCGGTGCGAGCGCCGCAGATCGTCCTCTCCACCCAGCATGCCGATGGCCTGTCATCGGCCGATGTACGCCGGATCGTCGAGCCCTACGTCATTGCCGCGCTGCCGGCCGGCTGGGTCGACGACCGCACCATCTGGCACGTCAATCCGACCGGCAAGTTCGTGATCGGCGGCCCGGATGGCGACGCCGGCCTCACCGGTCGCAAGATCATTGTCGATACCTATGGTGGGGCGGCGCCGCACGGCGGTGGCGCCTTCTCCGGCAAGGACCCGACCAAGGTCGACCGCTCGGCGGCCTATGCCGCCCGCTGGCTCGCCAAGAACATCGTGGCCGCCGGCCTCGCCGACCGTGCCACCATCCAGCTCAGCTACGCCATCGGCGTCAGCGATCCGCTGTCGATCTACGTCGATCTGCACGATACCGGCAACGTCGACCCGGCTCGGATCGAGGCGGTGCTCGGCGATCGCGACTTTGTCCGCCTCTCCCCGCGCGGCATCCGCGAGCGGCTCGGCCTCAACAAGCCGATCTACGCCCGCACCTCTGCCTATGGCCACTTCGGCCGGCCGGCCGAGGCCGACGGCGGTTTCTCCTGGGAGGCGCTCGACCTCGTCGACGCCTTGAAGTCGGCCCTCGCCTGAGGCAATGAAATAGGCTAGACAGCGGCCCCGGCAGCTCTACTGCCGGGGCTTTTGTTTGCCCGGACGGCCGAGCCTCCGGACCTTTCACTCGACGGACGACAATGAGCGACGACGATCACAGGCCGGAGCACAGGCCCGGCGAGCCGCGGGAAAACGCCTTTTTTGGCCGCCGCAAGGGCAAGACGTTGAGGAAGGGGCAAGCCGAACGGCTCGAGGCCGACCTGCCCCGGCTGTCGATTGACCTTGCAACTCCGGCTCCCGCCCAGCTCGCCGCGCTGTTTTCTGAATCGCCGGCCGAGATCCGCCTGGAGATCGGCTTCGGCGGCGGCGAGCACCTGGTCCACCGGTCGCTCGAGCGACCGGACGTCGCCTTCATCGGCGTCGAGCCCTTCGTCAACGGCATGACCAAGGCGCTCGGTCGCATCGCCGACGAGGGGATCGGCAACATTCGCCTCAGTGGTGAGGACGGCGTCAGAGTGCTCGACTGGCTACCGGCGGCGTCGCTCGATCGCGTGCTGCTGCTCTATCCCGATCCCTGGCCAAAGAAGCGCCATTGGAAGCGCCGCTTCGTCGGGCCGGATACCGTCGCCCGCTTCGCCCGCGTCCTGAGGGATGGCGGCGAATTCTGGTTCGCCTCCGACATCGACACCTACGTCGACTGGACGCTGCGCCATGTCCGCGCCAACCCGGCCTTCGTCTGGACGGCCTCGGCGCCCGACGATTGGCGACGGCCCTGGGACGGCTGGCCGGGAACACGCTATGAGGCCAAGGCGCGCCGTGAAGGACGCGGATCGGCTTATCTCACGTTCCGCCGCGTCGCGCGTAGCGGTTAGGTTGTTTCGGCCTCAAGCACCGGTGGTGGCGTGGTTTTTCTGCCTCAATCGCCGGCGGGCCTTCGACCCTTGGCTTCGGCGTTTCGCGCCGGCGCCCTTGGCGCGGGAGCCGCTGTCACCGCTTCGGATACTCGCCTTGCCGATCGCATCCGGGCCATTGATTTCCGGGCAAAAGCGGCCTATATGGGACGCATCAGTTCTGATGCGCTTTCATGAAGCGGGTTGGGAGTGGGCCCGAAAGGTCCCGCTCTTTTTTATTGCCTGTGACAACCGAAGCGCCGCGAGGGATATCGCCTGCCAATGACGTCCGAGGACCAGCCCCCCCTTCCGCCACTTGCCGGCCAGAGCGTCGAGACAACGCTCGACGAGCCGCGTCTTGTTACCGAGACGGGTGTCGAAGCGCGGGTTGCCGCCATTATCGAGCCGGCGCTGATCGATCTCGGCTATCGTCTCGTCCGCGTGCGGACGACCGGCCTGAACGGCGTGACGCTGCAGATCTTCGCCGAAAAGCCCGATGGCACCATGAGCGTTGAAGACTGCGAGGCGGCGAGCAACATCGTATCGCCGTTGCTCGACGTCGACGATCCCATCGGCAAAGCCTACACCCTTGAACTATCGTCGCCAGGTATGGACCGCGTTCTGGTGCGGCGTTCGGATTTCATCCGCTGGTCGGGCTTCGAGGCCAAGCTGGAACTCGCGGTGCCGCTGATGGGCCGCAAGCGGTTTCGCGGCTGGCTTACCGGCGTCAAGGACGACAAGGGCAGCATGCACCTCTTGCAGGCGCTCGATGACGGTACCAAGGACATCGAGTTCCCGCTCGACACGATTGCGGAGGCGCGTCTCGTGCTCAACGAAGCGCTGATCCGCGAGGCGCTCAAGGCGGGCAAGAGCTGACAACGGGCGGCCGCGCCGCTCGCAAGGAACCGGGATCATCCCGAAGGACGGAACAGGAACCCCATCGAGGGCAGGAGACGAAGACAATGGCCGTCAGTGCGAACCGTTTGGAACTCTTGCAGATCGCCGATGCGGTGGCTCGCGAGAAGTCGATCGACCGGCAGATCGTCATCGCGGCGATGGAGGACGCCATTCAGAAGGCGGCCCGCTCGCGCTACGGTTCTGAGACCGACGTCCGTGCCGAGATCAATCCGCGCAGCGGCGAGATCAAGCTGCAGCGCCTCTTGCAGGTGGTCGAAGCCGTCGAGAACTTTTCGACCGAGGTCGACCTCGTCGAAGCGCAGCGCCGCAATCCGGCTGCTCTCGTCGGCGACTTCATCTCCGAGCCGTTGCCGCCGATCGATTTCGGCCGCATCGCTGCCCAGTCGGCCAAGCAGGTGATCGTGCAGAAGGTACGCGAGGCCGAACGCGATCGCCAATTCGACGAATTCAAGGATCGCATCAGCGAAGTGGTGAACGGCGTCGTCAAGCGGGTCGAATACGGCAACGTCATCGTCGATCTTGGCCGCGGCGAGGCGATCTGCCGCCGCGACGAATTGATCCCGCGCGAATCCTTCCGCTATGGCGACCGCATCCGCGCCATCATCCACGATGTGCGCCGCGAGCAGCGCGGGCCGCAGGTGTTCCTGTCACGCACTCATCCCCTGTTCATGGCCAAGCTGTTCGCGTCCGAAGTGCCGGAGATCTACGACGGCATCATCGAGGTGAAGTCTGTCGCCCGTGACCCGGGCTCGCGCGCCAAGATCGCCGTCATCTCCAAGGATTCGTCGATCGATCCGGTCGGCGCCTGCGTCGGCATGCGCGGCAGCCGCGTGCAGGCCGTGGTGCAGGAGCTGCAGGGCGAGAAGATCGACATCATCCCCTGGTCGCCCGACCCGGCCACCTTCATCGTCAACGCGCTGCAGCCGGCCGAAGTCGCCAAGGTGGTGCTCGACGAAGATGCCGAGCGCATCGAGGTGGTGGTGCCTGACGACCAGCTGTCGCTGGCCATCGGCCGTCGCGGCCAGAACGTGCGCCTTGCCAGCCAGCTGACCGGCTGGGCGATCGACATTCTGACCGAGGCGGAAGAGAGCGAGCGGCGCCAGAAGGAATTCAACGAGCGCACCGAGCTGTTCATGAACGCGCTCAACGTCGACGAGGTGGTCGGCCAGTTGCTCGCGACCGAGGGCTTCTCGACTGTCGAGGAGCTCACCCTGGTCGAGCACGACGAGATCGCCGCCATCGAGGGCTTCGACGAGGACACCGCCAACGAGATTCAGGCGCGCGCCCAGGACTATCTCGACGCCAAGGAGCGCGAGCTCGACGAGGAGCGGATCAAGCTCGGTGTCGACGACGCCCTGCGCGAGATACCGGGCATTACCACCGCCATGATGGTCGCCCTCGGCAAGGATGGCGTGAAGACGGTCGAAGATCTTGCCGGCTGTGCGACCGACGACCTGGTCGGCTGGACCGAGCGCCGGAACGGCGAAACCGTTCGCAACAAGGGCAACCTCTCCGATCTCGACGTCAGCCGCGCCGATGCCGAGGCGATCGTCATGGCAGCGCGTGTCGCCGCCGGCTGGATCGAAGCGCCGGTCGAAGAGGAGGACGTTGTCGAAGACGTCGCCGACGAAGACGTGGTTGAAGAAGACGCGGCCGAAGAGGCGCGCTGATGACAAAGACGGAGGTCGCGCCAGGGCGACCTCCCAACCGGAACGAGGACGATGGCACCGAGGTCTGAGACGGCGGAACGCAGTTGCATCGTGACGCGCGCCGCGCAGCCGCCCGAGGGCCTCGTCCGCTTCGTCTGCGGGCCGGACGGCGCCGTGGTGCCGGATATTCGTGGCAATTTGCCCGGTCGCGGCGTCTGGGTGACCTGCCGCCGCGACATCGTTACCGAGGCGGTGCGCAAGCGAGCGTTTTCGCGCGGGCTCAAGACAGACGCCAAGGCCGGCGACGATCTGCCGGATCTGGTCGAGGCGTTGCTTCTCAGGGGAGCGCTGTCGGCGCTATCCATGGCGCGCAAGGCTGGCCTCGTCGTCACCGGTTTCGGACAGGTGACCGAGGCGGCCGGCAAGGGCAGCGTGATCGCCGTCCTGCACGCCCGTGAGGCGGCCGACGACGGCCGCCGCAAGATCGGGCAGGCGCTCAAACGGCGCCTTCGCGCCATCGGAGCCGGTGGGGACGCGGACGAAATGCCCGAAAATGCGGCATTAAGGCAACATTCGCCGCGTTCCGGACCAAAGGTCATTGCCGGAATCTTCGCGTCGAGCGAAATGGATTTGGCATTGGGCGGCGCAAATGTGATACATGCTGCTCTGCTCGCCGGTGGGGCGAGCACCAGCTTCCTGAAATGCGCTGCAGCGCTGGCCCGTTACAGGGGCGGAGCGCCGGACACGGACTGGACAGCGGACCTTTCCTAGGTGCGCGAATACGATTGGCCATTGCGCCGCCCGTCCGGGGCGCCGCCGCGGCCCGCGAGGATAGAGCACGGCATGAGCGATACGAAGAACACCGACGACAACAGCACGTCTATGGCGCCCAAGAAGACGCTGACCCTTTCCCGGCGTACCGTCGAGCAGGGAACGGTCAAGCAGAGCTTCAGCCATGGCCGGACGAAGGCCGTCGTGGTGGAGACCAAGAAGTCGCGCAAGCACGGCGAAGGCGGCCCGATCGAGAGCCCCCAGGCGTCGCAGACCGCGCAGCTTCAGAAGTCGATCGCCGAGAGCCTGAAGCCGGCCCGCCGAGAGCCCGCTCCTGCCGCCCCGCGCGAGCAGCGCCGGCCGGCGCCCGGCGGCATGGTGCTGCGCACGCTCAGCCAGGACGAGATCGAGGCCCGCCAGGCCGCGCTCGCCGACGCCATCGCCCGTGAGGCCGAAGCGCGCAAGCGTGCCGAGGAAGAGGCCAAGCGTCGCGCCGAGGAAGACGCCCGTCGCAAGATCGAGGAAGCCGAACAGGCAAAGCGCGAGGCCGAAGAGGCCGCCATCCGCGCCGTCGAGGAAGCTCGTCTCAAGGCCGAGGAAGACGCCCGCATCAAGGCGGCTCCTGCCGAGGCTGCGCCGCAGCAAAAGCCCGCCGAACCGACGGGTGCTGCGAAGGTTGTCACTGCCGAGAAGAAGCCGGTTGTCGCTGGCGCGCCACGTCCGGCCGAGGCGGCCACCCCGCGCGGCAAGGTCGCCGGTGACGACGAGGAAGAAAATCCGCGCGGCAAGCTGCTCGCTGCCAAGAAGGCACGCGTGCCAGTGCCGGCACCGGTCAAGAAGGCCGGCGAGGATGACCGACGCAAGGGCCGTCTGACCATTTCCGCCGCCCTCTCCGGCGACGAGGGCGAGCGCTCCCGCTCCCTCGCGGCGCTGAAGCGCAAGCGTGAAAAAGAGCGGCGCGGCCAGCAGACCGGCCCGCGCGAGAAGGTGCTTCGCGAGGTGGTCCTGCCAGAGGCAATCACCATTCAGGAGCTGGCCAACCGTATGGCCGAACGCGCCGTTGACGTCATCCGCCTGCTGATGAAGCAGGGCCAGATGCTGAAGATCAACGACGTGATCGACGCCGACACCGCCGAATTGATCGCCACCGAGATGGGCCACACGGTGAAGCGCGTCTCCGAATCCGACGTTGAAGAGGGCCTGTTCGATGTGCCTGACGACGCCGTGGATACGCAGCCGCGGCCGCCGGTGGTCACCATCATGGGCCACGTCGACCATGGCAAGACCTCGCTGCTCGATGCGTTGCGCCACGCCAATGTGGTGGCCGGCGAAGCGGGTGGCATTACCCAGCACATCGGCGCCTATCAGGTCGAGCAGAACGGCCAGAAGATCACCTTCATCGACACCCCGGGCCACGCCGCCTTCTCGG
>Ga0316613_10001635_pt1 | contig 15178 bp, 12 predicted proteins | sample OWC_soil_day10_C_2_FD_207647 | JGI IMG/M metagenome (GOLD analysis project Ga0316613, IMG submission 207647) | Wetland soil microbial communities from Old Woman Creek delta, Ohio, United States - OWC_soil_day10_CT_b | ecosystem: Environmental > Terrestrial > Soil > Wetlands | place: USA: Ohio...
TTCCGTCACACATGACATATACCCGGTCGCTCATGTTAAGAATTTCCGGCAGTTCGGAAGAAATCATGATAATTGACATTCCCTCTTTGACCAGTTCATTCATGGTTGCATATATTTCAGATTTCGCCCCCACATCCACGCCTCTGGTGGGCTCATCAAGAATCAGGATGTCAGGTGAAGTGGCCAGCCATCTTCCGATCATGACCTTCTGCTGGTTTCCACCGGATAAGTTTCCAATCAGCTGTTCCTGGGATGGCGTCTTCGTATCCATCATTTCAATATATTTTCCGGTTATTTCTTCTTCTTTTTTCTGATTGACCAGTATACCTTTGATAAAAGATGTAAGCACTTCTATTGTGGAGTTAAAGCGCACGCTCTGTACCGGATAAAGGCCTTCCTGCTTCCGGTCCTCCGGCACCAGTGCTATTTTGTAGTTCATGGCATCTAAAGGAGATTTAATCTTGGCCGGTTTTCCATTTACATAGATTTCCCCGGACAGACATGGGGTCAGACCAAAAATACATTTCATGGTTTCACTTCTGCCTGCTCCCACTAATCCGGCAAAGCCAATGATCTCTCCCTGACGCAGTTCAAAGCTGGCTCCTTTTACCATCCTGCCGTCTGTTATGTTTTCACATTTTAATACGACATCACCCGGTTCTTTATAATCCCGGGTATAATATTTTGTCAGCTCCCGCCCAACCATCATGGAGATTAACTGGTCTCTTGAAGTGTCCTTCACGACTTTTGTTCCCACATAGGTGCCATCCCTTAAAACAGTCACCCTGTCGCAGATCTGCTCTAACTCATCCATTTTATGGGAAATATATATAATTCCCACACCTTTTTTGGTCAGCATACGCATGGTCTGAAACAGGAATTCCACCTCTTTATCCGATATGGAGGAGGTAGGCTCATCCATGACCAGTATCTTTGAACGGTAGGAAATGGCTTTTACGATTTCTACCATTTGCTGCTGGGCAATGGTTAAATCCTTGACCAAGGCTCCGGGAGAGATGTTCATATGATAATCATCTAAAAGCGTTCCTGCTTCCCGCTCCATTGTCTCATGATCTATAAAACCGCCTTTCCCAGGTTCCCGTCCAAGAAAGATATTTTCTGCTACAGTCATATAAGGGACCAGTACCAGTTCCTGATGGATGATAGAAATTCCATTGGCATGAGAAGTATTTACTCCGTCAATGACCACGTTCTGTCCTTCAATGAAAATTTCTCCCTCTTCTGCAATATAAATTCCGCCTAATACCTTGATTAACGTGGATTTTCCAGCCCCGTTTTCACCAAGAAGGGCATGAACTTCCCCAGGGAACAGTTCAAAATCCACTCCCTGCAATGCATTGACGCCCGGAAAAGATTTATGTATATTTTTCATCTGAAGCAGAATTTTCTCACTCATATATTCACCTGCCTGTTCGTTATCCATTTATGATGTCAGTCTGGAAAAAGGGCACCGCCTCCCGGTACATGTAACACGCTTGTTCCAGGAGGCAAGGTTCCTCTTATCTTTATTTACTGCCAGCCGTCTGTGCCATAATCCTTTACATTTTCAGATGTAATGAGGAATGTTTCCACGGGATACCGGTCAGCGACTTCTTCCCCGTTTAAGTATGAATACATAATGTTAACTGCAGACTGAGCAATTTTAACTGGTGACTGAGCGCCGCTTCCTTCAATAAGAGAAGTGCCGGAAGCCATTTCTGCCTTAATATCAGGAGAACCGTCTACACCATAGATTTTGCAGTCCTTGATGCCTGCTGCGTTAGCAGCTGCCAGTGCGCCCAGTGCAGTGGGATCATTTCCGCCGAAGATGGCAACCACATTACCATGAGCCTGAAGTAAATCTTCTGCAATTCCCATGGAGACCTCTAAATTTCCCTTTGCATCCTGCTGGGCAACAATATTAAAGTTGTGGTTTTTAATGGCATCCAAAAATCCATTTGTTCTGTCTGTTACGGAATTCATGGTTGGGGAATCAAGAACAATGATATCTCCGCCATTTGGACATTTCTTTACTAAATCTTCTCCGCATACGAAACCTGCATTATAGTTATCAGATCCGGTGTAAGAAATCAGATAGGACATATCAGCTACTTCTGTATCAAAGCCTACCGTTGGAATCTTTGCTTCTTTTAACTGATCCAGCGCGGGAAGGATTCCTTCTGCTTCTGCCGGATTCATAAACATGGCATCAATTTTCTGTGATACCAAATCCTCAACCTGGGTGATCTGAAGAGTTACATCATTCGCCGGATCCACTGAAACCAGTTCGTCTCCCTGGGCTTCAATCATTTCCCGCATGGTCTTTTCGATTGTTACAAAGAATGGATTGGTACCGTCCATACAGGTATATCCGAATTTATAATGCTTACTTGGATCTTTCTTTTTTACATTTGCGTCTGCCATGTTTACGGCAGATTCTGATTTCACCCCAGCTTTGGTTTCTGTTTTTACCTCTGCTTTTGATTCGGCTTTTGTTTCCGCTTTTGTGGTTTCCGCTGCTTTTGTTGTTTCAGGCGCCTTTGTTTCTGGTTCCCCATTGCTGCAGCCTGCCACAGACATTCCGGCAAGAGCTGCGCACATCAGAATTGCGGCAAGCTTTTTTGTGCTTTTTTTCATGGTAAATCCTCCTTATACATTATAAAATTGTGTTATATGCTGCATAAACATCATATCACTCTGCTGTTTTTAAAACATGTGCACAATGTAATTAGTTTTTTATTACATTTGTCATATTTAATATGCTGTATTAAGAAATTCCGGATTGTCCATGGCTGAATTTTCATCACATTGCACAATTACTCTGCCTTCGGGTATTCGTTGCAAAGGAGACGGTAAGGGGGCTCGTCTTCTTCTATTTTGGGGAAGCGGCCGATTGGCTGGTAAAATCGGTTGTCTTCCTGATCATCGTTACACATGGATACTTCACCAAGCAGCACCGGACCGGAATGGGGTTCCACATGAAAGTCATGGTAGAGGTAAGGATAAATGGTAATGCTCTCCCCAGGGTGCAGTGTTACTACGGTTCCGGCAGGAACCTTATAACTTCTTCCATCACTGTTAACTGTTACGTCAGAACCAGAAAAACCACCGTCTGGGCCGGATTCGTAAACACGAATCTGCACATTGCCTCCCCCTCTGTTTATAATGTCCTCCATTTTAAGCCAGTGAAAATGCATGGCAGCTGACTGTCCTTCTTTTAAAAAGAGCAGTTTTTCTGCATAGGTTTTTGTATATTTCTTTTGCTTTACATTGCCATTTCGAAGAGTAATCAGTGAAAAACCAGTCCGGTCAAAATCCCCAAGTCCAAAATCCGTAATATCCCAGCCAAGCATATTGTCACGGATTTCATCGTAGTCATGTCCTTTTTCTCTCCATTCCTCAGGAGTAAAGCTGCTAAAAGGCGGAAGGGAAATTCCACATGTCTGAATCATCTGTTCCATATCCTTTAAGGCTTTGTTAACTTCAGAACGTTTCATAGCATTCAGCCTTCTTTCTGTTCCATACCAGAAAACACTTTAATGGTATGAAGCACGTCTTTTTTCATCGCCTCCACTCCCCAAAGGGTCACATCATGGTAAAATACCACATCCTCTGCATTAGCGGTTTTTTCCTTCACATACATGCCGCCGGCTTTCGCCAGGTAGGTATAATAATTAATCTTACGGACCCCACGTTTGATGCACTGATAAAAATTCTCATCGCTGATTCCGGAACCTCCGTGCATGACAATGGGGAGAGATACTTTGTCCCGGATCCGGCTGATTCTGTCAAGGTCCAGATTGGGCTTTTTTAAATAGAGTCCGTGTACAGTGCCAAAGGAACAGGCCAATGCGTCAATTCCGGTAAGTGAAGTAAATGCTTCCGCCTGATCCGGATCTGTGTAGCAGCTTTCGGCTGCTTCGCTTCCCTCATCTTCTCCCACGCTTTTGTACTCTTCTCTGCCCATTGCACCGATTTCTCCTTCAACAGAAGCTCCATATGCGGCTGCAAGTTCCACTGCAATTTGAGTGCCTGCAGCATTTTCCTCAAAAGAAAGGGCGGAACCATCGTACATAATGGAGGTGAATCCCATGTCCAGGGCCTGTTTTAACTTCTTAAAATCGTCTCCATGATCTAAGTGTACTGCTACAGGAACCGTCGCATGTTCTGCCATCATAACCATGATGGGTCCCATTACGGTAAGAGGGATAATTATTTCATGGACAGGTGCAAACTGTAAAATGACCGGCTGACCCGTTTCCTCCGCAGCTCCTAACACTGCCTGGATTCCTTCCAGAGAAGTAATATTAAAGGCACCTACAGCAATGTTTCTGGCTTCTGCCAGGTTAAGAATTGATTTCATGGTAACAAGCATATGTAATTCCTCCTTTTCATTTATGGCAGGATTCGTTTCTGTTCTTCCCACCCGTTTTTAATTTTTTCCTCTAATGCTTCAAAAGGCAGCAGACCGCTTACTGTATCATAAGCAGTCACACAGGAAGCACCTGTTGCCGCTGCAAGTTTCACACATTCTTCCGGAGAACGTTTCTCCAGCATGGCTTTAATAAATGCGGCAATACTGGTATCTCCAGCTCCAGTGGCAGAAAGAATCCGGTCTGGCAGAAAGCTGTTCTGAAAGTAAGAAATATCTGCCCAGCCTTTTAAGATATCCGGTCCATCTGCAAACGCCTGTTTTGAAGCTGTTTTTAAGAACATTCCGGCTGCACCGCATTTTAAAAGAACTGCCTTTGCGCCCAGCTGCAGGGCCTGGTCTGCAATGGTTTCCACGTCTTTTAAAGAAAGAATGGAGGTAATATCATCGCCGTCAGCAATTCCCTGCCATTTTTCATAGAGCGGGCGGTTTAATAAAAACCCCAGTTCTTCGATACTGGGTACAAAAAAATCCACATAGGGAAGCACGGAATCAAAAATCCGGTCCCAGCGGCAGGATGCAGCTTCCGATTCCGGATCCACCGCCGCCAGATCCAGCGAAGTGGTTAGTCCAAGCTCTTTGATGCGGCAAAAAAGCTCTTTTAATTCCAGTCCGTCATTCTGGTAGAACTGCTTCATCAGTGTCGGATAACCAAAATGAAAATGAGCTGCTTTTGCCGCTTTACTAAAATCCACATGTTCAAAGCCAAAGGTGTCATTACAACCGGGATTATGAAGAAATAACCGGTCAACCCCCTTTGGTGCCAGAACAATCGTGTAGGATGTATCCTCTCCGGGAATAACCGTAATGCAGCTTTCACACCCTCTTTCCTGTATTTTTCCTTTTAGGATCTGTCCAAAGTCATCATCCCCTGTGTTTGCCATCAAAAGGACATCTGCTCCCAATGCATGCAGCCCAAGCCCAGTGTTAAAAACCGCTCCGCCTCCGGATATGTTGGCTTTTCCCACTTCTAAAAGTTTACCGGGCTGGAAGGACTTTAAAATTTTCCTTCCGTCACTGCTTTTAAAGACTGGTGTAATATCCAGGGAAATGTGTCCGGCAACAATTATTTTTTTATTTCCCGACTCATCTGGCATATAAATACCCCCTTTCCTGTCTTCATCATAACAACCGCAGGAGGAAAGTCAATAATATTTATGCATATATTACTATATGGCTTGTCAATATGACAATTGTCATGTGAATATTGCACAATGGTTTTTTCTTTCCTACTTAAGATTCTAACGATATAAAAACTTTTTCATTTAACTGTTGACAAATGAATACAAAGTCCTTATATTAATTGTTAATATAAAAACTTCATACGAAATATGTAGACGAAGACGTTTCCTGCCAGGAAATTCCCTTCGTCTTTTTTATTTGTTCTTTCGTTTGTGAAGCTGCCGGAAGGAGGTATATGGTTGTACAGTATTGGCGTGGATATAGGAACCAGTACAACGGAAATTATTATCAGTAATATTAAGATCTCAACCAGAATGGGACCTTCCCTTCTTCCCACCACTAAAATCGATGATACTGAGGTTATCTATGAAAGTCCGGTTATCTTCACACCACTGATTTCAAGAGATACCATAGATTTTGAACAGATCCGGGAACGGGTAAAGGCGGCTATGAAAGAAAGCGGAATTGATAAGGAGAATATAGAAACCGGAGCCGTTATCATTACGGGGGAAACAGCCAGAAAGGATAATGCACGGCAGGTGAATATCTGGTTATCAGAGTTTCTGGGTGATTTTGTTGTTGCTACCGCAGGACCCAGGCTGGAAGCGGTTTTAGCCGGGAGGGGAGCCGGAATCAGCGAAGAATCAAAAAGAAGGAGTAGAAGAATCATTAACCTGGATATCGGCGGGGGAACCTTAAATGCGGCTGTATTTGACTGCGGTATCTGTACGGATTCCTTTGCAATGGACATTGGCGGAAGGCTGATTAAACTGGAGGACACTGGCAGAGTAACCTATGTTTCAGACCGGATTCTTCATATAATTACCAGCCATAAACTGGCAATCAGACAGGGAGAAACTGCTGATATCAAAGTGCTGGAACGTTTCTGCGATTACCTGGCGGACAGCTGCCTTCAGGCACTTGGATTACGCGAAATGAATGAGGATACTCTCCCCTTGTACATCACAGATTTTACCATTCCAAAGAATCTTGATTTTATATCCATATCCGGCGGAGTGGGCGAATACGTGGGATCGTTAAACGAAAGTATAGATCAGGCAGAATGGTTTCAGTACGGTGACATTGGCCCTTTACTTGGATTTAGAATCACGCAGGCTCTTGCACCCTATAAGAGCAGGCTTCTCATTCCGGAGGAAAGAATAAGGGCAACCGTAATCGGAGCAGGAAGCCACTCTCTTTCCGTCAGCGGAAGTACGGTAGGTGTTGAACCCTCTATTTTACCTATGCGAAATATTCCTATAGTAAAATGCCCGGCAGCTGTCAGCCAGTGGGGAGATGTATTTAGAAGTACCAGACCTCTTATGGAGCTTTACGAGGATGAGGTTCTTGCAGTGAGTATAAAGGGAAAAAAAAGCCCTGGATACGGGGAACTTAAACTTCTTGCAGATCAAATTGCCAGACTTTATGAGGGATTAAAAAGTCCTGTAATTGTGCTATTAAAAGAAGACTTTGCAAAAGCACTAAGTCAGATGATCCGGATTCATACGCCATGCAGCAAGCCGGTTATCTGCCTGGATCAGATCCAGGTTGAGGACGGTGATTACATAGATATCGGATCACCGATTGGAAGTGCGGTACCCATTGTGATTAAAACATTAGTGTATCAATAAAAACAAGAAAAATCAGGAGGATTTCATTATGGAAGAAAAAAATTTGAACAAAGCTCTTACACCGGTTAAGCTATGGGCGATTATTGTAGGTGCAGTTGTATCCGGTATGTATTTTGGCTGGAATTACCTGTTTGAAAAAACTAATTTTACAGGAGCTTTAATCGCAACATTCATTGTCACACTTTTCTATGTCTCCTTTGTCTTTTGTTACTCTGAGCTGGCAACAGCCATCCCGTCTGCAGCTGGTCCAACCGCATATGCAGAAAAATCATTTGGTAAGTTCGCCGGTTTTATAGCTGGTTTCTCAATACTCCTTGAGTATATCTTTGCAACACCAGGAATTGCACTTTCCATTGGTGCATATGTTCATGGACTACTTCCTGTTATCCCGGCAAATATCGCCGCTATTACTGCCTTCTGTATCTTTGTTTTTATTAATATCAAGGGAATTGAATCTGCTGCCATCGTCAGTGTGATTGTTACGGCAGTGGCGATTCTTGGAGTAGCTGTTTATTTTATCCTTGGAATTCCAACTGTAGATGTACCTGGTTTGTTCTCTTCAGGAGCTTCCATGAACGGCATGCATGGCATATTTGCTGCCATTCCATTTGTGGTTTGGTTTTATCTGGCTGTTGAGTCAGGAGCAATGGGTGCGGAAGAATGTAAAAATCCTCAAAAAGACATACCGAAAGCATTTATATCGGGAATCGGCGCACTGGTTGTTATGGCAGTTGCTGTCCTTATTGTTACTGCCGGAAACTCTGCCACGGATTTATCTGCTGTTGCTTCCACCGATAATCCACTTCCGGCAATTTTATCAAAAGTCTATGGTGAAAGTTCATTCCTTGTAAAATTAGTAGGATTTTTTGGATTATTCGGTCTGGCGGCCAGTCTTCATGGAATTATAATCGGATATTCCAGGCAGGCATACGCCATGTCCAGAAGCGGTTATCTTCCAAAAGCACTTTCAAATCTTGATAAAAATGGTACTCCGGTCTTCGCTCTTGTGAGCACCAGCCTGATTGGTCTCTTTTTTGTAATCACCGGAAATGTAGGCAGCCTGGTTGTCTTCTCCTGCATCGGCTCTTCAGTAATGGCAGTTTTATCCATTGCCTCCTGGTTTGTTCTAAGGAAAAAAGAGCCGGCACTGGCACGTCCATATCGGTTAAAATCCGCCCTGATTCCAACCATTGCAGCAATTACCTGTGCGGTAGTTGTAGTTGCCCTCGTCGTTTCCCAGGCCTCTCTTTTATTCCTGGCTGCCATTGTTTATGCAGCCGCTGTTCTTTATTATGTTGTAAAAGACAAGGTTTTTGCAAATGGATTTTTATCCACAGAAAATGAAATGGAAGCATAGGAGGCCGGAAAGGTGAAATTAAAGACAAGATTATTCGGTAAAACCTACGAATTTCGATCTGTCAGGGAAGTACTGGCAAAAGCGAATGAAGAAAAATCCGGTGATACACTGGCTGGAATTGCTGCGGCAGATGCAGCAGAACGCATTGCTGCCAAAGTTGTACTTGCCGATTTATCCGTTTCCGATTTACGTAACCATCCGGTTGTTGATTATGAAACCGATGAAGTAACAAGAGTCATTCAGGATGGAGTGGATGAGGATGCTTATAAAAAAATCAAATCAATTACCCTTGGAGAACTGCGGGAATTTATTCTGGCCTCTCCTGCAGCTGCCATTGAAGAGATTCGTGATGGTCTCACTGCCGAGGTGATAGCAGGTGTGACAAAACTGATGAGCAATCTTGACATCATTGTGGCTTCTAAAAAACTGATTGTTCCGGCTACCTGCAATACAACAATCGGTCTTCCGGGAACCCTTGCCTCCAGGCTGCAGCCCAATCATCCTACAGATAGTTTTGAAGGGGTTATGGCATCCGTGTTTGAAGGGATTTCCTATGCAAACGGCGATGCATTAATCGGTTTAAATCCCGCCATAGATACGGTGGAGCAAACGGATAAAATTTTGCGGGCTTTCCGTGATTTTATGGATAAATGGCAGATTCCCACCCAGAACTGTGTCCTCTCCCACGTGACCACCCAGATGGAGGCTTTGAAAAAAGGCAGTCCTATGGATCTGATGTTTCAATCCATTGCCGGATCACAGATCTCTAATACGGCATTTGGAATCAGTACAGCCCTAATGGATGAGGCTTATGAGCTGATGAAGGAAAAGAAAAGCTCCAAAGGTCCTAACTTCATGTATTTTGAAACAGGTCAGGGGTCTGAACTTTCTTCAGAGGGTCATCATGATGCGGATCAGCTGGTAATGGAAGCACGGTGCTACGGATTTGCCAAACGTTACCACCCTTACTGTGTCAATACTGTAGTTGGTTTTATCGGACCGGAATATTTATATGACGGAGCTCAGGTAATCCGGGCCGGACTGGAAGATCATTTTATGGGAAAACTGACCGGTATCCCCATGGGCTGCGATGTCTGTTATACCAATCACATGAAAGCCAGTCAGAATGACCTGGAAAACTTAGGTGTTCTTCTTGCCAGCGCCGGTGTCAATTATGTAATGGGAATACCGGCAGGGGATGATATTATGCTGATGTATCAGTCCTCCAGTTATCATGACGCGGCAGCCTTTCGGGAAACAAGCGGAAAACGCCCCATGAAAGAATTTGAAAAACGCATGGAGGAACTGGGTATTATGGAAGACGGACAACTGACGGAACGCGCCGGTGATCCCTCTATTTTCACACAGGAGGTGTAGTAAATGGATCAGGACCTTGTAAGGGATATCTCTTCCCTTGATTTGACAGAACGGGTAACAATTAACCAGCCGGCTGACCTTCAGTCCTGTGTTAATTTAAAGAAGACTACGGCTGCAAGAATCTGTGTGGGCAAGGCAGGGACCAGGCTGAAAACAGAAACTTATCTCCGATTTCGTGCTGATCATGCTGTCGCTATGGATGCAGTATGGTCAGAAGTGGATGAAAACGTGGTGGATCAGCTGGGATTTTTAAAGGTTCAGAGTTTATGCAAAAATAAAGATGAATATATAACAAGGCCGGATCTTGGAAGACGTTTTTCCGATGAAACGCTGAAGATAATCAGTGAAAACTGCAGACACGATGCAGATGTGCAGATTATCGCAGGTGACGGTCTTAGTTCTCCTGCAATTACCAGTAATCTTCCGGATATTTATCCCATGCTTATGGATGGACTGAAAGAAAAGGGCTATACGACAGGTGATCCAATCTTTGTTAAATTTGCAAGGGTTGCCACTATGGACCGGATCAGTGAAGCATTACATGCAAAAATCACCATTATTCTCATAGGAGAAAGACCTGGTCTTGCAACTGGAGAAAGCTTAAGTGCCTATATGGCATATGAATCAAGTACGGCGAAGCCGGAATCCCAGAGAACGGTAGTTTCCAATATTCATAAGAACGGAATGCCGCCGGTAGAAGCCGGGGCGCAGATTATATCTATTGTAGATGCAATGATGGAAGCAAAAACCAGCGGGATTGCTTTAAAATTATAACTAACATTTAAGGCGGGGTACGGATTCCTTTTAAGGAGCTCATACCCCGCCTGACGTTCGGATTATTGTAAATAGTCACTAACGCCCTTCCAGGCACCTTTTAAATCAAACTCAGTCTGTTTCGGACTCATATCGTCTGACTCCTGTTTTTTATACTTCTGTATATGAAAACCGTCTTTTAAAACTGCAGAGGTTAAGATTCCTGGTTTCAATACATGAACCGGACAGGAATAAATACATCTTAAGCACAAAATACAACGAAAGCCGAATTTGGGAATTCCCTGATCCATTTTAATGTTCCGGGTCGGGCATTTTTGTGAACATTTTCCACAGTGAGTGCATTGTGATGAGGGGTGGATGGAAGCACCGAATAATCTTGCACACAGATGCTCTCCTTTTCCAAGCATTGCAAGAAAACGATCCTGGTGCTTTGCCATCAGAAAATGATGTTCACCGTTCATAATGTCTTCAATCATTTCTTTTGTTTTTTCAGGTAATATGCGTATTAATTGCTGATTAATTTCTTCTCCTGCATTGGTACCGAAATTAGACGGCATTACAATCATTTTTTCATAGATCAGATGATATCCCTTTTTCTTTAACATCCGTCTGCAAAAAATGGTGCAGGCTGTATTGGGTGAGATATCCCCTCCTCCCGACACAGGTACGATCACAACCATGGTGCGGCTGGATTTGGGAAGACCTTTGACCCATTTTTCAGTAATGGAAGCCAGGCGGAAGGCATATACAGGTGAAAATATCACCAGGAGATCCGGCGGTTTTAAATTTCCCGGATCATGATTTTCCAGACTGATGGTTTTGCTTTCCAACCCCTTCTTTGCCAATTGTTGTGCGAAACACAGACAGACTTCTTTTGTACAACCAGTCCCTGAAAAATAAGCCAGGGTGATTTTTTTTGGTTTTAACAATGGTATTCCCCCTCTGCGAATCAAATTTTTATGAATTCATCATACTATCTCAGTGATGAAAAAGATAGTGCCTTAACAAGAAATAATATCAAAACTATTTGAAATAAGTTGTTTTTACAACAAACAAAACAGAGAAACTATGATATGATAAACGTAATTTCAGAAACCAACTTACAATTAACATAGAGAAAGGAAACATTATGTCAAATTATTTTAAAGCTTCTGATACGATCTTTCATATCACGGAAACCTATCCGGAAACCATTGAAGTATTTATTGCCAATGGTTTTGAGAATTTAAGCAATCCCGTTATGCGCAGAACACTTGGTAAAACCATTTCTTTAGAAACAGCATTGGCTATGAGAAAGGTAAACCAGGAACTTTTTATAAAGAAACTGGAGGAGGTAATTGGTCAGAAGGCGCCCAGCCTGACGGACGGTCTCACTCCTGCACAATCAGAAAATAAAGGGGATATCCGTATCGAGGGCGTACTGCCCTGCCCCATCCGTATTCCTCTTTTAGAAAAATTCGAATCCTGGCTTGAGGAAAATAAAGACTCCCTTGGATATGAGGTGGAGTATCATTTAAAATCTGCAAACCTGGGACTTGATGATGTAAAGGATCGGGTTATTTTAGCAGATGGAAATCCTGACGGTCTGTCAGACCTTTATCTTTCAGCTGGTTTTGATCTATTCTTTGACAAAAAGATGATTGGCGGTTATCAGGATTTAGGCGTATTTGAAGATCTTTCCGGTATGGAGCATTTAAATCCTGATCTTGATAATGAAAACTTATCACTGAAGGACCCTAAAAACCAGTATGCCATCATCGGAATTGTTCCAGCCGTTTTCATGGTTAACACCAATGTATTAGGAGACCGCCCATTCCCTGAGAGCTGGGCAGATTTAATGAAGCCGGAGTTTGAAAACAGCATCAGCCTTCCCATGAAGGATCTGGATATGTTTAATGCATTTTTGCTTCACATCTACCGCTTTTATGGGGAAGAAGGAATCGAAAAAATGGGGAAAGCCCTCTTACAGAGCATGCATCCGGCTCAGATGATCAAATCCCACAAGTTAAAAGATGGAAATAAGATTCCCGCAATTACAGTTGCACCCTATTTCTTTGCAAGCATGACAGATGAGAAAAGCCCTATGCGCCCAGTGTGGCCAAAGGACGGAGCTATAATCAGTCCGATTTTCCTGCTGGCAAAATCAAAGAATAAGGATAAGGTAAAACCTTTCGTTGATCTTTTATATTCAAAAGATATTGGAGATATTCTTTCCTCCAACGGAAAATTTCCGTCTACCAATCCCCTGGTGGACAATCAACTGACACCAGACCAGAATTTCATGTGGATAGGCTGGGATTTTATACACAACAATGATATTGGAGAACTAATCAAAAAAATAGAAAAGCTGTTCTTTACGGCTGCTCAGAAGGAGTTCTTATGAATCTGATTGTATTTTCAGGCCCGCCCTCTTCCGGTAAGACCTCGGTCATTTTAAAAACGATTTCTTCCTTTCATGATAAGAACATTAAAGTGGGCGTGGTGAAATTTGACTGTCTTTATACGGATGATGACGTTGCCTATGAAAAAGCGGGAATCCCTGTGAAAAAGGGCTTATCCGGTGCTTTATGCCCGGATCACTTCTTTGCTTCCAACATTGAAGAGGTGGTTAACTGGGGAAATGAAGAAAAGCTTGATCTGCTTATTACAGAATCAGCAGGTCTGTGTAACCGCTGTTCCCCTTATTTAAAAGAAGTAAAGGGAGTTTGCGTGATCGACAACTTATCCGGTATCAATACCCCTAAAAAAATCGGTCCCATGTTAAAATCCGCAGATTTCGTGGTGATTACCAAAGGTGATATCGTTTCCCAGGCAGAACGGGAGGTATTTGCTTCCTGTGTCAGCTCTGTAAACCCAAGAGCCATTACCATGCATGTGAACGGACTGACCGGACAGGGAGCTTACGAACTGGCAAGCCTTCTTTATGATGAAAACCAGAACATTCAGACAGTCCAGGGAATGCGGCTCCGTTTTCCCATGCCTTCTGCCCTGTGCTCCTATTGTCTAGGCGAAACAAGAATCGGAGAAGCCTATCAGATGGGTAATGTAAAGAAAATTGATTTAGGCGGTGATAAAAAATGACAAATATAAGCATAAAAAAACTGCTGGAGGAATATCCGTTTGCTGCTGCATATTTTGAACAGAATAAGCTTACGATTGCTGGATTTGAAGATCAGACATTTGAGGAATTTTTAAATCATTTCTCAGAGGAAGAACTGGAAGATCAGGCGATTGATAAAGCAAAGCTTTTGTCAGACCTGCCTGTGTATCTGGATCAGATGCGTCAGTTTTTGGGAATGGAGAATGACCGGCTGGTGCATTCTCTGACAATTTTACCAGGTCATGATAAATCGGGAACAGTGGAAGGCTTTAAGGAACTGACTGTAGAAACATCCCAGATTATATCCATAGTGGGTCCTACCGGTTCAGGAAAAAGCCGGCTTTTAGCAGATATCGAATGGACGGCTCAAAATGACACTCCTACCGGACGCAGTATTTTAATCAACGGCGAAGTCCCTGATATGAAGTGGCGTTACTCCTCAAATAACAAGCTGGTGGCTCAGCTTTCCCAGAACATGAACTTTGTTATGGACTTAACGGTAGTTGACTTTTTACGGATGCATGCGGAAAGCCGTATGGTTCAGGATCCCCAGTCTGTAATAAACCGGATTATTGCCGCAGCCAATGATCTGGCAGGAGAAAAATTTGAACTTTCCACTCCGGTTACCAGCTTAAGCGGCGGACAGTCCAGAGCGCTAATGATTGCAGATACTGCCATATTAAGCTCCTCTCCCATTGTCTTGATTGATGAAATTGAAAATGCCGGAATCGACCGAAAAAAAGCATTAAAACTTCTTGTGACATCAGATAAGATCGTATTGATGGCAACTCATGATCCCCTTCTTGCATTAATGGCAGACAAGCGGATTGTTATTAAAAATGGTGGTATTAATCATGTGATTTATACCAGTGAAGAAGAAAAACAGCTGCTTGATAAGTTGGAAAAAATGGATTCCCTTATCCAGACTGCACGCCAGGAACTTCGGTCAGGAAATACACTTTCTCCCGACCTGCTGGCAAATTAAAAAGATTTTTTAAATCCTCCAATCAGGTTTTAAACATCCTGTCTTGGAGGATTTTCTTTTTGATTTAAGCCTGTATTCCGCGGATTAAATTAACCATCTCAATGGCTCCTGCTGCGCAGTCAAACCCTTTGTTGCCTGCTTTCGTTCCGGCACGCTCAATTGCCTGTTCAATATTTTCTGTCGTCAGGACTCCAAACATGACCGGAATTCCACTGCTTAAGGATACCTGGGCAATGCCCTTGGAGACTTCACTGCAAACGTAATCGTAGTGAGTGGTGCTGCCCCGGATGACCGCCCCCAGACATATGACAGCATCATATTTACCGCAGCCTGCCATCTT
>Ga0316613_10001637_pt1 | contig 15168 bp, 15 predicted proteins | sample OWC_soil_day10_C_2_FD_207647 | JGI IMG/M metagenome (GOLD analysis project Ga0316613, IMG submission 207647) | Wetland soil microbial communities from Old Woman Creek delta, Ohio, United States - OWC_soil_day10_CT_b | ecosystem: Environmental > Terrestrial > Soil > Wetlands | place: USA: Ohio...
GCTCGTTTTCAACCTGGAAGACGGTCAGGAGTCGGACTCCGCGGTGAGATTGACCGGACGCGCGGGCACGACGGTGGAAATCGCGTGCTTGTAGACCATCTGCGTCACGGTGTTGCGCAACAGGACGACATACTGGTCAAAGGATTCGATCTGGCCTTGCAGCTTGATGCCGTTGACCAGGTAGATCGAGACCGGAATGTGTTCCTTGCGCAGTGCGTTAAGAAACGGGTCTTGTAGTAATTGCCCTTTGTTGCTCATTGTGTTGGCTCCAGCGCTTTGACGCCGCTTGTTGTCTTCGGTTCAGGAGGAGGAGAACCGACCGTCGCGTGACTGCAAATGGGGACGGGGCCACGCAGTTCAATGTAAAGCAAAACCCGGACCTTGGCCAAACCTCCTCAGGCGACGTATGGGTTGCGCCCGGTCCGGAATTCGACGCGCAGCGGGGTGCCGGCAAGCTCGAATTCGGCGCGAAAGTAACCCTCGAGGTAGCGTCGGTAGCTGTCCGGAACGTGTTTCAGCGAATTGCCATGAATCACGATGATGGGCGGGTTAACCCCCCCCTGGTGGGCATAGCGCAATTTCGGGCGCGAGGCGCCCGCGCGTGGCGGCATCTGGCGCGCTACCGCGGCCTGCAGCGCGCGCGTCAGCTTCGGTGTTGGCAGCCGGGCGAACGCCGCCGCGTGCGCTTCCGAGACCGAGCGCATTACTGCCGACAGACCGGTGCGCTTCAGCGCCGAGATCGTGTGGATACGCGCCCAGCCCAGGAAGTGCAGCTTGCGGTCGATCTCACGCTTGATGCGATCGCGCTGGTAATCGTCCAGCCCATCCCACTTGTTGATCGCGATGACCAGTGCCCGTCCGCTCTCGAGCACGTAGCCCGCGATGTGGGCATCCTGGTCCGATATCTCGGCTGACGCGTCGAGCAGCAGCACGACCACGTTGGCGTCGGCGATCGCCTGCAGAGTCTTCACGACGGAAAATTTCTCGACCGCCTCGAATACCTTGCCGCGCCGGCGCAGCCCGGCGGTATCGATCAAGGTATACGGACGGCCATCGAATTCGAACTCGACTTCGATGGCGTCGCGCGTCGTGCCCGGCTGATCGAACGCGATCAGTCGCTCTTCCCCGATAAGTGCGTTGATCAGCGTCGACTTTCCGACGTTCGGGCGCCCAACGACCGCCACGCGCACGCGGCGCTCAGCGTCCTCGGCGCCCTCCGCCGCAGCCTCGGTCTCTGCCGCGACAAAGGGCAGGAGCGCGAGGTCCATCAGGTCACGAACTCCCTCGCCGTGCGCGGCCGAGATCGCATACGGCTCGCCCAGCCCGAGCTCATGGAATTCCGCGATCGCTTCCGTCGGCAATCCCTCGGCCTTGTTGACTGCCAGCAGTACGCGACGGCCGGTGATGCGCAGCCGTTCGCCGATGCGTCGGTCCTGCGCGGTCACGCCTTCGCGTGCGTCCAGCACCAGGACGATCGCGTCGCTTTCGGCGATCGCCTGCTCGGCCTGCGCTGCCATCTCGCGGGCGATGCCTTCGGCGTTCAATGGCTCGAAGCCGCCGGTGTCGATGACAATGTAGTCGCGCGGGCCGACCCTGCCGTCACCGTAGTGGCGATCGCGCGTCAGTCCGGGGAAATCCGCGACCAGCGCCGCGCGCGTCCTCGTCAGCCGGTTGAACAGCGTCGACTTGCCGACGTTCGGGCGGCCGACGAGTGCAATGACCGGTTTCATCGTGTGGCCCGGCCGATCTACTCGACCGTCACAAGCGCGACTGTCCCATCCTGCGTCTGCACGACGGCACCGCCGCCGAATGCCGTCGGTGACGCGGTGATCTCGCTGCCCAGCCCAATGCGCGCGAGAAAACTGCCGTCCTCGGGAGAAAGGAAGTGCAGGTAACCGGCGTAGTCGCCGACGAGCACGGCCCGTCGCAGCGCGAGCGGCGCGGCGAGATCCCGGTGGAGGAGCTTCTCCTGGCGCCAGGCATTGGCTCCAGTCGCCGTCGAAAACGCCACCACGTTGGACTTCGCATCCACCGCATACACGCGGCGGTCGTCACCACCCACTCCAGTGCCGGCCGAGAAGTCACGCGCCCAGCGCAGGTTGCCGTTGGCGATCTCGAAGCAGGCGACACGTCCCTGGAACGCCGCGGCGCAGACGTTGCCGCCGAGGACCAGGGGCGTGCCTTGCACGTCCGCCAGGCGCTCGACTTCGGTCGCGCCCCTCGGCTCTGCCACCGGGGCGTCCCAGCGCACCGTGCCATTGGCCACGCCGATCATGGCCAGGCGCCCGCTGGGGAAGCCGGCAGCAATCAGGTCGCCGGCGAACGTCATTCCCGTCATCGACTTCAGCGTCAGCGGCGGCGTCGTACGTTGGTAGTTCCAGCGGCGCTTTCCGGTGTTCGCCTCGAACGTTGTGATCCGGTAATCCGACGAGCGCACGATCACAAGCCCGCGCCCGACGAGTGGCGGCGTGTGGACCGAACCGCTCACCTGCGCGCGCCACAGTTCCTTCCCGTCCGCGCCCAGCGCTATGACATCGCCGCGGGCGCTGCCGACCGCGACGACGAAACCGTCACTACCGACCCCGCCGGTGATCGAGGTGTTGGTTTCGGCGCGCCAGACAACCTCGCCGTCCGGCCCGATGCGGACCACGGATCCTCTGCCGCTGGCCGCATAGATGGCGTTTTCCAGCACTGCGGGCTGCAGGAACGCGTCACGCGACGAGCCGACATTCGTACGCCACGCGACCCGCGGAGCAAGCGACGGCGAGAAATCGACCAGCGGCGAAGGTGCGACCGCCTTGCTGGAAGACCCGCCCAGCCAGGACGGCATCCATGACGGCATCGACGAGCAACCGGCAAGCACGCCGCAAGCGAGCACCCCCGCGAGGCGACGAACCGTCATCGCTGGATTCATCCGCTTCACGACGCCGCGGCAGGCGGCAGCGCGTCGAGCTTCAACTGGATGATCGCCCGCAGCGGATGCTGCGCATCCGCCTTCGCCAGTGCGTCTTTGTACGCGGCACGCGCTTCCTCGGTCTTGTTCTGCGCAACCAGGACGTCGCCGCGCCGATCGAGCACCGTCGGCAGGTACGCGGCAGGCGCTTCGAAGCTCAACGCCTGGAGTGCCTGGTCGTACTTCTTCTCATCGAGCAGCACGCCGGCGAGCCGAACGCGCGCGATCATCGTCAGTTCATCGTGCCCCGACTTGTCGATGACCCATCGCAGCTGCTCGGCCGCCTTGGGGAGGTCTCCCATTTCGGCACTCAGCTTGGCGGCCTGCAGCGCGGCGATGGCGGCATAGGACGTCCGTCCGTAGTGCTCCTGGATCGTTGCGGCCAGGGTCTGGACCTTGGCCGTATCCCGCGCCACGATCGCCTGTTCGAGCTGTCCGTAGACTCCTGCGGCTGACTTCGCCTGATCGCGCTCGTACCAGCGCCAGCCGTTGTAGCCGGCAAAGCCGAGCAGCACGACGGTCATCGCCGTCAGCAGCAGGTTGCCGTACTTCTGCCACCAGGCTTTCAGCTCGGCAAGTTGTTCCTGTTCTTCGAGGTCGTACGCCATCGGCTTCCTACAGGTTGTCGTTGCGTGTCAAGGCTTCCACCAGTTCATCGGGGATCTGATCGAGCGGGACGATACGCTGCTCGGCAAAGGGTAAGGCGCTGTCCGTTGCCCGCAGCGCCTTGATCGTGGCCGCATTGGCGGCGGCCTCGGCTTCGCCGACGATGACGGCGTACTCGGCGCCACTGGCATCCGCCTTCTTCATCTGCGACTTCATGCTGCCTTCGCCCGTGTGACATATGACATCGAGGCCACAGTCCCGCATCGCTTCGGCGAGCAGGAAGGCGCGCTGCGCGGTGGCGCCGCCCTGGTGCAGTACATACACGTCGGTCGATGATGCCGTCTCGGCCGATCGTGCTTCGCGAATGAGCTCGATCACGCGCTCGATGCCGAGCCCGAAGCCGATGCCGGGCGTGGGCTTGCCGCCCATGCGCTCGATCAGCGGGTCGTAGCGCCCGCCGCCGCAGAGCGTTCCCTGGGCGCCAAGCGCGTCAGTGATCCACTCGAACACCGTGAGGTTGTAGTAATCGAGTCCGCGCACCATGCGCGGATTGATCGTGAACTCGATGCCGGCTGCCTGCAGCAGCGTCTGCAGCCCCTCAAAGTGCGCGCTCGACGACGCGCCGAGGTACTCGGTGATGCGCGGTGCTCCGGCCACTATTTCCGCGAGCGCCGGGTTCTTGGTGTCGAGGATGCGCAGCGGGTTGGTGTGGAGTCGGCGCTTGGCATCGGCATCCAGCGCTGCCTCGTGCTGCGACAGGTACGCGATCAGGTCAGCACGGTGCCGCGCCCGCTCGTCCGCCTGCCCGAGGCAGTTCAGTTCGAGCCGTACCCGGCCGACGCGGTCGATGCCGAGGATCTTCCACAGCCGGGCCAACATGACGATCTGTTCCGCGTCGATGTCCGGGCCCGCAAAGCCGACCGCCTCGACATTGACCTGGTAGAACTGCCGGTAGCGGCCGCGCTGCGGCCGCTCGTGGCGGAACACCGGGCCCATGGACCAAAGCCGCCGTGGCGCGTCGTAAGTAAGGTTGTGCTCGACGATCGCGCGTATCACGCCGGCGGTGAACTCCGGACGCAGTGTCAGGTGCTCGCCGTTAAGCCGGTCCTCGAAGGAGTACATCTCCTTTTCGACGATGTCGGTGACCTCGCCGATGCCCCTCACGAAGAGCTCGGTGTACTCGACGATTGGGGTGCGGATCTGCTGGTAGCCGTAGCTGCGCAGCCAGTCCGCAACGCGCGCCTCGAACCACTCCCACAGCGCAGCCTCCGCGGGCAACAGATCGTTCATGCCGCGCACGGCAGCGAGCTTCTTCTGCGCCATCGCGTTAGGCGTGAACCCGCGCGTACTTGCGTCGCACGTAATCGCCGACGATCGCCTGGAATTCCTCGGCGATCCGCTCGCCCTTCAGCGTCACCGTGCGCTTGCCATCGACGAACACGGGCGCGACGGGCGCTTCACCGGAACCCGGCAGGCTGATGCCGATGTTCGCGTGCTTGCTCTCGCCCGGTCCATTGACCACGCAGCCCATGACCGCAACGCTCATCGATTCGACGCCGGGATGATCGCGGCGCCACACTGGCATCTGCTCACGCAGCCAGGTCTGGATCGAGTCCGCCAGTTCCTGGAAGAACGTGCTGGTCGTGCGGCCGCACCCAGGGCAGGCCACGACCATCGGCGTGAAGGCGCGCAGTCCCATTGTCTGCAGGATTTCCTGCGCCACCTGCACTTCGCGCGTACGCGACTCCCCCGGCGCCGGGGTCAGTGACACGCGGATCGTGTCGCCGATGCCTTCCTGCAGCAGCACCGCCAGTGCCGCGCTCGACGCCACGATGCCCTTGCTGCCCATGCCGGCCTCGGTCAGGCCGAGATGCAGCGGGTAGTCGCAGCGCTGCGACAGCGAGCGGTAGACCGCGATCAGGTCCTGCACGCCGCTGACTTTCGCCGACAGGCAGATGCGATTGCCCGGCAGGCCGAGCTGCTCGGCCCACTCGGCGCTCTCGATCGCCGAACGCACCAGTGCTTCGCGCAGGACGGCATTGGCATCCCAGGGTTCAGCGCGGGCCGCATTCTCGTCCATCATGCGCGCCAGGAGTTCCTGGTCGAGCGAGCCCCAGTTGACGCCGATGCGGATCGGCTTGTCGTAGCGGCACGCCACTTCGATCATCTGTGCGAAGTTGTCCTCGCGGCGCGCACCCTTGCCGACGTTGCCCGGGTTGATGCGGTACTTCGACAGCGCCTGCGCACACTCCGGGTACTGCATCAGCAGCTTGTGGCCGTTGTAGTGGAAGTCGCCTACGAGCGGCACCGCGACGCCCATGCGGTCCAGTTGCTCGCGAATCGCCGCCACTTCCGCCGCCGCCTCGGGCGAGTTGACCGTAATGCGTACCGCTTCCGAGCCGGCCTGCGCCAGTTCCTTAACCTGGACAGCAGTCGCGATGGCGTCAGCCGTGTCGGTATTGGTCATCGACTGCACCATGACCGGTGCATTGCTGCCGATACGAACGACACGCTGGCCCCAGCGCAGTTCGACTTCGCGCGTGGGACGGCGAGCGGCCGGGCAGGCCACCGCCGGCAGGCAGTCGAGCGGTTCGATCGGCTGATTCATCGCGCTGTCAATTGATCGTGAAGCGTGCGACGTTCTGCCGGCTGTACGGACTGAGGTCATAGGCCTCGCCACGCACCTCGACACTCGTCTTGGTCGCGTCACCGATGACCACGTAGAACGGCGGAGTTCCCTCGATCACGAACTCGGTGCCCGCCGTGTTGTGCTGCGAATGCAGGACCTTGCCTTCGGCATCCTTGACCTCGGCCCACGATGCCCCACCGAAACGGAGCTTGAGCAATGGCGGCGGTGGAATCGGCTCGAGCAGTGCGGCGGATTCCGGAGCTCCTGCAGGCACCGCCGCGGGTAACGCCGTGGCCGGCTCGGTGACGGGAGGCGGCGCTGGCGGCGGCGCCTGCACCGCGGACGCCGCCGGAACGACCGTCCCGGTCGTGGATCTCGGGGCGCTTTCGCGTGTCGCGTACCAGCCAAGAATTCCGAGCACGATCAGGAGCAGCACTGCACCGACGACGACCAGACGTCGCGACGTCTGTTCGCGCGACGCGGCGCGCACCGGCGAGTAGTCGCGCTGCTGCGTCATGCCATCGACGACCGATGAACTGCTTGGTGCGATCTTCGAAGCGAGATCGTCAAGCAACGCGCCGGGCTCGACGTTGAAGATGCGCGCGTAACTGCGAACGAAGCCACGCACGTAGGCCGCCTCGGGAAGCGCGGTGAGCGTTTCCTGTTCCAGTGCGCGGACCTGGTTCGGGTGCAACCTCAACCGGGCGGCAACGTCGGTCACCGTGAGCCCGGCGCGCTCGCGTTCCCAACGGAGGCGTGCCCCGAAGGATGTCGGCGGATGCTCCGCCGGAGTTTCGATGGGCGCGCCAGGCGCCTCGGTGTGGTTGGTGTCGTCACTCATCGAACGCGCCGCGGGCCAGCAGACTGGCCTCCTTTGAGCTGGGAAAACGCGAACGCAGTTCCGAGGCCCGCCGCGTCTCGGTGCGCAGGTCGCCCTGCACCCGCGCCAGCTTCAGCCCCAGCCACAGCGACTCGGCGGTCTCATCCGTCGTGCGGGACAGTAGCCCGTAATAAAACGCCGCACGCTCGGTCTGGCCGGTGGCCAGATAGAGCCGCGTCAACTCGATCTTGACGGCCGGGTTGGATGCGTCCAGTTCGAATGCTCGTCGCAGGTAAGGTTCGGCTGCTCCGTAATCCTTCGCCCGCATCATGCACATGCCGGCATTGAGGTTGGCGAGCGACGGCGTGGCATAAAGCGGATCGCGCAGCGCGCGCTGGAAATAGCCCATGGCCTCCTGCTCGCGGCCACTGCGGCAGAGCACCCAGCCATAGTTGTTGTTGATGTCGGGGTTGGCCGGTTCGAGCTGGAGCGCTCGTTGGAAGTTGGCCTCGGCCTCGCGACGATCATCGAGCTCCGTGTAGATCAAACCGAGCAGGCCGTAGGCGTCAGCCAAGGTGGGGTCAATCTGTACCGCTCGCTTGGCCTCCTCGAGCGCCACCGACATCTGGCCGCTGCGGAAGTAGCCGGCCGCAAGATCGACGCGTGCGCGGGCCCTGGCTTTCGCATTCGTCTGCGACGCGGCAGCCGGTCCGCCCGACGTGGTCGAGGAGATAACCGCGCCACTGGACGATGTGACGGTCGTCGTCGTGCACCCCGCGGCCAGGCCAAAGCAGCCGATCGCCGTTGCCAGCGCCAGCATCGACGCCCACGTGCCGCGCCCGCCGTGACTCATGCTATCGAACCTCCGCAACAGGAATCACTCCGGGAGTATCGCTCCGGCGCGAGGCGCGACCGGTGCGGTCCTGCACCTCGCCCGCCAGCTGCCCGCACGCCGCGTCGATGTCGTCACCGCGAGTGCGACGCACCGTCGTCACGATGCCGGCGTCCGACAGGCGCTGCGCAAACGCACGAATCCGCTCGTCGGGCGAACGAGCCAGACCCGAGTTAGGGAACGGATTGAACGGAATCAGGTTGAACTTGCAGGGCACGTCGCGCACGAGCGCCACGAGCTGATCGACATGCCTGTCGGCGTCGTTGACGCCGTCGAGCATCACGTACTCAAAAGTGATGAAGTCGCGCGGCGCCACTTTCAGGTAGCGCCGGCACGCGGCCATCAGCTCACGCAAGGGATACTTGCGGTTCAACGGCACCAGCTGGTCGCGCAAGGCGTCATGCGGGGAATGCAACGAAACCGCGAGCGCCACGGGACACTCTACACCGAGCCGGTCCATCTGCGGCACCATGCCCGAGGTCGACACGGTGACGCGTCGACGCGACAGTCCGTAAGCGTGATCGTCGAGCATCAGTCGCAGCGCCGGCAACAGGGCATCGTAGTTCTGCAGCGGCTCGCCCATGCCCATCATCACCACGTTGCTGATCACGCGTGCGCCTTCGGCGTCGAAGCCGAGCGACCGACGCAGCGCGTGCTCCGCCCACCACAGCTGGCCGATGATCTCACCCGTGGTCAGGTTGCGACTGAATCCCTGGCGCCCCGTGGAGCAGAACACGCAGTTGACCGCGCAACCCGCCTGCGACGAGACGCACAGCGTCCCACGGTCGTCCTCCGGAATGAACACCGTTTCGATCGCATTGCCGGCCCCGACGTCCAGCAGCCACTTGCGAGTGCCATCTGCCGAGACCGAGTCCCGGACAACGGTGGGGGCGGTGATCTCGGCGCGTTCCGCCAGCTTCGCGCGCAGCGATTTCGCAAGCTCGGTCATCGCATCGAAGTTCGCGGCGCCGCGCCGGTGAATCCACTGGGCGAGCTGGCGCGCACGGAACGGTTTCTCGTCCAGCGCAGCGACGTAGTCGGTCAACGCCGCCACGTCGAAGTCGAGAAGGTTCACGCGCGTCATGTTCGAGACGGGTGCTCAGCGCGAGTAGACCGCCATCTGCGGGAAGAAATAGGCGATTTCGACGCGCGCGGTCTCGGCGCCGTCTGAGCCGTGCACCGCGTTGGCGTCGATGCTCTCGGCGAAGTCCGCGCGGATCGTGCCGGGCGCTGCCTTCTTGGGGTCGGTCGCGCCCATCAGTTCGCGGTTCTTCGCGATCGCGCTCTCGCCCTCGAGCACCTGGATCATCACCGGCCCGGACACCATGAAGTCGACGAGGTCCTTGAAGAACGGACGCTCGCGATGCACGGCATAGAACCCTTCGGCCTCGCTGCGCGACAGCCATGCCATGCGGGCGGCGATCACCTTCAGCCCGTTGGTCTCGAACCGTGAGTAGATCTTCCCGATGACATTCTTCGCGACTGCGTCGGGTTTGATGATTGACAGGGTGCGTTCCACCGCCATGACTTCAACCTTTTTCTTTGCTTCAAGGGACGATATCCGGCCGTCACCGCGTGCGCGCTTCAGCAAGCCGCAGCGGACCGGGCGGCCGATCCGAAAACCTCGATAAATTAACTACTTGCGATGCCCGAGGTCAGCCTAAAATTCTAACACGCAGGCCGCTTCCCAGCCCCTGGGTTGGCCCCGCATCGGCACGCCTCGCGCGCGCCAGCGCGGCGTCACGCCGCACCGGGCTCCAGCACGGCGATCGATTCCACGTGCGAAGTGTGCGGGAACATGTTCAGGACTCCGGCGGCGCGCAGCTTCCAGGCACCCTCGTGGACCATGACCGCGCAGTCGCGAGCAAGCGTCGCCGGATTACACGAGACATAGACGACCCGGACCGGAGGCCGCGATGTCGATGCCAGGGTCCGGGCCACCGCGAGCGCCCCCTCACGCGGCGGGTCGATCAGGACCCTGGCGGCAGCGCCGCCCTCGAGGAGGGAGTTCCAGTCGTCATCGGTCCATTCGAACAGGTTGCGAGCCCTGAACGAGGTCCGTTCGGCGAGCCCATGGACCTGCGCAGCCGCTCGCGCGCGTTCCAGCAGCGATTCGCTGCCCTCGAATCCAGTCACATGTGCCGCTTGCGACGCCAGTGGCAGCGTGAAGTTGCCCAAGCCACAGAAGAAATCGACGACCCGCTCCTGCGGAGTCGGCGCAAGCAGGCGGATCGCACGACTCACCAGCGCTTCATTGACGCGATGATTCACCTGCGTGAAGTCAGTCGGCCGGAATGGCAGACGCACCCCGAACTCAGGCAACCGCAGATGCAGGGTCGCCGGCTGGTCCGTGGTCAGCGGCGCCGCCGTCTGTGGCCCGCCGGGCTGCAGCCAGAACTCGACAGCGTGGTGTCGGGCGAAGTCGACCAGGCGCGTCCGATCCTCCGCCGTCGGTTCCTGCAGCACGCGCAGCACCAGCACGATCTGCAAGGTGCCGTCGTCGGTTTCGGCAGCAGCCAGTTCGATCTGCGGCAGCCGGTCGCGCACGGTCAGTTCCCCGATCAGTTGCCGCAGCGGCAAGATCAGCCGACTGACCTGCGGCGGCAGGACTTCGCAACTGACCATGTCTGCAACGTAGCTGCTGGAGCGTTCATGGAATCCGACCAGCACGCCACCCTTCTTCGGGACGTTGCGAACCGACAACCGCGCACGGTACCGGTACTGCCAGGTCGGTCCTGCAATCGGCCGCAGGATCTGCTCGGGACGCAGGCGTCCGATGTGCCAGAGGCTGTCCTCCAGGACGCGTTGCTTCATCGCGACCTGCGCGCGAGCGTCGAGATGCTGCATCGAGCAGCCGCCACACGATCCCGGTCCGAGGCCGAAATGCGGGCACGGCGGCCGCGCGCGCAGCACCGACGGCGCATCGATCGAAACCATGCGCCCGACCTCGTAGCTCGGCTTGTTCCGGCGCCGCTCGTAAAGCGCACGCTCGCCCGGCAGCGCTCCTTCAACGAAGACGGCCTTGCCATCACGATGGCCAACGCCGCGCCCCTCCTGGTCGAGCGACTCGATCTCGACCTGGAACACCTCGTGCTGCTTCATTTCAGGCGGGACCCCAGGCCGCCAGGTAATCGCGCCAGTGGGGTTGATCCAGTGCTCCCAGTGCAGCGCGGACGCGCGCTTCTTCGTCGGCATAGCCGGCGTCGTCGATCACGCCGCGCAGCCGCTGGAATCGCATGTACATCAGGTAGGTGTTGACGACATCTGTCTCGCAGTAGTTGCGGATCTGCTCGATGCCGCCTCCAAGGAACGCCTCCCACACCTTGCTGCCATCCATGCCGAGCTTTCCGGCCAGTCCGCACAACCTGGCCAGATCGTCGAGCGGTGCACTGGCGCGCGGCTGATACATCGCCAGCAGGTCCATCAGATCGGTATGACGGGTGTGATAGCGGCTGATGTAATTGTTGAAGCGGAAGTCCCGATCGTCATCGCCGAGCTCCCAGTAACGGGCCGCGTGCACCCCGTGCACGAGGCCCCTGTAGTGCAGCACCGGCAGATCAAAGCCGCCGCCGTTCCAGCTGACCAGTTGCGGCGTGTAGCGATCGATGGTGGCGAAGAAGCCCTGGATCAGTTTGCCTTCATCGTCATCGGGCTGGCCGATCGATCGCACGCGGAATCCGCCGTCGTCGCGAAAGACGCACGAGATCGCAACCACCCGGTGCAGGTGCAACGGCAGGAAGTCGCTACCGGTCTTCTCGCGGCGCTCGTCGAACAGGCGCTGCGCGATTTCCGCGTCGGGCAGGTCGGCAAGCGCAGGCCGCAACCGACGCGCACCTGCGATATCCGGTACGGTCTCGATGTCGAAGACGAGGATCGGCGTCATCGCCCGGCAGCCCGTGCGCCTGGCGCGGCTACAGCACCGCGTCGCGGCCGATGTGTTCGGCAGCGAGCGTCTGGCGCAGTTGCTTCAGTGCCTCCAGTTGCATCTGTCGCACGCGTTCACGCGTCAGGTGCAGTTCTTCGGCCAGCTCGTCCAGCGTGGCATACGGCTGGTTGTCGAGCGCGAAGCGCTTCTCGATGACGAGCCGGTGCCGGTCGTCGAGGCGCGCAAGCCACACGTGCACCCGGCGCTCGAGTTCGTGGCGCGTCGCCGTCGCTTCAGGAACATCGGAACTGCCGTCCGACAGCATGTCGGCGAGCGTCGAGTCCGGGTCAGCATCGAGTGGGGCGTCCAGCGAGGCCGGCAGCGCACCGACCTGCAGCACGTCGTGCACGACATCGACCGGCTTTCCGGTCAGGTGCGCAATGTCTTCGACTCGCACTTCCGCGCCCGAATCGGCCTCGGCCTCGAGATGGCGCCGTGCATGCGTCACCTGTCGCAGTTCCCGCAGGACATGCACCGGCAGGCGGATTGTCCGCGCCTGGTTCATCACGGCCCGCTCCACCGCCTGACGGATCCACCACGTCGCATAGGTTGAGAAGCGGAATCCGCGTTCCGGCTCGAACTTTTCGAGCGCATGGATCAGTCCGAGGTTGCCCTCCTCGATGAGGTCGAGCAGCGGCAGGCCCCGATGCGCATATCGCTTCGCTATCGACACAACGAGTCGCAGGTTGCGCTCGATCATCTGCTGGCGCGCTGCAAAATCACCGGCGCGCGCCCGCGTGGACACCTCGCGCTCCTCGTCGGGAGTCATCAATCGGTGCGCGCCGATATCGGTCAGATACCGCTGCACGTTGTCCGGTTCGTAATCTTCCTCGGCGACTGCTTCAGCGGTCTCGCCAGCGGCGGGTTCCTGAATCTCGGTATCGCCGATAGCCGGCTCGGCTTCCATTGGCGGCGAGTTCAGCCGCGCCGACTCCTCGGGGTCCGGCCCCGGCTCGCCGTTGTGTCTGCGGATGGCGTTCATGGCTCGCTCAGCGTGCAGGTAGGTAACGCAACGGATCGACCGGCTTGCCCTGCCGGCGTATCTCGAAATGCAATTTGGTCCGCTCGGCGTCGCTCTTCCCGATTTCAGCGATGCGCTGGCCGCGCTTCACCGCCTGACCTTGCTTCACCAGGATCTGGCGGTTATGCGCATAGGCCGAGATGAACTCGTCGCTGTGCTTCACGATGACGAGGTTGCCGTAACCCCGCAGCGCACTGCCGACGTAGACCACTTCGCCGTCCGCCGCGGCGCTGACCGGATCCCCGTCATTGCCGGCGATGTCGATGCCCTTGTTCCGCGATTCGTCGAAGTTCTCGATGACTTTTCCCGGCGCAGGCCACTGGAACTGAACCGAGCTTTCGGCCGGCGCCGGCTTGCCGACCGCCGCGCTGTCGGTCGTGGGCGGCGCCGTGGTCGATGGCCCCGGGGTGACCGGAGTCGGTGGCACCGGCGCCGCACCGGGAAGCGGGAGGGGGCGCACCTCCGCCGTCCCGCTGGGTGCGACAGGCGTCACGGTCGCGGCCCCGGCGGGTGGCACAACGCGCAGTGTCTGGCCCACCGATAGCACCGAGGAGTCAGTGAGGTTGTTCCAGCGCGCAAGCTCCCGCACATCGACTCCAAACGTCAGTGCGATGCTGTACAGGGTATCGCCACGCTGCACCGTATAGACACCGTCGCGGGCTTCACGAGTCGCTGTCGCGGCCGGCTTGTCCGTCCGGGTCGCGGGAGTGCCCGAGCGATCGACGACCGGAGCCGGACGCTGGCTGCTGCACGCCGTCAGCGCCACTGCCATGGCGAGCATCCCTGTCCATCCCAGCCAACGCCTCATCAACACCCTCCTAGGCAATGCCACCCCTTAGTGGTACGAAGCGAACCGCTTCCTTGCCACTGCGAATCAACTTTCCCGACTCATCCCTTTGCGCCACCACGAGTTGCTGCTCGTCGACGCCGACCGGAGCCACGATGCGCCCGCCGGTCTTCAGTTGCTCGATCCAGGCGGGCGGGATCGCATCACCCGCGGCCGCCGCCACGATCGCATCGTACGGTGCTGCCTGCGGGACACCCCGCGATCCATCGCCGAACACGAGCCGCAGGTTCGGCAGGCGCAGCGCACGCAGATTTTCACGCGCACGCTCATGCAGCGCCCGGACGCGCTCGATGCTGACCACTCCTCCGACGATGTTAGCCAGCACGGCCGCCGCATAGCCGCAACCGGTTCCCACTTCCAGCACGTTCGCCTTCTGTGGGTCCGGCAGCCCCTCGATCGCGAGTTCAATGGTCCGGGCGACGATATACGGCTGCGAGATTGTCTGTCCGTGCCCGATCGGCAGCGGCGTGTCCTCGTAAGCGCGACTGGCCAGCGCCTCATCGACGAAGAGATGGCGCGGCACCGCGCGCATCGCATCAAGCACGCGGCTGTCGCGCACGCCGAGTTCGCGCACGCGGTCGACCATGCGCTCGCGCACCTTGGCCGACGCCAGGCCAGCGTGAGCCTGCATCGCGCCCGGACCGAATGTGCGCGGTCCGCTCATCCCAGCGCGTCCTTCAGCCAGACGCGAACGGGATCGAGCTGGTCGGTGTGCGTCAGGTCGATCTGCAACGGCGTGACTGACACGAAACCTTCGCTCACGGCATGGAAGTCCGTTCCGGGTCCGCCCACCTTGGCGGCGCCGGCCGGTCCGATCCAGTAGATCGGCTCGCCTCGAGGGTTGGAAGTCTGAATCACCGGTTCCGACGGATGACGCTTGCCAAGTCGTGTGACCGTAATGCCACTGATTTCAGCAAGCGGACGATTCGGGATGTTGACGTTCAGCAGGAACGGACCAGGCAGCGGCCGTTCGGCGTGTCGACGCACGACCTGCGCGGCCATCGCCGCCGCCGCATCGAGGTGTGCATAGCCCTTGTCGACCAGCGAAAAGGCGATCGCGGGAATGCCGAAAAGGAAACCCTCCATCGCCGCGGCGACCGTACCCGAATAGATCGTGTCGTCGCCCATGTTCTGGCCGTTGTTGATGCCCGAGACGATGAGGTCCGGCCGTTGGTCGAGCAGGCCGGTCAACGCAACGTGCACGCAGTCGCTCGGCGTGCCATTGATGAAGATGATGCCGTCGCTGGTCCGGCTGACGGTGAGGGGCCGCGAGAGCGTCAGCGAGTTGCTTGCGCCGCTGCTGTTCTGCTCGGGGGCGACGACGGTAATGTCGCCGAACGGACGCACTGCCTCGGCAAGCGCTGCGAGCCCCGGAGCCAGATAGCCGTCGTCATTCGAAACGAGGATGCGCATAAAGAAATAGCCGGTCGCGGTGTCGCGCCGGCTACCTCGGCTAGCAGTGGTCGGGGCGGCGG
>Ga0316613_10001639_pt1 | contig 15158 bp, 11 predicted proteins | sample OWC_soil_day10_C_2_FD_207647 | JGI IMG/M metagenome (GOLD analysis project Ga0316613, IMG submission 207647) | Wetland soil microbial communities from Old Woman Creek delta, Ohio, United States - OWC_soil_day10_CT_b | ecosystem: Environmental > Terrestrial > Soil > Wetlands | place: USA: Ohio...
GATTTTTCACAGATTGGAGCTTACGGAGTTATGTCTACACCGGCTCTTGTAGTTGACGGCAAAGTAGTTTCCTTTGGTAAGGTTCTTAAGAAAGAAGAGATTATTAAGATTCTGAAGGATATAAGAAAAGCTTAATCATAACCATAAAAAGCGGGCAGTTTCATGACATGAAAGCAGCCCGTTTTTTATGGTTATAATGTGTTATTTATTTCTGTTAATACTCCCCTGAAAGTTATTACAGAAAATTGAATATTCGTTCCAGAGGTTCTACCGAACCAAACTTTGGCTGACTCATAGTCCCCATTAAAGCAGCATTGGGCACCAGAACCATAGTGGTCGTCTGATAACCCTTCTCTTTAATCTTAGCACAATCGAATTCTACCAGCAGCTCCCCTGCTTTTACATGATCTCCCTGCTTTACCAAAGCATGAAATCCATCACCTTCCAGCTGTACTGTATCAATTCCGATATGAAGCAATACTTCCATTCCATCCCCGGTGGTCATACCAATTGCATGTCCGGTTGGAAATACAGATACAATCTCACCATCAACTGGAGAATATAACTTTCCTTCTTCTGGTTCGATGCCAACGCCTGGTCCCATAACTTCTTCTGCAAATACCGGATCGCTTACGTTAGAAAGAGGTATTACAGTTCCTTTTAAAGGACTGTAAATTGTTTTTGGTTCACAGGTTATGCTCTTAATAACAGGAGTATCTGATTCTTTTTTCTCTTTATTACCAAATAAATTATCTAAAAATCCCATTTGCTCAGTCCTCTATATAATTAGTTCATTGATTCCCATCGTTTTTTTAATACAAATGCAGCGCTTTTCGGCTGTCTTACCCGATTGAAAATCCCCTTTTTGTTCCCATTTACACGCATGATTCCCTCTGTTGTCTGGAAATCAGCAAAATTCCAAACCAATTCTCCCTGCACAAACTCAAACTGGTCAAATATTTCAAAATTCATATCCAGATATTCGTTCTGGTATTCCTGGCTCCACATAATACTTGGAAGTTTATGTTCTGCCGCCATGGTATCAGTACCAAATTCAGTAAATACAAACGGAATATTCAAATTTTTATCTTTCCATTTATTCATCTCAATTAAGAAGGCTTCTCTTGCATCAACAAGCTCCGGTCCTCCTTTGATATACCACCCGTAATAACGGTTCAAACAGATAAAATCACAAAGCTGGTAGCACTTACACAGTTCCGGCTGACTATTCTTTTCAAATGCCCCTGTCATCGGACGATTCTGTGGGTCCAAGGCTCTGGCGGCATCAAATACTGCTGCGAAATAATCTTTCGACTCTTCGCTGGTGGTTTCCGGTTCATTAAACAGACTCCATGCAATTACACTGGGATGGTTTTTATCCCTTACAATCATCTCTTCCACAGCCTGAAGATGGTTCTTTAACAGATTTGGTACGGTTGGTGTTTCAAAAAATCTGGTGAATTTACCGGTTCCTGCATCCGCAAAGTTTCTGGTGGATCTCATCATCCCCACTGCCGGAACCTCATCAATGATCAGAAAGCCTTCTTCATCTGCGAACTGATACCACTCTTCTGCATAAGGATAATGACTGGTTCGAAAGCAGTTGGCACCAATCCATTTCATGCATTCGAAATCTCGCTTTAAAACACCCCAGTTGAAGCCACGGCCAATCACTTCAAAATCTTCGTGTTTTCCAAATCCTTTCAGATAAACAGCCTTGCCATTAATCTGAATTTCTTTTCCTGCTATTTTTACTGTCCTGATCCCGATTTTAGAGGAATACTCATCAATCAGTGTTTCTCCATCCCAGATACGCACGACTGCCTGATAGAGATAGGCTTTTCCCACATTCCACAGGTGTGCTTTTGAAACAGTCACACTGCCTTTCGTGCCTGCACTTTTCGCCACCTGCTGTTTATTCTCATCAAATAATTCAAAGGAAACTTCATGATCACCATTTGTCATAATCTGGTAATGAACAACGGCATCTTCTCCATTCAACTCATAATCCACACTGAAATCTTCGATGGATTCCACTGGCTTTGAGACAAGCCATACGCTTCTCTGGATTCCGGAGTAATTAAAAAAGTCAAAATAAGGCTTGGCCAGCTTTCTTCCGTCACTGAGCACCATGGTAGCACCACAGGGAAGATTCTCTTCATTTAATTCGTTATTGGCCTTTACGATAAATGTATTTACCTCACCAAATTTCACATGATCCGTCACTCTGGCAACCACCGGCAAAAATCCACCCTCATGGGCTGCTGTCAGACTGCCATTGCAATAAACGCTTGCACGGTGGGTAATGCTTCCGAAACGGATTTCCACCTCCTGCTTCTCCCATTCCCGTGGTATAAATACTTCTGTCTCATACCAGAAATCTCCGCAAAAATCCCGTTCTTCCTTTGTGGTAAAAAGGTCGGAAAAACTTGCGGGAACCGGCATGGAGATGGGGTCTGGCAGCTTATACTGCCAGCCCTCCTGCAGTCCTTTTTCCTCCGGATCAAACCGGAATTTCCACATACCATCCAACAGCTGGGCCCTTCTTGCCTGATTGCTGCATGGGTATAATTCTGAAAAATTCAGCATCTCTCACTCTCCTGTTATCTTTTTATGCTGCCATAATTCACCATTTTTTATTATACTTCATCTTTATAGAGAAAGAAATAAGTTAATAAAAATACTACTACAAAAGAAAATGTGATTGATATAACGATAGCCGGACCTGCCATAGCTAAAAGGGCCGGAATCGTTAAAAGGTTGACTGGAACCTGTGCAGTACGGATACATCCTGTAACTGCTGCAATAATACCGCTGACCCCGTTAATGATACACATTCCAATAAATATTTTACGGTTTTTCATTAAAACACCGTAGATACCTGGCTCTGTTACACCACCAATCAGAGCTGAAACAGTAGCAGAGCCGGATACTAACTTCAAATCTTTATTTCTTGTCTTTAAGAATACTGCCAGACATGCTGCTGCAATACCAAAGTTAGCACCAAATGTAGTTGGTGAGATGTAATCATATCCTAATACGGAATAGTTGTTCATAATGATAGGTACAAATCCCCAGTGCAAACCAAACACGATAAACAGCGGCCATAAAGCGCCCATAGCAAATCCTGCAACTGCTGGAGAGAAAGAAAATACTGCCTGAATTCCTCCGGCAATACCTTTGCTTACAATATCAGTAACCGGCCCGATCACGATCAACGCGACAGGGAAAACAATAGCAAAATCCACCACCGGAATGACAATGCTCTGAATAATCTTAGGAATAACTTTCATCAACCCTTTTTCCAGTTTCGACTGCGCATAAACAGTTAAGAGAATGGGCAGTACAGAACTAGGATAGCTGATCAGTTTTACAGGAATTGAGAAAAATGTAACAGCAACTTCCTTATTGCCAAACAGAGCCGTCATAGATGGATAACACATCGCACAAGCGATTGCCATGGAAATAAACGGCTTTGCGCCAAACTTCTGTGCAGAACAATATGCCAGAAAAACAGGCAGGAAATAAAAAATACCGTCTGATGCAGCATAAAGTATGGTATAAGTGGTAGAAGTTTTATCAAGCAGGGACAGGGTTGTGAATAGTACCAGAAAACCCTTTAAAAGTCCTGCACCGGCAAATGCTCCCATAAAGGGCATAAAGATACCGGAAATAAGATCTGTCATCTTCTCCATAAAACTGTTCTTTTTGTTTCCTGATGCAGAAGGACCAGCTTCTTCTGATTCACTTTGATTCTTATCCCCAATGGAAGTATTCAGTAAAATCTGGTCATACACGTCTTCCACATCACTTCCGATTACAACCTGATACTGGCCGCCAGCCTGCATTACCTTAATAACACCCTGCATATTTTTCAGTGTTTCCGTATCCGCCTTGCTTTCGTCTTTTAACTTAAAACGAAGCCGTGTGATACAATGGGTCAGGGAATTTATATTTTCTTCCCCGCCAACATGTTCTACAATATCTTTGGCTAATTTTGAATAATCTGCCATTGTGATACCTCCCTAAAATTTTTTATCAAAAAAGCCTGATTATCCCCTATCATTTAGAGAATAACCAGGCTTTGCTGAACTGAATCATAACACTGCCAAAATCTAACTGTTTTTTAATTGTGACAGATGTACTGCCAGATAAACTAATTCATCGTGCCCTGCTTTGTAATGATATTTATCTTCAATGTATTGACATACTTTCTGGCTGCAACGATATTCATCGGGGTAGTTCCTAAGCAGCTCTTCTAACATACGAGCCCCGCCATGCTCTTTATAATAATACTTTTTCATGACACGCTGGGCAAAGAATTTCAAATGGGTCATATATCGGTAATAGGGAAGCGAATCTTCCTTTACCTGAAAATTCAGTTCTGACATAATCAGGTCATTGAGTTCGCTCACCATGACAATCATTTTTTTTGCATTTCCGCTTATCTGATTATGCCGGGCTGTTACAAAATGCATGGCTACAAATCCAGCCTCATCATTGGATAACCGGTAACCGAATTTAGACTCAATCAAATCCAGCATCTTTTGTCCTACCTTATATTCGTCCGGATAAAACCGTATGATATCATGTAGAATGGAGTTGGGTACTACAAGCCCCTGCTGATAATTTTCTACAGCATGATAAATATGATCAACCAGGGAAATATGAATGGTTTCATTGAGTGTCATATCAAAAACCTGGACTGCAAAATCAATGACATCCTCTGCAACCATGATGTATTCCTGGGGCACTGTATCAAGTATTTCCCGGAACTGACTTTTATGGTTTTTATCTTTCAGAATAAATTGTTTTTCAACCCGCTCCTGATCGATGGCATCGCCGATACGGCTTTTAAATCCAAGTCCGCTTCCAAGCAGCAGGACATCTTGTCCATTTTCATCGTTTGATATCACAGCATTTGTATTTAATATCTGCTTAATAACCATTTTCATAAAAGTTTCCTCGATCTCAATGTGTAAAAAACATAATGCTACAGATGGATTAAAAACAAAAAAAACAAGCATGCACCAAATAAAACAGATGCAGACTTGCCTAATTTAATAGTAACACTCCTGTAAACTAAATAGATACTAACACAGGAGTGTTACAAAAACAATCGTAATTTTAGCCAATATTGCATAGTGTATTTTGTACACTTTTACATTTTTTATTCCACTTGAAAGCAATGCAATATTTTTACTTTAACAGTCCGAAAATCAAAAATTGAAGTGGATAAAATATGTAAAATATCCACTTGTTAAATATACTATCTCTGCCTTTTTCTCCGTTGTATGTTAACAATATCGGAATAGCCAATAATAATCCAAAGTGCCACAGACCATATTGTAAGGGAATATTTTTCTCATACATTAACCAATATTCGTATACAATTTCTACAAATGCGATTATCCCATAAAAAATATTTCTTTTAACTGCATTATTTCTAAATATGTAAAAGAACAATATCCATAATGCAGCAATTACCCCCCAATCACTAATAAAAGAGATACAGCACAGTGCTACAATTGCAAGCCATTTCATAAACTTGGTTTTTATTGTTTCATAGCATATCAGGATCAGAAAGCCAATAAGGAGCGCATAAATAACATTCCAATCAGATATTAATTTTAGTGTCAAAATTGTCTTGCAGTTTGCAAAGGTATATGCAAGCTGGGAAATAATCGCAAAAAAACCTAATCTCATCCCATATCTGAGCTTTGAATGTGTATAATAAAAGCCTTCTGCTATAAAAAAACACATAATTGGAGCGGTTAATCTCCCCAAAGTCCGGCATATGCTGTAAACAAGGGAAGCGTCATCCAATAAAAATACCGCTATGTGGTCAAATATCATTGCGAGAACAGCAATGTATTTTAATACATTTCTATTCATAATTTTATTACTTGATATTGCCGATAACTCAACCAGGTCATTTGACATCATTCAAATCCCCCACAGGTTCCTCCTGCAGACTCTCTCCATTGGATGCAATAACATCTTTATACCAGTTGAAGGATTTTTTCTTATATCTGTTTAATGTACCAGTTCCGTCATCATTTCGGTCAACATAGATAAAACCATAGCGTTTCTTTAATTCTGCAGTAGAAGCACTGACTAAATCGATGCATCCCCAGCTGGTATAGCCCATAACCGGAACTCCGTCTTCTATGGCTTCCCCTACCTGAATTAAATGATCTCTTAAATAATTAATCCGGTAATCATCAAGGACTGTCTTTGTTCCATCTGGCTGTGTTATAAGCTCATCAATAGCACCCAATCCGTTTTCCACAATAAACAGAGGTTTCTGCCACCGGTCATAAAACTGATTGAGCACATAACGAAGTCCCTGGGGATCGATTGCCCAGCCCCATTCACTTTGTTTTAAATAGGGATTTGTCACGCCGCCCATGAGATTTCCTTCTCCTGCCTGTGCCACGGAATGGTCGGCGGCTTCACAGGTACTCATGTAGTAGCTGAATGATACAAAATCCACAGTATGATCCTTTAACAGCTCTTCATCGCCATCTGCCATCTGAATCTGAATATTATTTTCCCTGAAATACCGTTTCATATATCCAGGATACTGGCCTCTGACATGCATATCGCCAAAAAATGTATTCATATGATCTGATTTCATGGCTGCAATTACATCATCTGGATTAGAGGTCAGAGCATACATTGGCATGCTTAAGATCATACAGCCGATTTTGCAGCCAGGCATCATCTCATGGCCGATCTTCGTAGCCAGTGCACTGGCCACCAGCTCATGGTGAATGGCCTGATAAAGATCCTGTTTCTTTAACCTGCTCTTATCGGTATAGATTCCCCCGCTTAAAAACGGTTCATGAAGCACAGAGTTTATTTCGTTAAATGTAAGCCAGTATTTCACCTTTCCACCGTAGCGCTTAAATATAGTTCTGACATAACGCTCATAAAAGCTGATCATATCCCTATTTATCCAGCCATCGTATTTAAGGGACAGGTTTAAAGGTGTCTCATAATGAGAAATCGTTACCAGAGGTTCAATTCCATGTTTCAGTAACTCATCAAATAAATCATCGTAAAACTGAAGTCCCTTTTCATTAGGTTCTTTATCATCCCCATTTGGGAATATCCGGCTCCAGGCAATTGAGGTACGGAACACTTTAAAACCCATTTCCGCAAAAAGTTTAATATCGTCCTTATATCGATGGTAAAAGTCAATTCCTACCAGCTTCATATTATCTGGAGTTGGTTCTTTTGTTACCGGTCCTTTAATACCGCGTGGGGTCACATCCTGAGTGCTTAACCCCTTTCCGTCTTCGTTATATGCTCCTTCACACTGGTTCGCAGCCACTGCTCCTCCCCATAGGAATCCATCTGGAAATTTCATATAGCAGTTAGTCCTCCTTTTCTTTTACAGAGATGTCGACTATAATAACAGATTTTTATTAAATAAACAACTCCAAAAAAAATTGAAGTATCGGTAAACTATACTTTTAATAAAGGGGGGGAAATGCGATAAATGATGAAACTCCAAGTGAATACCGTAACGTTATCCTTCTGGGGCTGTGACACTGATATTTTGTGCACAGCCCTGATTGATATACGGATAATTGCCCAGATAAGAGTGTGATCTACTGAATATCTCTCCAATTTGTTATATTCTTTTCCCAGATATAGCTATAGTTTTTAGCAATATCTTTTGCTTTTAAAGGTTTCTGGCCCGTTAATATTTCTACGTCATTGGACTCAACATCCATTAACCCTTCTGCAATGCTGCCTTCATTGGTAACCATATCATTTCCGCACCACGGAACCGGCGACATGGAGTAGTCTCCCGTTGATGCTCTCGGAATATGCATGGTATCAAGATACTGAAAAAACTCCTGGTGACTAACTGGACAATACTCTATGTTTTTTCCAGAGAGTTCATTGATTATATCTACAATATCCTGTTGACTGATAGATTCGCCACCACAAATCTTATAAGTCTTACCATTTTCTCCCTTTCCTAAGAGTAAAGCTGCGGCTACTCTTGCCACATCATCCTTAGGGATATAAGTTGCCTTACCTTCACCCGCTGTTGTATACCACTTATCTCCTGACATAAGGGATAACATAACCGAAGTGGTTAGATAATTTTCCAAATACAGGTTGTCCTGCATGAAGTTAAAATCCACACCGGTCTCTTCGTGTCTTTTCCGAATATATGCTTCCGTAGCTGTATGGTCAGGTGTAACATATACATGCTCATATGCGGGATCACCGGCACCTAAGCATGAAGTATAGGTAATATGGTTTACGCCTGCCTTAATAGCAGCATCCACAACATTGCGATGTTGACAGACTCTGGTTTCCCCAATTGTCACTCCTGATACAATATAGATTCTGTCTCCCCCCTTAAATGCTTTCGTCATTTCTTCAACCGAATCATAATTTGCCTGTTCCACTTTTACCCCTAATGATTCCCATCTTTTCTTTTTTTCCGGGTTGAGTCTTTCTATGTATGGGCAAGTAAAGGTTAACTCTGAAGGCTTTACCTTATTGAGCATAATCTCCGCTACCCTTCCACCTAATTTTCCATCGCACCCTGTTATAATATAATGCATAAATACCTCCTTTTAATCATCAGTTATTCTTGAATCAATTTCTGTCCGCTTAGGAACTGGTAAAGGAATTATATCAGTTATCAGCTGAGAAATGAAATAGAACTATGTTATCTTTAATAAATACTATTTATTACAAAACAATTGATATTATTCTACATATGGTATATAATATATATCATTTCGCAATATATGGTATTTTCCCCATTGTACATATGGTTATATTACAAATATAAACATATTCGAAAAAGAGAGGATAAATTCAACATGGATATAACGGAATATTGGGTGAGCAGCAATTAATACTTGTAAAAGCTGTGGATACTCTAAATGTGAATAGAAATAATGTTGGAATTGGAGTTAATAATGTATATTAAGCAATTAGAATGTTTTGTTCAATTATGCGAAACCCTTAACTTTAACGCAACTGCTGAATTATTATATATTAGTCAGCCAGCAGTGTCCCATCAGATTAAAACTTTGGAAGAAGAGCTGGGTTTAAAATTATTTATCAGAAGCAAAAGAGAAGTTGCTCTGACCCCGGCCGGACTGTCCTTTTATAACGATATAAAAGATATTCTGACCAAAACTAATCTTGCCGTAGCAAAGGCAAGAAACTACTCAAAGGATTTCAAATCCAATTTTTCTATCTGCTGTGAAGGAAATCTTCTTGAACTTGAACTGCTGCCATGTATTTTAAATGAATTTACTACAGAAAATGCCTATTCTCAGTTGTATATCAAGCATGGTGACTACAAGGAATGCAGAAATGCATTATTATCACAAAAACAGGATGTCATTTTTACAGTTGAGGAAAATATTATAGACTTTCCGGAAATCCATTATGAACAACTCATATGCGGAAGATTTGTGTGTGTACTCCCTCCCAGTAATCCATTGTCGCTGCATTCCACTATATCGCTTAAACATTTACAGGGAGAATCCTTAATTTTACTTGATCCAATAAAATCTCCTCCTGAAATGTCACGATTTCAAGATGAAATACAGCTGTGTTGCCCAAATGCAACGACCTATTATTGTGATACTTCTGTAATCTGCTATACGATGATTAAAGGTAATATGGGAATTGCAGTTATGCCTGACTTTGTATGCCCAAATGATTCTCAGGTCAAAGTAATCCCCCTGGACATACCTTATCGCATTTCCTATGGAATTGCCTGGAATTCCAATAATCCCAAATCAGAAATCAAGTCTTTCTTGAAAACTGCGAAAGCAACCTATGAAAAGTTGACCCCTCCGGCGGGTTCATCATAATAAAGCATGTTCCGGATTCTTATTATAAGTATCCGGAACATGCTTGAGATAATTATAGAGATTTGCTTCATATAACTAAGGTTCTATTCCCCATTTCAGGCTGCCAGATATAAACCCTGTAACCTTTGGCCAATCCACGTAGCTCATTGAAGAACCCTCAAAGGAATAATCATCTGTCTGAGTATAATTCGTCCAGTTGCTTTTAGTCACTCTTACCTGTATCTCAACAGACTCTCCTGCTGCCAGATTTCCGGCTTCCGATGTAAATCCAATTTCCAGATAATAGTCGGCATCCGTCTTTGCAGCAGACATTTTAACAAAGGTTCCGGTAATATTGCTGCTGCCAACTGTTGACCAGTCACACCAGAAGTTTTGATCCACTTCTCCGTTTATTGTGTAATAATATCTGATTTTGACATCAGAAAGTTTTACACTGGTTGTGCCGTTATTGCTGATCTTGAATTTCGGACTGAGAGAATTGTTCTGTGCCGATGTGGTTCCATTAAACATCTGTATCTTAATGCTGCCTTTTGCAATGGAAGTATCTACTACAGTCAGAGCCATTACAGGATCTGTTCCTGCACTTAAATCAAATACTACATTGTAGATTCCTGTACTAAGTCCAGCCAGTGAATCTTTTAAGAAAGTAATGGTACTTCCGGATATGGTATAATCCACTCCTTCAATCAGCTCCCTGTTCTCCAGCTTAATACCTTTTAGTGTATGTCCTGCCATAGTTAAGACAGCTGTAATATCTGCCTGTTTCGCAGGATTTTTATCAAAGGTGGCTGCGGCAGGTGTAACGGAACCGCTTGGTGTGGAATCAGTGATCGTCACTGTCAATGCAGGATCAATTCCCTTACTGAAATCAAAAACAAGCTTTAATTCGCCGATTTCCTTATCTGACAAATAGTTTTTAGATAAAATGACAGTAGTTCCGGATAAGGTATAATCCGTACCTTCCGTCAGATATACGCTTCCGTCCTTAATACCGGTTAAAGTATTACCATTTAAGGTAAGCTCTACTGTCAGATCGCTCTGTTTCTCCGTATTCTTATCGAATGCTGCAATTACGGGGCTTATGGCAGAGTTGCTTACAGGTTCACTGCCTTCCCCAAACAGCAGGGAATATACACCATTAGCAATAGCGATATCACACTGTGCCCAAAAACGGTGATAGTAGAATTCCGGATCGGAATTATTATTATAAGCAGTAAGTACTTTCTCATAATCCGGATCATCTTTATATTGAGAACGAATATCCAGGAATTTAATACCAGACTTAATAACATCGCCATTGGGCATCTTACCTGTCCAGCCGGTAGGTACATAGATTTCCTGATCAAAGAGCCGTTTGTAGTCTGCTCTTGATTCCGGCGCTGCAAGGCCCTTATCATCTCTGTACAGATTCCACATACGATCTAATAATTCCTTTGCCAGTACTCTTGATTCATCATCACCAGAGGCTTTGCTGTAAAACAGTAAGGCGTTTGCAAGAGAACCAGCCACACCAAGGTCTGTTCCGTAGCCGGTAACTGTCACATGCAGGTTTGGATTGCCTGTATACGTGCCGGTCCAGGTATCTGGCTGTCCGGACCAATCGAGACCGCTTGGAATAGCAAAGGTTCCGTCTTCATTGAGTTGTACCACTGACTTAATCCAGATAGCCCATTTATCCAGAATTGCTTTTGCTCTGTCATCATTTGTTATGTAATAATATTCAGCTACACGCTGCATGGACCATGCCTGGAAACCAAACCAGGTATTGCTTCCGGGATCTGCATAGACGGGATTTTCCACATATCCCATTCCATAAAAGGTAGAGGTAGTTTCCGGCCAGGCTTCATAACGTCCTTTATTGGAGTTACTGGCTCCGCCTGCAATAGCACCTTCCGAAGACTGCAGCCACTGATAGAATTCAAGCTGCCTGTTAAGGCTTGTCTTCCAGTCGCTGGCTCCATTCTTGGAAAGTGGTTTTAAATCTTCATCTTCTGATAAGATCCAGGCTGCCATGGGATTCTGATATCCAAAGTGATTATGGCTGCTACCGATTTTCCATGCCCAGTCGGAACTGATTCCACCGCCCCATGCATAATACCAGGACATCAGATAATGAGCTGCGTCCTTACCGGAACCTGCAGCTGCCGGAGTACCAATTTTACGGAAGTATTTATCAAACATGGCATATCTTAAATAATCGCCCATTTTACTGGCTTTGGAATCACAGGTTCCAAGGTCAATGCCATATTCATCTGCCCATTTATCTGCCCAGTAAGTAGCCTGTACTGCACGGGCATCTGCATCGGGCGCATTGGTATATTTGAACTGTGTTGCATAGTTGCTGTCTCCTGTAAACAGGTCAAGATATCCATTTTTGCCGCCGAATTTCATTGCTTCCCAGCATGGCTGCGGTATCGTCTCCCAGGTTGATTCCTGTTCCCCTCTCTGGAACGTATTGATATAGGAGGGTGATGTCACACCGTCGCCTCTGCTGCCAAATCCGTACCAGTTATCTACATCTAATAACCAATGCATTCCATACATGGTATTGCTGCCGTAGGCAGAGAGCAGTTCGCTGTTAATCGGATCAGATCCAACCGCTGCGCCGAAATTCAGCTGTGCAGGATATAAGCTGGGTAATTCCCATTCCGGGGCATAAGTAGCAGGCTTGGCAGCCGTATATTTGCTCATGCTGGATTCGGGCTGGTCTTTTTCCGTTGGAATCATGTAGGATTCCGCTTTGTCCCAGGCTGTTTTAAATCCGCTGAAATCTCCTGTAAATTTTCCATACATTGCCTCCAGCCACATATAATAGCTGAATGCCTCACTTGTAGTTACGTGCCCATAATCCGGAGCTTCTACAATCAAAGTTTCAACAGAATGATATGGGATACCCTTCGTACTGAAATACCCATTTTGAGGATTTTTAATATCTCCCCAGAGTTCCAGAAATCTGTCTTGATATTTGTCTGTGCTTTTAGCAGTAACTTTTTGATTCGTCATATGATGACCTCCTTGTTTTTTATTTAACATTTAATCCATCAGCCGGCTCCTCTCCTGTGAAATATTATTACCTCTCACCTCTCCTCTCTTCGTTATTACAGGTTGATAACCAATTGACTTCTAATTTTTATAAAGAATCTTCAAACTGAAATGTAAACATCATTATGGATAAGCTGCAAAGGAATTATTTTGCTTTTACTCAAGGCGTTACAACAGACCACTGCTGGTTATTGCTTGTGCTGCCTGTCCACTGGCACAAATTCGACCCGTTGACCGTTGAACCCATTCCATCCAGATATAGCCCTGTTGCAACATTTTTAAATTTATAATAGCTGCCGGCTGCTTCCCGTATCCATTTTTGATTATTACTTCCGCTGTTACTCCATTGACCACAGACAGAGCCATTTGCCGTCCGGGCCATACCATCTAAGTAAAGTCCTGTTGCACTGTTTCTGATCATATAATAGCTGCCGGACTGCTCAAGCACCCATTTCTGATTATTACTGTTATTGCTGGCATACTGATTGCAGTCGGAGCCGTTTGCAGTATATCCATATCCATCCATACACAATCCGGTAGTACGGTTTAATAGTTTAACATAGGTATCTGTTGTTGTGGAAACGGACATATCGCCAAAAGTAACACTATTTAATCCACTGCCATTCCAGCCCGCGCCGATCACAAACAAGCGTCCGTTACTCATAGGAACAAGACATCTGGAATAGCATGCGCCAACAATGGAATTGATCTGTGTCCAACTGCCTGTGCCATTGTTATTATTTGTATACAGCTTACTGTTCCCGCCACTGCTTAAAATAATAGTTCCATTCAAATTAACACAATATGGACCGCTTCCAGACGGGTCAAAGCAGGTTCCTGCATCTGCCGCATTCCAGCTTTCCGGATCCGATGATATTTTATAGTAAGCACCGCCAGGATTTCCAACGATCTCATATGTCATAATATAATTTCCGTCAGGCATTTTAGCTACCACTGCCATACCTGGCCTCTGGCTGCTGTCTGAAAGTGCTACATCATTTACCACGCCGTTCCAATTAATGCCGTCTGTTGTAGTCTGATGAACTAATTTCTGACTGTGGGCCGTATCCCGTTCATCGGAGTAATAACAGATCAGACTGTTATCAGCAACCATCAAAAATGGCTCCCAGACAGGATCATTTCCAGGATACGCTGCCTTACCCTCTGCAATTGTGCTTACATAGGTCCAGCTTCTCCCTGCATCATTACTCTTATATAAATCAATCTCGCAGAAAGACCGGTCATAAGGTAATACAAGTCCGGCACACAAAAGCGTACCTGCAGGCATATTCCCAATTGCCTGAGGCAGTTCATATAATTGTGGCTCCCATCTCATTCCCACCCCCTTATGGGTATCTCTTACGTCACCAACCTTTGTCCAGGTTTCCCCGTTATCTGTGCTTTCAAATATGGGAAATGATGCTGCTCCGGTGGTGTACTGTTCAAAGGTCGCATACATCTTTCCATTGCTTGCCTGCATCGCCCTTGCATATAACGCTCCTGGGGCAGGCGAACCGGCAGGTGATGTATACATGACAGACGGCCCGTATGCTGCTGCCCTTTCAGGAAAAACAAAAACAATCATTAATAAAATCACTAGCAATACCGTTTTTAAAACTCCTTTTGTAATCTTTTTCATCTTGTTACTCCTTTCATGATTTCTTATAAATAATAATTTATTACCTGTTTTCTCATTACTTATCACATGGTAAAATGGTTCAGCGCATGATTATGTATGTTATAGACCTGTCTTAAGCTATAGTTAGTCATTTCACTGATTTCCTCCCACGTGTATCCGGAAATATATTTTAATAGCAGAATATTTTTTTCTATTTCGCAGTTCATACACCCCACTTTCTTTACAATTGCCATGCAAATCTGATTTTTTTCCTCCAGCTGGTTTCTAAAACAAGAAATTATATCCGTTATTTCCACATCAGCCTGATCTCCACCGGAATCCCCTGCAAAAACAGACATGGCATGTTTTTGTTCCCCTTTAATATGATTCAACAGGATTTCCAAAGTTTTAATGGAAAAACTGAGCGCCTGATATGATTGTAAGTAAGTTTTTTTCTGTTCCTTAATTTCTGTATTGCCATTCATCAGGAACTCCTCCTTTCAGATATTTACTAAGAAAAAAGAAAAATGGCAGCAATTTGTAAACCTGAATTTAATTTTTTGATTGATATCTAATACCAGATAAAGTGGAAAACCATTTTGATACATGGTAATATGGTCTTAGTTTTTCGT
>Ga0316613_10001640_pt1 | contig 15150 bp, 15 predicted proteins | sample OWC_soil_day10_C_2_FD_207647 | JGI IMG/M metagenome (GOLD analysis project Ga0316613, IMG submission 207647) | Wetland soil microbial communities from Old Woman Creek delta, Ohio, United States - OWC_soil_day10_CT_b | ecosystem: Environmental > Terrestrial > Soil > Wetlands | place: USA: Ohio...
ACGCAGATGACCAACTTTATCTACAGCAACAGCCTGATCGCATCCGAAGGGGATCAGGCAATGGATCAGCTGTTTGATATCATTGGGGATGAATACATATTAGCAGTAGAAGGTGCTGTTTCCAGAAAGGACAACGGACTCTATCACATCATCGGACGTCATGAGGGAAGAGAAATAACAGGCCTTGAAGCAGCAATACGGCTGGGAGAACGTGCTGCTCACGTTATTTCAGTTGGTGACTGCGCATCCTACGGCGGGGTATCGGCAGCAAGGCCGAATCCGTCAGACTGTACCGGGATTTCAGATGTCGTCAACCGGAAAGTAATCAAGCTTACCGGATGTCCCTGTCATCCGGACTGGCTCATGGGAACCGTGGCTTATTTAATTCTGTATGGAGAACCTCCCCTGGACGAAGTGGATCGGCCACTGATGTTTTATAGCATAACAATTCATGACCGCTGTCCAAGAAGATCCTATTATGATTCCGGTATTTTTGCAACAAAGCTGGGGGAAGAAACTTGTATGTACATGCTGGGATGCCGGGGACCTGTGACACAGACGGACTGTCCTATCCGCAAATGGAATGGGCACGTAAACTGGCCGATTGGTGATGATACGCCCTGCATTGGCTGCGCGCAGTTTGGATTTCCAGATGCCATGGAACCATTTATCACTTATGATACCATGAGGAAGGAGTAATATGGCGGACACAATTATCATCAATCCAGTTACAAGAATTAACGGATTCATGGAAATAGCAGCAGAAGTAGGAAATAATGTCATTACTGATGCACGCACGAAAGGCCTTATGTTCCGGGGCTTTGAAAAAATGCTGACAGGCAGAGCACCTTTGGATGCGGTTTATTTTACTCAGCGGATCTGCGGAATCTGTTCTACCGCCCATTCCATGGCCTCCGCCCTTGCCCTTGAAGACGCTCTGGGGATTATACCCTCAGAGCAGGGAAGATATTTAAGGGATCTGCTTCATGCATGTGAATTTCTTCAGAATCATTTAAGGCATCTCTATCAGTATACGCTTCCAGACTATATAAAGCTGCCGGAGGGCTACCCTCTTTTTAAAACGGATCACAACGATTACCGGCTGCCTGACAATGTTAATGAACGCATGGTAAATGATTATTTTGAATCAATGGAATATAGCAGGAATGCACATAAAATGCTGGCGATTCTGGGAGGAAAGGCACCTCACAATCATGGCGTTTTTATAGGAGGGATCACATCCCCTGTAACGGCTGATATGATTATAGCAATTAAATCCATACTATTTGGGATTGAAAAATTTATTACTGAAAAAATGCTGCCTGATGTATACGAAATAGCGGCTTATTATTCGGAGTATTATCATTTTGGCGGAGGCTATGGTAATCTTTTAACTTATGGCTGTTTTCAGCATTATAAGGAGCTGGGGACTTTATATGTAGATCCATACATTTATTTAAATGAGCAGTATTCTCATTTTGATCCGGACCTCATTACCCAGTCAGATGAATATGCCTGGTTTAATGAAGCCAATGAGCCAGACAGGGAGAAACCAGAAGCTTATTCCTGGATCAGGGCTCCCAGATACAACGGGGTGCCTTTTGAGGTGGGGCCGTTGGCAAGGCAATGGTTGTCAGGAGAGTACAGACATGGAATATCTGTCATGGACAGAACCATTGCACGGGTTCTGGAAGCGAAAAAAATAACCCAGATCATGAATACTCTTTTGGAGAATCTGATTCCAGGTGTGCCCATGCAGCAAGAATATGTGATACCGGCTCAGGCAAATGGAAAGGGGCTCATTGATACAACCAGAGGAGCGCTTGGACACTGGCTGACAATCAAGGATGAGAAAATCCTGTTCTACCAGATTATCACTCCATCTGCATGGAATTTATCCACTCAGACAGGAGAGAAAAAAGGAACAGCAGAACAGGCGCTTATGGGTGCACCGGTGAAAGATGAAACCATGCCGGTTGAAATAGGAAGAATTATCAGATCCTTTGACCCTTGCGTTTCCTGTGCTACTCACGTAATCATCCCAGGAAAAGCCAATAGAATCATACCGGTTGTCTGACTAACTAAGTGCTTTCTGCTTTTATAGCGTCTAAAAGCGATTTCTTTTGGTCGTTTGGGCAGTGAAGCAGGCGGACTGACTGCATTAATACCTGATTGTGAATGACAGCTGCCCTTCTGCCCAGTTCTTTTTTATCTTCTTCCGTTTGAGGATTATATACGATCATGTTCATAGAGAATGCCTTGAAATTCAGGGTTACTATATTTGTATGTTATTCTGCGTGTCCGGTATGTTTGAGGACGCGCTTTCCATGAGAAAACAAGGAGGATTTGTGTGATGGAAGACAGAAATCAGCCGTTTGCCATATATTCAAGAAAATCCAAATTTACAGGGAAAGGGGAAAGCATCGGCAATCAGATCGAGCTTTGCAGACAATATATCTTAACCCATTACGGAGAATCCGTTGCAGACAGTGCCCTTATTTTTGAAGATGAGGGCTTTTCCGGAGGAAATTTAGAGCGCCCCCAGTTTCAGCAGATGATGAAAGAAGCAAAGAAAAAGAAGATTTCAGCGATTGTATGCTACCGCCTTGACCGGATCAGCCGTAATATCGGAGATTTTGCCAATCTGATCGAAGAATTGAACCATCTGGAAATTTCATTTATTTCAATTAAAGAGCAGTTTGATACATCATCACCCATGGGAAGGGCTATGATGTATATTGCTTCTGTCTTTTCTCAACTGGAAAGGGAAACCATTGCTGAACGGATCCGGGACAATATGCATGAACTTTCCAAAAGCGGAAGATGGCTTGGCGGAAATACCCCAACCGGGTATCAGTCTGAACGGGTAACTTCTTTAACCATTGACGGAAAGCAAAAAAAGGCATATAAATTAAAACGGATTCCCCAGGAGGCAAAGCTGGTAAAGCTGATTTATGAAAAATTTCTGGAAACCGGTTCCCTTACTCAGACAGAGACTTATCTCATACAGAATGGATACAAAACGAAGCAGGGACGTTTATTCAGCCGTTTTGCAATTAAGGCCATTCTTTCAAACCCGGTGTATATGATTGCGGATCAGGAAGCTTATCAGTATCTGAAGGAAAAAAAAGTAGAACTTTTTGCTGACCCCGCTGATTTTAAAGGAACCCATGGTATTATTGCATATAACCGGACTTTACAAAAGCAGGGCAAGGCTCATGAGATGAAAGAGATGGAAGAATGGATCGTGGCAATTGGTAAACATGAGGGGATGATACCTGGGGCGGAGTGGGTCAGTGTTCAGCGCCAGCTGGAACGGAATAAATCAAAAAATTACCGCAGACCCAGAAGTAATGTGGCGCTTCTTTCCGGCATTCTTGTATGCGGGAAATGCAATCACTATATGCGTCCCAAGCTTTCCGGCAGATATAATGACCGGGGAGAACAGATCTATTCCTACCTCTGTTCCATGAAAGAAAAAAGCCGCATGAAGTGCTGTGCAATAAAAAATGCCAATGGAAATCTGTTAGACAGACTGGTGATTGAGGAGCTTAAAAGAATTTCTGAAGACAAAAGAGAATTCACCAGGCAGCTGGAGGAAGGCAGAAAGCAGCTTAAGGAAGAAAAGCAGGATTATGAACAGGATGTTAGCCGCCTTTTAGAGGAGTTATCCCAACTTGAAAAAGAGATTGAAGGTCTTGTGGCGTCAATCAAAGTTGCCGGGGGAACGGCGGCCTGCGACTATATAGTCAGACAGATTGATGAGCTGCATAAAAAGAAAGAACAGATCCTGGCCCGGATTAAAGTCTGTAAGGAAACTGCCACGGGAAAAGAATTGACAGTTATGGAATTTGATCTGCTGAAAGAGACCCTTTCCAATTTTGAAAAGACTGTGGATTTTATGGATGTGGAACAGAAACGGGCTGCAATCCGGATTCTGGTAAAACGGGTTGTCTGGGATGGGGAGACTGCCCATCTCTATCTGTTTGGCTCTAAGGAGCCGTTTTGTGACTCTAGCAAATGAGATCCTAATGCTCCTTCGTGCTAATAAAAAATATTCAAAAGAGGTGTCTTTATATGAACCCATCGGTGTAGACAAGGATGGAGAAACAGTAAGCCTTCTGGATGTGATCGAAATGGAAAATAAAGAGACGTTAGAGACCATCATACTAAAACAGGACATCAAGGAACTATATGAAGTTTTTGATTCCTGCCTGAAAGACAATGAAAAAACAATTATAGGAATGCGCTATGGACTTCATGGCGGCAGGGAGTACACCCAGAGGGAGATCGCAGATCTCATGGGAATTTCGAGATCCTACTCTGCTGTCATAATAGGGATAAAAATGCCAGGTAATAATTTGTCGAATCATAGGTTATACTTTGTAAATAATTGTAAAATTTCATATAATAAATATTATTATCAATTAATTAAAGAAATAACTTGCATATTAACTTTGTACATGGTACGATTACCCTGTAAATGTTAACCAATTTAGCTATATCTAGTATAAGGGGGATTTTGTATGAAGCGAAAAGCGAGATTTTTACTTACTTCCGTGATGATTCTGACAATTGGAGCACTAAAGATCACAAATGTATACGCCCAGGACAAAGCAGCAGATTTGACTGGTGTGAAAGCGGCTGCCTATGCCGGAGATGTTTATCTTACCTTTGATGACGGACCTAATAATGCAACGTCACAAACGCTGATCAACAATCTTAAGAATGCGGGATGTTACCGTGCAACCTTATTTGTATGGGGCAATCGGATTGCAGGAAACCAGTCAGCATGGAACGCCTATGTAAATTCAGGCTTCAGTCTCCAGAATCATAGCTGGACTCATTCTTATATGAGTAACTGGAGCTACCAGCAGGTTTATAACGATTTCCAGCAATGCAACCAGGCGATTCAAAATGCCGGTAAGTCCAGACCCACCAAGGTGAGACTGCCTTATCTTTACAGCAATAGTACAATTACCCAGGCATGTTCTGCATTAAACCTTGCCATTGTTACCCCGACAGTTTACACCAGTGACTGGGAAGGTGCCAGTACAGAAACGATTATCAATTCCTGTAATAACTTAAGCGCGGGAGGAAATCCTCTCATGCATGACTCTTACCAGAATACTCTTAACGCGGTACCAACCATAGTTAATAATTTGAAGAACCGTGGTTTTGGTTTTGCGCAGTATTAAGCCGGAAATCTACATAACTAATATGCGCTGCCCTGATTTGGGCAGCGTTTTTGCTCACAAAATGAAAAAGGGGAGAAATATGATAAAAAAGCTTTGGTTGCCTATCCTGTTTGTATTGTCTCTTATTATTGCAGTTTTTTTGTTTTTCAGGGAAGAAAGTCCCGAATCCTGGGAACAGTCTAACGGACCTTATGGAGGATATATTCATTGTCTGGCAGTGGAAGATCAGAATATTTTTGCAGGAACTCAGGGAAATGGCGTGTTTTTTTCTTCCGATCAGGGGAATAGCTGGAAGGCGGTTAATTCTGGTTTAACTAACAGCTATATTCATTCTCTGGTAATCAGTGGAACCAATCTATTTGCTGGCACAAACAGTGGCATCTTTGTATCACCTGTAGAAAAAACGGACTGGAGCTCCATAGATCCCAAATGGGAGGATCTTATGGTATTTTCCCTTGTTGCAGATGAGGGGTATCTCTATGCAGGCACCAGCAGAGGCATTCTTTACTCGGAGGATAACGGCTTAAAATGGAACAAAGCCAGCCGGGGGCTGACTTCAGGGGAGGTAAAAACAATTGCGGTATATGGAGGAGAGATATTTGCAGGAACAGAGGAAGGGGGAATTTATCGCTCCACGGATCATGGCGCCAGCTGGTTTGAGGTTAATACCGGACTTACAACATTGCAGGTCAATGCACTTGCGGTAAGTGAATCTGCCATTTATGCAGGCACAGCCGGCGGCGGTGTATTTGTATCCACAGACAGGGGGGATAGCTGGAAGGCTCAAAACAGCGGTCTTGGCAGTAAAAATGTCAATTCCATTACGGTGAGTAAAGGCAGTGTCCTTGCCGGTACAGAAGTTGGAATATTTCTCTTTGAAGGAACAGGCTGGAAGGCAGTGAACAACGGGCTGTCCAATCCTTATGTATATTACCTGACTGCAGATGATTCCTGTTTTTATGCAGGGACTGACGGGGGCGGTGTGTTTGTTTCTGCTGATCATGGTGAGAGCTGGAATAAAATAAACCAGGGATTAATCAATACCCATATCAGTTCGTTTGCAGTGAAAGGAAAGGAAGTTTTTGCCGGAACCAGCGGAGCCGGAATATTTATTTCCAAAGATGGCGGATTAAACTGGAGGGAAGCCGGAGCAGGATTAACCAATCCCTTTGTATTTGCCCTGACCGTAAATGAATCCGGTATTTATGCGGGAACCAACGGCGGTGGGATTTATAGATATGGGGATAATGGCAGTACCTGGCAGGCAGTTAATTCCGGGCTGACCAATCCGTTTGTCTATTGTCTTGCAGGAAGTGAAAATACTCTGTATGCCGGGACCTTCGGAGGGGGGATATTTTGTTCTGCTGACAACGGTAACAGTTGGAAATGCATCAATGAGGGGTTAAAAAATTACTACATCAGTTCCATTGCTGTAAGCGGCGCAGATATTTTTGCGGGAACATTTGGAGGAGGTGTATTCCGGTCAGCCAATCAGGGGGAAAACTGGGAAGAGGTAAACAGTGGCTTAACAAGTGGACAGATATTTTCATTAACCGGCACTGATTCCTATCTTTTAGCAGCCACACCCGGTGATGGAGTTTTTATGTCCACGGACAGAGGAGACAGCTGGAGTGCAGTCAATACGGGTTTGACCAGTGGAATGGTTAATTCCCTTGCTGTAAGAAAATCGGCAGTACTCGCCGGTACATATGGAGGCGGCATGTTTCAGTCTTCTGATCAGGCACAGAGCTGGAATGAATTTAATTCAGGATTGGAAACAATGGATGTTTATTCAATCTTAATCGGTGATACGCAAGTTTTGGCTGGGACAAGCGGAAGAGGAGTCTGGAGGAATCGTAGCAAATAATATTGAAAGCGGTTAAAGTGCCAGTAATTACTTTAACCGCTTTCTTATTTAAATCATAGTCAGCAGTTTTGAATCGTTCCTTTTGGTAATAGGACAATCAGCGGTTTTCATAAAGTTATAGGAAAGAGCTGCAAAGAGGTGAGCGAATGTTGACTGCAGATGAATTGCGACAATTACAAAAAATGGATCCTGTTGGTACGGACCCGGACTCATTAGTGGACATTTGTTCCGTAAAAATAAACACTGCACTGCCAAAAGAAGAACGGATCGCAGATTTTATCAGACAGATTAAAAACCCATATCTGTTTAAATGCGGGGATCTGGTTATCCAATCTGTATTTCCAGATACGGAAGTTACTTTAAATGACCGTCTCAGGCAATATCTAAAAAATGTATAATGCAAAATGAGGTCCTTATGGGTTTATCAGATGACATTAAAAAATATAAAGCTGCGATTTATATCCGGGTATCAAAAGATGACGGGGATAAGATGGAGAGCAACAGTATATCCAATCAAAGAATTTTAATCCGGTCTTTCTTACAAAATAAACCGGATATTGAGATTTGCTCCGAGCGAGTGGATGATGGATACAGCGGAGTATCCTTTGACAGACCTGCTGTCAAAGCAATGCTAAGTGATATAAGGGAGGGATCTGTCAATTGCGTTATTGTTAAGGATTTGTCCCGTTTTGGTAGAAATTATATAGAAACAGGACGCTATATTGAACAGCTTTTTCCATTTATGGGAGTACGGTTTATCGCAATCAACGATGGGTTTGACAGCGCCTGTAAACAAAGTCAGTCAGATGATATGATTATTCCGTTTAAAAATCTGATCAATGATGCGTATAGCAGGGATATTTCTGTAAAGGTACGAAGCGGACAGAATATACGCCGCAGACGGGGGGATTATATCGGGGCATTTCCGCTGTATGGCTATTTCCGGTCAGAGGAAAACAAATATAAGCTGGAAATCGATCCTTATGCAGCAATGACAGTCCGGGACATCTTTAGCTGGAAAATCCAGGGTATGAGCAATCAGGGAATAGCAAAACGTCTCAATACAATGGGAATCTTATCCCCGTTGGAATACAAACGGATGCTGGGCTGGGCTTACAGCACCTCTTTCCAGCTTCAGCCAGTAGCAAAATGGTCAGCTGCTTCTGTTATGCGTATTTTAAAGAATGAAATTTATACAGGCACTATGATACAGGGAAAGGAAAGCAGCCCCAATTATAAAGTGAAAAAACGATTTAAAAAACCACAGACGGAGTGGATCAAAGTGGCTGATACCCACGAGGCAATTATTTCAAAAGACGATTTTTTTCTGGTAAAACGGCTGCTGGCTGCAGATACCAGAACTTCACCAGACAACGATGATCTCCATCTGTTTTCCGGATTGTTAAAGTGCGCAGGCTGCAATCATGGAATGGTAAGAAGACCTGTCAAATCAGGCAAAAAGACCTATGTTTATTACATGTGCAGAACACAAAAAGAGGATAAAAACAAGTGTAGCGGGAAATGCCGGATTGGTGAAATCCGACTGACCGCTTATGTCCTTAAGATCCTGCAAAAACAGATACAAACTTCCTGTGACATGAATGAGATCATGGATTATATCAATTCATTACCATTAAAACAGGAGGAAGTGAAAAAGACAGATTTACGAATTGAAAAGAAACAGGAGGAGTACTCCCGTTGTCAAAAACTTATGATTGAACTTTATGAGGATTATAAAAAGGGAATTATAAACAGGGAAAATTACGTTGCATGGAAATCAAATTACGAAGAAAACTGCCGTCAGATAGAAGACGCCGTTCAAATATTAAATCAGGAGAGATGGGACCTGATAAATAATTATGAATTGCAAAACAGGTGGATTGAAGAATTCAAAAAAAATAAAAATATTAAGGAACTGTCACGGCCGGTGTTAGCATCACTGATAGAGAAAATTGATGTGATTGACAAACATACCATAAAAGTATATTTTACGTTTCAACCGGAGTATGAAAAGACTTACAGGAGGTGATTTCACTGCCAAGACCAAATAGAAACAACCGTGATTTGATGGATTCCAAAACTTTGCGTACAACCTCACTATCTACGTATCAAACCGCCATTTATGCCAGACTTTCCATTGAAGACAATGGCTGCGGCAGTGACTCTATTGAAAGCCAGATTGAATTGTTGAAAAAGTACATAGAAGAGAAACAGGATCTGACTCTGAAGCTTGTCTTTTATGATAACGGTATGACAGGTACTAATTTTGACAGACCGGGATTTATGGCTATGCTTGATGAAATGAAGAAGGGTAATATTAATTGTATAGCAGTCAAAGACCTTTCCCGCTTTGGAAGAAACTATGTGGAAGCGGGTTATTATTTAGAAAGAATATTTCCATTCCTGGGTGTGCGGTTTATTTCTGTCAATGATAATTATGACAGTATCTCTGTTACATCCAATGAGGAACTGGCACTTTCCCTGAAAAACATCTGTCACCATATTTATGCAAAGGATATTTCCCGCAAAATATGTACTGTATTTGAAGCAAAAAAGAAACAGGGATTATTTATGGGCAGATTTGCTCCTTACGGATATAAAAAATGTGAAAACAACAAATACAAACTGGAAATTGAAGAAGAGACAGCCGGAGTTGTACAAAATATTTTCAAGCTGCGTCTTAATGGGATGAGTGCCTTTGGAATTGCCCGATTTTTAAATAGCCAGGGAATTCCTTCCCAGAGTAAACGGTTGTATGAAAAAGGTATGATTAAGGGCACAAAGGGAGAAGGCACATCAAACTGGTCCAGCGGTTCCGTTCTTGGTATTTTGAAAAATCCTGTTTACTGCGGTTGTATTGTGGAGCGAAAAACCGATTCTGCTTATTATAAAGGCGGACAAAAGGCTGAAATTCCAAGGTCAGAATGGAGATACATTGAACACACACACGAAGCAATTATTGATAAGGAAACCTTTAATCGGGTTAACACAGGGTTCATGCTATGAGCAGGCAATACAAAATAGCGCTATATATGCGCGTATCAGATGAGGATGTAAATCCAGATCATGGGTTGGAGAGTGAAAGCATTTTAAGCCAGCGGCTTCTGCTCAATGATTTTGTTAACGGACATGGGGAGCTTTCCTGTGGCAGAACCATAGAATTTATGGATGATGGTTTCAGCGGTACCAATTTTGAACGGCCCGGAGTGAAAAAATTACTGGATATGGCAAAGGAACACCAGATCGATTGTATCGTGGTTAAGGACTTTTCCAGATTCGGACGGAATTATCTTGAAGTCGGGAATTACTTGGAACAGATCTTTCCGTTTCTTGCTATCCGTTTTTTTTCAGTCAATGACCATTTTGACAGCTTTGAAAATATTGGAGCAGCCGGTGCCATCGAAGTAGGATTTAAGAATATCATTCACGAGGCATATAGTAAGGATCTTTCGGAGAAGATAAAAAGTGTTCGCCGGATGAAAGCAGAACAGGGGAAGTTTGTTACAGCTTTTGCACCCTATGGTTATAAAAAGGCAGAAATCAGCAAAAACCAGCTGATTATCGATGAAGAATGTGCCGTTATTGTCAGACGTATTTTTAGTTTATTCTTAGGCGGAACAGGAAAGACTTCCATTGCCTGTTTATTGAATGAGGAAGGAATTCCATCTCCGTACATGGTGCGCAGACAGAGAAATGAAAGATTTCATTCCATTGGGGGGAAGAATGAAACCTACTGGACTGCAGGAACGGTTTCCAGAATATTATCTGACCAGAGGTATACTGGCGATGCAATTTATGGAAAGGTCAGGCCGGAAACCATTGGAAGTAATAAAGATGTCTCAGTTCCGAAAGAAGACTGGATCGTTGTACCAGATGCACACCCGTTGATTGTGGAACGGGAGATATTTGAAGCTGTGAGGTCAGGCAAAAAAAAGTACACCCCCCATCGAATCAGAAATAAAACCAATTGTGCTCCAGGTTCTGCATCAGAGCTGCAAGTGAGAAAAGGAATTTTAACCTGCTTAAAATTCCTGGCATCATTAGTGGAAAATGATGCAGGTACAAAAGAAAGTGAAAAATTTAAACTGTACAGACAGTTTAAAGCAGGAATCATAACAGAGGATGTTTTTGTAAGAAAAATTGCAGATTTGGACACAGTGCATTCCGGCTTGCAATTGATTGCTTTCCCTCAGGGAATAACAGAAGGATTTATTAACTCTTTCCATGAAACAGCAGATGGGAGAACTGTCGTAACATGGAACTTCAGAGATCTTTATGGGTTGTAATTTGCCCCTACCCAGACAGCCGAATATGTATCAAGACTGGAAAAAAAGGCACTGGAAAGGCTGAGGACAGAATTAAAAAGAAATGGGATATAAACCGTTGATTCTGCCCTGTTCATTTGATACAATAATAAAAAACAGTCAAAGGAAAAAATATGAGCGTAAAAAAGGACAGTAAAGTGGAAGAGCCTCTTAACTGGAAGAGGGAGCTGTTTGAATGGCTGAAGATTATTGTCATTGCGGCAGCGATTGCATTTTTTATTAATACGTTTCTTATCGCTAACAGCAAAGTGCCAAGCGGATCCATGGAGACCACAATTATGACAGGTGACCGGTTAATTGGATCAAGGCTGGCTTACCGGTTTGGCGGAGAACCCAAACGGGGTGATATCATTATATTTGATCACATGACCGGGCCTGGAAATGAAGAGATTCATCTGGTTAAGCGGATTATCGGGCTGCCGGGAGAGACTGTAGACATAAAGAATAACCAGGTTTATATCAATCAGTCCCAGACCCCTCTTGAAGAACCATACTTAAGGGAACCCATGGAATCAGAGGATTATCACTTCACCGTGCCGTCAGGTTGTTATCTGATGCTGGGGGATAACCGGAATAATTCTGCCGACGCCAGATACTGGAGTGATCCCTATGTACCGGAAGATAAGATACTTGCAAAAGTTTTGTTCCGCTATTATCCAGGAATAAAAAAGATCAGTTAGTAATTATAAGGTGCCAAACCAAAAGCCTGTGAATATATTAAAATAAAAAGGGTAGTTCGATAAAATATGCGTAATATTTTCATTTTGGTTCTGGCGCTGAGTACAGATACATTTGTTGCCAGTATTGCCTATGGTGCAAACAGGGTAGGCATTTCATGGATAAAGGTAATTGCGGCTAATGCAATCTGCAGCGGCTGTCTGGGGGCAGCCCTGTTATTCGGCAACGTGATCGATAATTTTGTGCCGGAAGTATTCGCAAAAGGAGTGGGGTTTTCCTGCTTATTCTTTTTGGGAGTCATGAAGCTGCTGGACTATACCATAAAAAAATACATTAACAATCATGTTCATGTTCACAAAGACCTGACTTTTTCTATTTCGGGGCTTAGCATTATTATTAACATATACGGGAATCCTATGGCAGCCGACTGGGATGATTCAAAAACGCTGTCATGGAAAGAAATGGTTATGTTCTCATTTGCCATGTCCATTGACAGTCTGGTGGCTGGCGCTCTGTCCGGTTTTCTTATGATTAATCCGGGGTATGCAGCTCTGGCAGCGCTTTTAGTGGGAATTGCCGTGATGTATGCCGGACTTTTTCTGGGAAAAAGGCTTGCTGCATTAAAAGGCTGGGATTTATCCTGGCTCAGCGGCGTACTGTTTTTATTTCTTGCTTTTAGTAAGCTTTAAACATATTGACATTTAAATGAAAATTTGCTATAGTTATGGAAATGAATATTAATTCGGATTGTTACTGGAAAGCAGGCAAAACCAATTTTGATTAAGAAAATAACATGTTATTTTCATAGTCAAAGTTGGTTTTTTTATTGATAAGAGGTAATTTATGAATATTGATAAAATCATTAATAACAATATTGTAACTGCAATTGAGCCGGATGGTAAGGAAGTCGTCATCATGGGCAGAGGAATTGGTTTTGGCACAAAGGCGGGACGCCCGATTGCAGAGAACAAAATTGAGAAAACCTTCCGGTTAGACAGCCAGAACAGTCTGGATCAGTTTAAAGAGCTGCTAGTGAAGCTTCCTCTTGAACACTTAAAGGCATCGGCAGAAATCATCGCCTACGCAAAAAGTGTACTTAACAGAACATTGAATCAGAATATCTATATCACACTGACGGATCATATTAATTTCGCCATCCATCGCTTTAAGGAGAATATGGTTTTTTCAAATCCCATTCTTAGCGAGATTAAGACATTTTATAAAGAAGAGTACTTGGTGGGTGAATATGCGGTTGCACTGATTGAGAGAAGTGTGGGAGTACGGCTTCCTGTAGATGAGGCTGGATTTATAGCAATGCATATTGTAAATGCAGAACTCAATACAGCTATGAATAAGACGATGGATATGACAAAGCTGATTCAGAATGGAGTCAATATAGTAAAAGAATTCTTTTCCATGGAACCGGACGAGGGATCTTTAAATTATCAGAGGTTTATCACCCACCTGCGGTTTCTTGCCCAGCGCATTCTGACGGGAGAGTTGTTAAACAGCGGAAATACAGAATTCAGTAATATTATAGCAGGAATGTATCCTAAAGAGTATGAGTGCAGTTTAAAAATTAAGGAATTTATTTTTGAATCATATCATCATGATGTAACAGAAGAAGAGACTGCATATCTGGCAGTCCATATCAAAAGAATGAGGCTTTAGAAGAAAGGGGTACCTGTCGGCATGTTTGAAGCGTGGAAGAAGCATTTAAAAAGAGGGGGCGGTAAAAAGGAGGAAATTCTGGCGCCTGTGGAAGGATTGGCAGTTCCGTTAAGTGAAGTTAAGGATCCTGCGTTCAGTCAGGAAATTCTGGGAAAAGGAATGGCTATCATTCCATCAAAAGGCAGAATTGTGGCACCGGTAAGCGGAGTGCTGTCAGTGATGTTTGAGACAATGCATGCAGTCAGTATTACGGCAGATAACGGAGCGGAAGTAATGATTCATGTAGGTCTTGATACGGTTCAATTAAAAGGAGAAGGGTTTCAATCCTTTAAAAAACAGGGGGAACGGGTAAAAGAAGGAGAACTTCTGCTGAAATTTGATTTGGAAGGGATTAAGGCAAAGGGATATGACCTGGTTACTCCGGTCATTATTTTAAATACGATGGAGTATCCCAATATGAAAAGTCATGTTGGAAAGCAGATTATGGAGCTGGAACCAATCATTGAATTGTAGGTGGCTGAATGAAAGAGTATCGATATGTAGTGGATGATCCAATGGGTCTACACGCCAGACCCGCTTCCGTGATTTTTATAGAAGCAGGGAAATACATGTGTTCTATAGAAGCTGATTGGAATTTACAAAAAGCTGATTGCAAAAGTCTTCTGGCCATCATGGGACTTGGAGCAAAAAAAGGGGATGAAGTCATCTTCCGCTTTGAGGGAGAGGATGAAGATGCTGCATACTACGCAATACGGTCTGTTTTAGATAAAAAGTGATCGTAACCTGCTTACCTGCAGGTGAGGATAAATATGTCCGGCAGGACAAAAAAGAAAGGGGTTTCTTTTTATGATGAAGTATTTGCAAAAACTAGGTAAGTCGTTGATGCTTCCGGTAGCATGTCTGCCGGCAGCAGGGATCCTGATGGGAATTGGTTACTGGATTGACCCAACGGGATGGGGGGCAAACAGCGCCATTGCTGCTTTTCTGATTAAGGCAGGCGGAGCCATTATTGATAATATGGCTATTCTGTTTGCCATCGGTGTTGGCGTTGGTATGTCAGACGATCATGAAGGCACTTCCGCTCTGGCAGCTCTGGTATCATGGCTGATGATTCAGACAATTCTTTCTCCAGCAGTAGTTGCAATGTTAAAAGGCATTGATGTCAGTGCTGTGAATCCGGCATTTGGAAAAATCAATAACCAGTTTATTGGTATTGTTTCCGGTTTAATTGGTTCCAGCTGTTATAACCGTTTTAAGAACACAATGCTTCCAGATGCACTGGCTTTTTTCAGTGGAAAACGTTCCGTTGCCATAGTTACGGCATTGTTTTCCCTTGTTGCCTGCCTGGTACTGTTTTTTGTATGGCCGGTAATTTATACCGCATTGGTAATATTTGGTAAGGGAATCCTGG
>Ga0316613_10001642_pt1 | contig 15148 bp, 12 predicted proteins | sample OWC_soil_day10_C_2_FD_207647 | JGI IMG/M metagenome (GOLD analysis project Ga0316613, IMG submission 207647) | Wetland soil microbial communities from Old Woman Creek delta, Ohio, United States - OWC_soil_day10_CT_b | ecosystem: Environmental > Terrestrial > Soil > Wetlands | place: USA: Ohio...
AATACCATTTTCCATTGAGATTCTGCCAGCTGTTTTTTGAGTAGCTGCCATCTGCATTTTCATACCACCGTCCGGTCTGATCCTGCTTCCAGCTGCCTGTATAATTTATAAAATTAGACTTGGCCTGTTCCGCACTGACATAGTTTGATGAAGATTCTACCCAATTGCCTTTTTTCTCCTGATTCTTTGCATTTATAGTGCGAACCTGGAATGTGTAGTTTCCTTCTTTTGTCAGGAAGCTTCCCAGCTCCATACTTGTCTGATCCGTTGTTTTTACCGTTCCTACACCTTTTCCATCTCGATAAAGCTTGACTTCATAGCTTCCTGCCCCCACGCTTTTTGACCAGTTTGCCACATGACCATCGGTCCAGTTTAAGGAGCTGATTGGCTGGGTATATTCACCTGCGGAAGGTAAATCTATGGTAACAATTACCGTCTGGTTATAATCTTCCTTTTTCTGCTTTACATAAGTCCCGCCCTCAATGGTATAGCTTCCATCCTTAGTGTCGAAATAATAATCATCCTGACAATGCATGGTTACTTCCAGTCTTGGCACATCATTTTCATACCATTGGAAACCGTCATTGACAAATTCATACTGATCAACTTCAATTTTATCGCCTTTAACCGTGACTTCTGCCTGCTGATCAGAAATGTTTCCTCCCAACACAATGTCTGCCGTTACCGTCATTTTTACTGTAGTGATCTTCTTTCTGGAAGCAGCTGATGCAGTGGTACAGTTTGCCCCTGTAACCAATGCAGCCGTTAGCATCAGTGCCATAATCTTCCTCATATTCATGCAGCATCCCTCACCTTTCTATCTCTTATAATACTGTACAAAATTATGTATACGTGATTTCATTATACCTCATATAAGAGAATTTGTGAATGGTAATGAGCATTAATTCCCGTGAGATTTAATTAAGAGCATCTTTAAAAAGCATAGAAAAACAGGACAATAGAAGAAAGGGCCCGTTTCTTCTATTTGCCCTGTTATATATGCTATCATAGTTACTTTGCAAACTCTGCCAATGCCTGATTGAACTCATCCTTCTGATCATAGAACGCGCCATGTCCGCTAAATTCAAATGGCAGAAGTACTGAATTCTTAATATACTGATGCTGAATTTCCCCTAATGAAAAGGGTACTACTTTATCATGGATTCCATGAATAATCAGAGTTGGTACACAAATTTCTGTCAGATCCTGGAACAAAACCTCCTGAATCCATGTATTTGCAACTTTTGCCGTTGCCCAGCCGGCTGCCTGCAATCCCACCTGGAAAAACCAATCGGAAAATGGTGCGGTTAAATGCTGAAAGAAAAAAATATCTCCAAAGTTTCTTAGCATATTAGGCCGGTCTTCATAAGTTCCGTTTATAATATCCGTTACGGTCTGCACATCAACTCCATAGGGGAAATTCTGCCGTTTAACCAAACTCGGAGCCGCGGCAGCAAACAAAGCCAGCTTTGATACACCATGCCCCTTATGCCTTGCCATATACCGGATTGCTATGGCACCTCCGGTAGAATGACCCGCCAGGGTGATATTTTTTAATCCCAGTGTATCAATGACATCTCTCACATCATCTGCAAGTCTGTCATAGTCATACCCGCAAAAAGGCTTATCCGAATCTCCAAACCCCCGTGTATCAATTCCTATGCAGCGAAATCCCATACCCGGAAGCACATCAAACTGATATTCAAACAGCTTACGGCTCCCAGGCCATCCATGAAGAAACAGGATGGTATTTTCGCAGTCCGGATTTAAATCCTCCACATATATGTTGACATTTCCATCAACAGTGACATAATAGCCCATAATCTCATTTCTCAACCTTTTTGGTTTATATTATTCAAAAAACGCCAGTCCGGTACATGATTGTGCCATATTTTCTGAATTATTCACCCGGTCACCTCTTTAAATAAAAATGCTACAGCTTTCAATTTTTCTTAATACAAAGAGAGATCATCACCCACCACAGCTTTCGCCTCCCCTGTTTTCTTATCAATTTCGTATATATTAATTGTAGAAAAAACTTCTGGCAGCTTTTCTGTTCCAACAGATACCTTAATATTATCCTTTGTTACCTCATTTACTTTATAAAGCAGAGGTAATTCCTCATCCTGATATAGATTTACACGAATCAAAGCGTTTTCCAGCAAATGAACAGCGGTTGTCTCATCCATCACTGGCTTGCTCTCCCATACTCCTGTATTCTTATTCAGGTAATACCACTGATTGTTATTCTCATCTTTTATCCACCCTGTCTGCATAATACCATCTGAATCGAAATAGTACCAATGACCCTCCATTTCCTTCCACCCTGTTGTCAAATCTGTATTCTCAATATACTGCCAGGAATTTGATTCTGTTTCAACCCATTCACCGGCATAGACTGTGATTGATAACAGCCCGGAAAGAATCATGGCTGTAACCACTGCTAAATTTCTTCTGCCACGAATTCTCTTTATTTTCATACGCTTCATTTAACCTTTCATCTAATCTAATGATACAATCCCTTTCACTGCCCATTTATATGTTTCCAGTGCCTGGAAAAGTTCTAGATCTGCAGACTCAAATCCTGTCTCCTTCTGGGTAAACTTAAGCTCTTCCTGAAGGTATTCCGCCCCGCTAAGCATACCCATCCCATACTTGTTTTTTGCATTATCCCATGTAATCTGAGCACTGGAGTAGCCTGCATTCGCTGCATCATATGCCGTCTTAGCCTGTTTGATCTCATCATACAGTTCTTTCATCTTCACTGTAACTTTTTCTTCTAATTCCTGGAGTGTACGATTTTTTTTATTTATTTCAGAAGTAGTTCCGGCGGACGTATTCCTTTGTTCTATAATATCCGAATTGTTTCCTATGGCCTTTTCTGTATCTTCCTCCAGATTGATCTCTGCAATTTCCTGTAAATCTGCTTTTGGCACACTTTTAAGCTCAATGCTTCCACCTTCATTTACGCCTAACAGCTTACACAAATTCTGATAAACAGAATCTTCATTCGATGCCATGGAATTTAATGAGATGCGGGCATTTGTCCAGCTATTATAAGCTGTTATTACGTCCTGTCCGGTAGCAAGCCCTGCCTGCTGCTGTGTTTTTGTATTTTCATACAACCTCTTTGTTAAATCTTCCATCTTTTTCAAATAATCTTTTTGCAGTGAGTTGGACTGGTATGAAATCATCAGACTCTGAGCTGCGCTGGTTAACTGCTTTTCCAATGCAATCCTGTCTTTGTTAGTCGAATATTTATCCAGCCGATCAAGCATTTTATTATAGCTTTTAATCGCACTTTTGTAGATGGCTTCATAAGAAGCATTTTCTGCATAGCTTTCCATATCGCCATCATCCTTTGCCTCATCTTTATTCGAATTCGCACTGGTTTTTTCCCAGGAAAGATTGTTTTTTATTTCCGAGTATTCCTTCCTCTGGTTTTCTGTATTACTTTCCTTATTCTGCACATCTACATTGTATGTATGAATCAGGCTCCCAATTTCATTATACTCAATCGTCTGATCTGTGAGCTGTTCCTCTGCTATCTGATATCCATCCACCGCCTGGTATAGGTCTGTCTCCGCCAAAACAGTAATACTGCTGAAAGCCAGGCTTCCTGCCAGTATGATAGAAAATGTACCTTTATGCAGGTATCCTCTGCTATTCATTGTTTTACCTCCTACTCAGCCGAAGCAAGGCCATTGATATTCCATTTGTAGGTTTCCAGGGTTTCCAGCAGGCTTAACCTAGCTGCTTTTACAGAATTTTTTGCACTGCTTAATGTTGACTGCTGCTTTTCATATTCGTATTTCGTAATCATCCCTGCATTCCACTTTTGCTGTGTCAGTTCCATGTTCCGTTGTTCCGTTGTTGCGTCGGCCTCGGCCTGTTCATAGCTTAATTTTGCAGTCTGTAAATTTTGCCATGCACTTGTTACCGAAACATTAATCTGTCTTTGGTTTCCTTCGATTGTATTACTGATTTTTTCCTTATTATTGTCATCCTTTGCGTTTTCCAGCTTCCGCTTATTGATTTTTAACGTATAGTTATTTTCCTGGGCTTTCTGCTTATCTGCCTCTAAATCAATGTTCTCATACTCTGACAAATTCAATTCCGATATACCCTTAATCTCCGGCTGGTCGCCTCCACTCCACCCCAGCATAACAATCAGCTTCTGTCTCGTGCTTTCTATCTCCTGCTCCAGTTTTGACACAGTTTTCTCCTGTTCCAGCATCTGCTCCTTACAATCCAGAACATCTGCCTCCGTCACAGTTCCTGCCTGCCGTTTTGTCACCGCGAGATTGTAATCATTCTCCATATTTTTTAATTCTACCTGTGCTGATTCAAGTTCCAACTGTTTTTTATAATAGGAGATAAATTTTGACTGGGCAGATAATGTAAGATTGTCTTCCGCCTGTTCATAGGTCCAGTAATTAATCTGGCTGTCTTCCAGGTTGTCATCTGCCTGTTCTCTCAACTGTTTTGCCTGCAATTCCAGCTGCAGGTCGCTGACCATAGCAGCTCCGCTGTCCTCACCCGACTTACTGCTTTCCAAATCATCTGCTAAATCCCGGTATGATTGTGCAACATCTTCCCGGGTTTTTCCATAATCCTTGATAAACTGATTATAGTCATACTGGTTATTTTGAACCGTTACGTTATATTCATGGATTAGATTGCCAATTTCTTCATATTCAAGCACATTGTCCTTAAGTCCAGCCCATTCATCTGCGCTTCTGGAAAATTCCGGGCTTCCGGCCAGGGCCGTCATGGGGATGGATATCCCCATGACTCCGGCCAGACTCCAGGCTGTTATTTTATTAATCATTTTCATTCTTAGTTTTCCCTCCTTTCAGCCACCGTTTTCTGCTCTTCTTAAGTTTCCTTTCACTTTTCTCCTTATCTTGCTGTGATGTCCGACTCACAATACTATAGAACACAGGAAGCATCAAGAGACTTAGCAGCGTAGAAGCAGTCAATCCGCCGATATTCACAATTGCAAGACCTCTCGTCATCTCTCCCGAACTTCCGATTGCCATCGCCATTGGAATCATAGAAAGAATGGTGGTAAGCGTTGTCATCAAAATCGGACGCAGACGGGTAGCGCCAGCCTCAATCAGTGCCGTATCACGATCCATGGTATTCCTGTACTGGTTCACAGTATCTACATATAAAATTCCCGAATTTACTACTGTACCAATCAGCATCAGGAATCCCACCAGCGACATCATGCTGATTTTACAGTTTGTCAGCCAAAGTAATCCGAAAGAACCTATTAAGCTGAACGGAATTGTCACCATAACCGTCAGTGAGAATTTTGGTGACTCAAACTGTGCTGCCATCACTACGAAAATCAGGAAAATCGCGGTCGCAATCGCTCCAAACAAGGCTGCAAACTCCTCGTTCATTGTCTGGTCAGTGGAATTTAAGCCCGTTGTAACTGTCTCTGTCAGATTCGGCTTCACCACTTCCTGATTCAGGGTCCTCTCACTCTGGGCTGTGGCAGATTCTGTATAGTCTGCTGAAATTGTCACCTTATACTGCTTATCCTCACGTACAATGCTGGCAGGACTATCTTTAAATCCAACGTCTGCCACATCAGTCAACAGAACGCTTCCGTGGCTGTCCGTCGAAAGGACAATCCCGCGGATCTGATCCAATGTTTCATAGCTTCCCTCCGGATATTCCACCTTAACCGAAATATTGTTGCCGTTCACATCCAGTTCCGTAGCTTTCTTTCCGCTGATAATATTGTTCAACGCACTTCCAATGGAAGTTGCTGTCAGTCCCACTGCTTTTGCTTTTACTGCGTCAACGTTTATTTTCACTACCGGAGCTGAATTTTCGGAGTCAGAATGTACATTGGTAACTTCCTTACGCTCCATCAGTTCCTGTACAATTTTATTTGCAGCATCTTTCACTTCATCATAATCAGCGCCTTTGATAATGGTTTCAAAACTCTCCCCAAAGGAAGACATCATACTCATAGAGCTGTTTACATCAACGGTGATATTGCAGTTTGCTATATCACTCAATTCTTTTTTCCACTGGCTTGCAACATCCGCCGTATCCATCTTTCTGTTATCTTTTAAATATGCCGTGATACTGGCGCTATCGCCACTGCTCATCATACTGCTGCTGCCGCTGGTGGTCATATAGGAATCCAGATCTTCATGCTGCACAATAACAGCCTCAACCTGTTTCAATACTTTATCTATTTCTGCGGTTTCTATTCCAGGCCGCGTTTCAACTGTAATGGCAATTTCTCCCTGGTCATCCGAAGCCATCAGCTCCATACCAAGCTGCCCTGCCAATATAAACGAACCAATAAGAAGAAGTACTGATATTCCTATTACTGTCTTTTTCTTCGGCAGAATGACTCTCAGGGCTTTCCTGTACATATTCTGTAAATTTGTGATGGGCCTGGACAAGGGAGCGTTCATTTTCTCAGAGGGCCGGTACATCATGTAGCAAAGAGGCACTACGGTAAGGGCGGACAGCAGGGATGCCACCATACAAAATACAATGGTATATCCCAAAGGCCCCAACAGCTGCCCGGTCATACCTGAGAGCATCGCCAACGGTATAAATACCACGCAGGTAGTCACAGTAGAAGCCACTACCGAAGATCCCACTATCGTGGTTCCTTCCAGGGCATCCTTCAAATATTCTACAAAACCGGTTTTCCTGTTGCTGGTCACACGGAAGCAGCTTTCCAAAACTACTATGGAGTTATCAACCATCATACCAACACCAAGGGTTAAAGCTGCTAAGGTAATTATGTTCAGAGTCAATCCCATCTGCTTCATTGCAATTAAAGAAGCAAGAATCGATACCGGAATTGAGCTTCCGACAATCATAGATGCTTTCAAATCTCCGAAAAACAGCCAGATGACAAACATGGATATTACGACTGCCAAAATCAGTGTCTCCACCACGGATTCTAAGGAACTTAAAATAGAGTCCGAGCTGTCATTGACGATTGTAATATTTAAGTCTGGATCCATTCTCATCAAACTTTTGACGACATCCTGTACATGATTGGAAAGACTCATGGCTGTTGAACTCTGCTGCTTGGTGATATCAAGGGAAACTGTGTCATTCCCATTGTATCTTGCAATACTTTCCCCTTTATCGGAATAAGTATAAATGGATGCTACGTCTTCCAAATAGACGACACCGTTTCCACTGGTTGTCAGCGGAATCTCCGAAAGTGCCTCCTGGGTGTCATAGCTCATTTCCGTTGAAACCGAGTAATCCTGACTTCCCACCTTCGTGCTTCCTGCAGGAAAAGAAACGTCAGCAGCTGCAATATCACTGGCAATGGAAGAAACGGAAACACCGTATTGAGCCATTTTCTCCTCAATTAATTCCACCCGGATATACTCTTCAGAACCACCCGTAATCGCAACCTCTGCCACATCGGAAAGTTTTTCAAATTGCGGTACAATATCGTTGTTCACATAATTATACAGGCTTTCTTTCGACTGATTATCGATTACCAGAGTCATATCTGCACTGGCATTGGCACTCATCTCAACAACATTAGGTGTATCGACATCATCCGGAAGATCCGTATTTACTACCTGGTCCACTTGTTTCTTTAAGTCATCATATGCCTCGTCCATATCTGTTCCATACTCATATTCCAGCATAATCATGGACTTTCCTTCGCTGGACTGGGAAGATACGGAATCCAGCCCCGACAAGGTGCTGACAGCATCTTCTAATGGCTTTGTGACTAATTCGTTCACATCATCCGGACTGGCACCATCATAGGTGGTAAGAATTATCATCATGGACATATCCATATCCGGCGTCAGTTCCAGCGTTGCTCCTGTAATAGCCTGGTATCCAAAAACAATCAGGCAGAGAATTGCCAACACTGTGGTAACTGGCCGTTTGAGGACAAATTTTGTAATTCCCATCGTATATGCCCTCCTTTACTGCTGCTCTGGCTCAGTTACTGTTTCTGTCATAGTTTCCTCTGCATTGTTACCTGCTGTCTCTGCTTCTTCTTTTATCCGGACACGGGTTCCATCATAAAGTTCGGAGCTCCAGGTAGTCAGCACTTCCTCCGATCCATCAAGGCCGGACTTTATTTCAATCCATTCTGAATCATACAGACCTACTTCCACCTGCACTTTATGGAGGCTGCTGCTTTCCCTGTCATAAGTGTAAACATAAGCCAGACCGCCATCATAATATACAGAATTCACAGGTACCTTTAAAACATCGCTGACACTTTCTGAAACTACATACAACTTCACCATAGAGCCGGTTGAAAGTTTCGTTTCATCGGCTTCCTGATCCAGCCTTGCTTTTACCTGAAATAGTCCTGTATCGGAGTCAGCCATAGTGCTGACCTCGTATATTGTGCCGTTAAAGGTTTCTCCATCTTTCTCAACTGAAATCTTATCTCCCTCTGACAGATAATTCCGGATCCGCTCTGAGGCCGAAAAAGTAACAATTTTATCTCCCTGCCCGGAAATGACACAAAGCAGATCGCCCTGCGTAACATTGTCAAAGGCCTCCACATTGAATACCTCAACTGTCCCGGAAATAGGTGCCGTAATCCTGCTGTAGGATACCTGGTTTTCATAATTTACTTTTGCATTGTCATAAGATATCTGAGCAGCTGTCACATTATCCTGATACTGTTTGTATGCCTGTTCCGAAATTCCTTCTCCAGCATAAAGCACAGACTGTCTGCCCAGTTCCTCTTTCGCCTGACGCAGTGTCAGTTCCGCAGAATCCAAGGTGCTTTTGGCATTTTCAACCTGCCTCGTATCAATCACACAGAGAAGCTGGCCTGACTCTACCTGATCCCCTGCCTTCGTATGTACCTCTGTCACATCTCCTGATGCTTTAGGATAGACATATACTACATCCTCCGGTTTCACTTCACCGATTAATCCTGTCGTCAGACTGATGTCACCGCGTTCCGGTTCCGCAATCTCCACAATAGGCTCAGCTAATGCCTCTGCAAACTGCTTTTTGTTGAATATCTTTGGCGCAATGATTGCGCATAATGCAATTACTGCAATACCACCCACAATTACTTTCTTCTTCATGTTGCTATCCCCTTTCATATGATCATTTCAAAAACATCTGTTTTTTTAATCAGGTGCAGTTTCCTGCTGATGGCGCATAATTTCGTAAATTTTTCAGTCGGCATCTTTCTCCTCCTTAATATCATGAACTGTATCGTACCATAATTAGATAGACTCCCCCTTAACCCAACATGAACTCAACATGAAATCACAAAAAATTCATACTTTAAGCAGAGGGGAATGAAAACAATTGGATGGAATGGTTTTTATTGACAGCTTAATCAAAACACCATATAATGTTTGACATCAAACATTTCATATATTCCAGGAGGTGAATAATTGAAAAAAGACTATGTGGGAGTTGAACTTCGTGTATTATCAAATCTCATTATGCGGCAGGTTGAGAATGATACAAAACAGATGAATCTGGACGATTTAACGGCAACAAACGGATGGATTCTTGAATATCTTCTGGATGAACAGGAAAAAGAGATATACCAGAAAGATTTAGAGAATGCATTTGGAACGACCAGATCCACCATCTCGAAAGTGTTAATGCTGATGGAGCAAAAGGGCTATATTACCAGGGAGAGTGTCGTAAAGGATGCACGATTAAAACGCATATCCCTCACTCCCAAAGCAGTGGAAGTGTGTAAGATTATGAGGGGACGTATGTCGGTAATGGAAGATAAACTCATGAATGGCTTTCGTGCTGATGAAAAAAAACTTTTGCTAACATACATCAATCGAATGAAAGAGAATATGTCATAAACATTTCAACATGTGGAAAAAGGAAGTAGCGGAGATGCTGGAAATAAATTAGAGCGGAGGATATATGATGTTTATACTTAAAATACTTATTATAGAAGATGACCCATCCATTCTGCAGCTTTACAGTATTATATTGCGAAAAGCAGGTTATGAAACTCTTCAGGCACAAAACGGATTAGATGCCTGGGATATTATTGAAAAAGAACATATTGATCTGATCATCACGGATGTGATGATGCCGGAAATGAATGGCTATGAATTTGTCAGGCTGTTACGTGAGACTAATCCGGTAATACCAGTTTTAATAATTACAGCTAAAGATGATTTTGTTTCAAAAAACATAGGATTTTCCCTGGGAGCGGATGACTACATGGTGAAACCTGTGGATTCGGATGAGATGGTTCTGCGTGTAAAAGCATTGTTGAGAAGGTCGAATATAATGTCTCCAAGGAAAATCGAAGTATATGATACGGTTTTGGATTATGATGCGCTTACGGTTACCAGTAATCAGCAAACATCAATGCTGCCACAAAAAGAGTTTTATCTGCTGTATAAATTGATGTCCTACCCAAATAAAATTTTTACAAGAATCCAGCTTATGGACGAGATATGGGGACGGAGCAGTTCTTCTGAAGCGCAGACTATCGACGTACATATAAATCGTCTCAGGAAACGGTTCCAGGAAAATCAGGATTTTGAAATTGTCACGGTTCGGGGGCTTGGATATAAGGTGGTGATAAAATAATGCGTAATTTCAGATTGTGGATTATGTTTGCTGTTACCGTTACATTTACCATGGCGTTAGCTTTTTTCCTTACAGGCTTCATTGTATATTTGTATTACAAAACAAGCATGCCGGCAGATACTCCCCCTCAGGCATGGGTTCCCTTTGTCAGCTTTGCAATAACAGCTGTCATTGTTTCTATTTCCCTGACGCTGTTAATATCCAGACGTCTTTTTGTACCAATCGAACACCTCATCCGGGCTTTAAAGCAGGTAGCTTCCGGAGATTTTAAAGCACAGCTTCCGGATACTTCAGGTGATTCAGAAATAGCTAATATGAATATTAACTTCAACAAAATGGTTAAAGAATTAAACTCCATGGAGACGCTGCAAGCTGATTTTATTCAGAATGTATCCCACGAAATCAGGACACCCTTATCTGCCATAGAGGGATATGCAAAGTTATTAAATTCAGAAAATCTGACAGAGGAGGCCCGTGAATATACGCTGAGGATTTTCGAGGCCGCAAAGCGTCTTTCCTATTTGACAGGGAATATATTGAAGCTCTCAAAGCTGGAGAATCAGCAGATTATCTCAGAGAAACATATTTTTTCCTTGGATGAACAGCTGCGGCAGACCATACTTCTGTTAGAACCAGTTTGGGGTAAAAAGGATTTGGAAATTGACATTGATTTTCCGGAGGTAAACTTTTTGGGAAATGAAGAGTTACTTTTTCAAGTTTGGACAAACATTATTTCAAATGCTATTAAATTTACGCCCAAAGGAGGAAGCATTTCCATAAAATTAGAAAAAGATTTATATCAAATATCTGTAATAGTACAAGATTCGGGTATTGGGATGACAGAGGATGTCAAGGCTAGAATATTTGATAGGTTTTATCAGGGTGAAAAAAACAGGAATGAAGAAGGAAACGGGCTGGGGCTTGCATTGGTTAAAAAGATTATAGATCTTTGTGATGGCAAGATCGAAGTTGATAGCCAGCCAGATTATGGTTCTGTTTTTACGGTCCGATTGCCAAATTCATTATGACAGATTTTAATGACGCCTAACAGTTATTTGAGAGCAACGTTATCCGAATCCTTTAGAGAAAAATGGACAAAAAAATGCCGCAACTCCCTGAAGTTACGGCATACCAGCGTTCCCGAGGTGATTTGAACACCCGGCCTACCGCTTAGGAGGCGGTCGCTCTATCCAGCTGAGCTACGGAAACATCTCTGTGCTGCAGGCAGCCTGCAGCACAGTCCAAAGCTTATTATATTCAAATATAAAGAATCCGTCAAGTCATTCTTGGATTTATTCCTCTGATTCCTTGAATTTTACAGTTCCCTGCATCCAGATCTGACCTTTGAATCTGCGTCCGACTTCCGGTGTTCCCGTTAAGTCTTTTTTCGCTATACAGACATGGAATATTAAATCACTGCATTCAAGAGTAAAATCGTATACCTCTTCTTCTGTAATATGGTTCTTCATCTCATCAATTTTAATGATCTCACCAATTACAGAATACTGATCGCATTCTACACCGCAAGGCATAAAGCATGAATCAATAATCGAATACAAGTCTTCCTTCATAACCCGTCTTGACGCCTGGGAATAGAGATCAATATCTTCGATGGTTAATGTCTCCATCGCATCTTCATCGCCGTTCTTTGCCGCCTCTAACAGATTATTGCGATCCTTAGCAGCTACTCTTGCTTTTTCCCTTTGCTTATCTGACTTCTGAATGGGAAGAAGAACCTTACCGCTGACTGCAAGACCCGTAAGGCATGAATAACTGGTATCCATGGAATGATGGTCTATGATCCGTTCTCTGCATTCAAAGGAATTGTCTATATAAAAAATCAGAGAAATTCCAACTTTATATTCGTCTAAAAGCCCGGCGTAGGTTTCCCGTTCTGTGTGACGCTGTATGGAGCATGATACTTCTGAAGTTATATCACTGCTTTTTAAATAAGGGTAATAGTACATTCTTTGAAACTTTCCATCCCGGTCCATCTCTCCATAGATGGCAATCCCCATTCCGGGCGCCACTTCTCTTCGGATTTCGCACAGATTGGACTCTTCGTCAATCTGTATCCTTTTTACATCGGACAGATCTTCACAGAGCCTATCTAACAGCTTATCAATATCCCTGTCTTTTTCATAAAGACTGAAACCAATCGTTCTTAAGAATTTATGCATAGAATCATCACCTGCTTTCTGTTTTTCTAAGATAATTTTCAGGAAAACAATAAGGCGAAGAATACTCCGCCTCAAGCCTTACGGTTTATTATATACTAAAACATTTGAGAATTCCAGTAAAATTTTTGATGTTAATAAATTCAGGTCCGTACCTTCCAAAAAAAGGTACGGACCCGGTCTTATACGATACCCTGTGCTATCATGGCTTCTACTACCTTCTCAAAGCCGGCAATATTGGCACCTGCCACATAATTTCCTTTTACACCATAGCGTTTTGCCGCTTTTGCAGTCTTTTCATAGATTCCTACCATGATGTCATGAAGCCTCTTGTCCACTTCATCAAAGCTCCAGGAAAGTCTTAAACTGTTCTGGCTCATCTCCAGTGCAGATGTAGCCACACCGCCTGCATTAGCTGCCTTACCAGGCATGAACAGCATACCATTTTCAAGGAAGAAATCGGTTGCCTCTCTGGTAGACGGCATGTTTGCACCCTCTGCAACTGCAAAACAGCCGTTGGACTTCAGTGTTTTTGCGTCCTCTAAATTTAATTCATTCTGAGTTGCACAGGGAAGGGCGATATCACATGGAATGGTCCATATTCCCTTTCCTTCTGTATATACGGCAGTAGCAACTTCATCGGTATATTCCTTAATGCGGCCTCTGCGTACTTCCTTAATTTCCTTTACTACTTCAAGACGAATGCCGTCCTTATCATAGATATATCCGTTTGAATCACTTAAAGCCACAACCTTGGCTCCCAGCTGGATTGCTTTTTCAGATGCATAAATTGCCACATTACCGGATCCGGAAATTACCACACTCTTTCCTTCTAATTCCTTGCCATTATGTCTGAGCATCTCATCAAGGATATAGATGAGTCCGTAGCCGGTTGCCTGGGTACGCACCAAAGAGCCTCCGTAGGTAAGTCCTTTTCCTGTAAGAACACCCTCATAAAGCCCGGTCATACGTTTATATTGTCCGTATAAAAAGCCGATCTCTCTTGCTCCCACGCCAATGTCTCCGGCCGGTACATCCTGATCTGCACCAATATATTTGGATAATTCGGTCATAAAACTCTGGCAGAACGCCATGACCTCTCTGTCTGATTTGCCCTTGGGATCAAAATCTGATCCGCCTTTTCCTCCGCCGATGGGAAGACCAGTTAAAGAATTTTTAAATGTCTGCTCAAATCCTAAAAACTTTAAAATACCCTGGTTTACAGAAGGATGAAGTCTCAAGCCTCCTTTATATGGCCCAATAGCACTGTTAAACTGAACCCGAAATCCCTTATTTACTCTTACCTGTCCGTTGTCATCTACCCACGGCACACGAAATGAGATGATACGCTCAGGCTCTACCAGGCGCTCTAAAAGTGCAGCTTTTCTGAATTTTTCTTCATTTGCTTCAATGACAATGCGCAGAGAATCAAGAACTTCTTTTACTGCCTGATGAAATTCTCCTTCTCCTGGGTTCTGCTTTACGACTCTGTCATAAACTTCATCCACGTAAGACATCATTTTCTTTCCTCCTAAGATTATAAATAATACCGTATTATTAATAAAATAAAGTTATTCCAAATGTTAAGAAAAGACCGGAACCCCTTAAAGTTCCGGCCTTTTCTCCCCGCCATAACTTTTTAAAATTATAGCAAGTTAATTTAGTAAAGTCAATAAATCATTTCCTATTATTTACTTATCTGGCTTCTTTTTTTTGTTAACCGCTGCATAGAGTGCTAACATGAAGCCCGACAGTGCCACCATCACCTTTCCGGCATTGGATTTGCGCTCCCCTGTCTTAGGTAATTTTGCCAGAGGCACGTTTCCATCATCGATTGTAACGAGATCTATCTGGCTGTCTCCCGGCATATTTGCCAGCGGTACCGGATCCGGTATAATAGTTACTGTACTTTGAGGAGTTTTTGGATCGGAATCATCATCTCCTCCATCCCCTCGGATTCTTTCATCCTGTATAGTGATTGTAAAGCTGTTGACGCCGTCAAGAGTCAGAGGTGTGATACTGGAGTTAATCTGATATCCGTATGGTGCTCTCGTCTCCACAATTGTATACGTGTCTGCAGGCAGACGTTTTATTGAATATTGTCCGCTGCTGTCTGTTTCAAATCTGGTAGCTTCTTTTTCATCGGCTGTATATCCGGCAAAGGAACCGTTATTCAGTTTCACATAGCCGTCTTTAGAGGCTTTTACAATAAACTCTGCCCCACCCAGTCTGATATCTGCAAACCTCGCATTGGTCTTAACTACAATCACCTTAGATGGCTGATTTTCGACTGCCCCCTCGGTTTTTTCAAATAAAGAAGGTTTCACATAAAGCTCACTGGTTTCAGACTGGCTTAAGGTAAATTCTCTGCTCCATGGCTGAGTCCCCAGTAAATATCC